>RRZU010246637.1_pt1 | contig 17181 bp, 22 predicted proteins | sample 2165561 | NCBI WGS metagenome assembly RRZU01 (sample SAMN10456909, study PRJNA506462) | wastewater metagenome | isolation source: wastewater sludge | place: USA: Moscow, Idaho | reverse complement strand
GGCGACCGCCCCTTTTGTCTGCCGGATCGCGCTGGGCTTCGATTTCGGCCGGACCCGCATCGGCGTCGCCATCGGCGAGGCCGTCACCGGCTCCGCCCGCCCGCTGCGCGTTCTGCCGGTTCGGCGGCAACGGCCGGACTGGGACGCCATCGGCCACCTCATCGCCGAATGGCAGCCGGACCTGCTGGTGGTCGGCGTGCCGCGTCACGCCGACGACACCGCCAACGCCGTGACCGAAGCCGCGCTGCGCTTCGGCCGCCAGTTGCACGGACGCTTTCGCCTGCCGGTCGCCACCATCGACGAGCGCCTGACCTCCTGGGAAGCCGAACGGCGGCAACTCGAAGCCGCCGCGACCGCCGGCCGGCGCCGGAGCGGCGCTTCCGCGCTGGACGCCGAGGCGGCGGCGGTCATTCTGGAAAGCTGGTTCAATCACCGACGGAGCCTCGACTCATGCGCGACGCCGAATTCCTGATCGAAGCGATGGCCGTGCAACTCCGGGAATTGCTGGCCCGGCGCGGCATCGCCGAACCCGCGCTGGTCGGCATCCACACCGGCGGCGTTTGGGTCGCCGAACGGCTGCGGCAACGGCTCGGCATCGTCGCGCCGCTCGGCCGGCTGGACATCTCCTTCTACCGCGACGATTTCAGCCGGATCGGCGTCAATCCCCAAGTGCGCCCCTCGGAACTGCCGTTCGACGTGGACGGCCGCCATCTGGTGCTGATCGACGACGTGCTGTACACCGGCCGCACCATCCGCGCCGCGCTGAACGAGCTGTTCGATTACGGCCGGCCGGCCTCGGTGCTGCTGGCGGTGCTGGTGGATCGCGGCGGCCGGGAATTGCCGATCGAAGCCCATGTGGCCGGGTCCCGGCTGGAACTGCCCGCCGACCACCACATCCAACTGACCGGCCCCGAACCCTTGCAACTGATCCTGCAAACCGCGCCATGAGCACCGCCGACATTCAACTCGACCGCCAGGGTCGCCTGCTGCACTTCCTGACCGTGGAAGGCTTGAGCCGCCGCCACCTGACCGAGATTCTCGACACCGCCGAATCCTTGCGCGGGGTGGCCGAGCGCCGGGTCAAGAAGCTGCCGACCCTGCACGGCAAGACCGTGGTCAACCTGTTTTTCGAGGCCAGCACCCGCACCCGCACCACCTTCGAGCTGGCCGCCAAGCGGTTGTCGGCCGACGTGCTCACCCTCAACATCGCCCATTCGTCCACGACCAAGGGCGAAAGCCTGCTGGACACGCTGCAAAACATCGAGGCGATGCAGTGCGATATGTTCGTGGTGCGCCACCAGCAGAGCGGCGCGGCCGAATTCATCGCCCGCCACGTCAAGCCGCATATCGCCGTGCTCAACGCCGGCGACGGCCGTCACGCCCATCCCACCCAAGCGATGCTGGACGTGTTCACCATCCGCCGCCACAAACCGGATTTCCCCGACCGGCAAGTGGCCATCGTCGGCGACGTGCTGCACTCGCGGGTGGCCCGCTCGCTGATCCACGCCCTCAACATCCTCGGCGCCGGCCAAATTCGGGTGGTCGCCCCCCGCACCCTGCTGCCGGCCGACGTGGAAAAATTGGGCGTGCGGGTGTTCCACAATCCGCGCGAAGGTCTGCGCGACGTGGATGTGATCGTGATGCTGCGCTTGCAGAAGGAGCGGATGGAAGGCGCGCTGCTGCCCACCGAGCAGGAATTTTTCCAGCGCTACGGCCTGACCGAGGAACGGCTGGCGCTGGCCAAGCCGGACGCCATCGTCATGCACCCCGGCCCGATCAATCGCGGAGTGGAGATCGATTCCCGCGTGGCCGACGGGCCGCGCTCGGTGATTTTGGAGCAAGTCACCAACGGTATCGCCGCGCGGATGGCGATCATGTCCATCACCCTGGGCAACCACGCCCGCCCGGCCGGGGAGAACGCCTGATGCGCATCGCCATTCGCGGCGGCCGGCTGATCGATCCGGCCCATCGCATCGACACGCTCGCCGATATCTTCATCGCCGGAGGACGGATCGCCGGGATCGGCCGGGCGCCGGAGGGTTTCGCGGTCGAGCGGCTCATCGACGCCCGCGACCGTATCGTCTGTCCCGGCCTGATCGACCTGTGCGCCCGGCTGCGCGAGCCCGGCCAGGAACACAAGGCCAGCATCGCCAGCGAAACCCGGGCCGCCGCCGCCGCCGGCATCACCACCCTGGTCTGTCCGCCCGACACCGATCCGGCCATCGATGAACCGTCGGTGGTGGAATGGATCCGGCGCCGCGCCAAGGCCGCCGGACAAGCCCGGGTGTTGACGCTGGGCGCCTTGACGTACCGTTTGCGCGGCGAACGGCTGGCGGAAATGGCCGCGCTCAAGGACGCCGGCTGCGTCGGCGTGAGCGACGGGGGCCGGCCCATCGCCAATACCCTGGTGCTGCGGCGGGCGCTGGAATACGCCGCCACCTTCGATCTGACCGTGTTCCTCACCCCCCTCGATCCCTGGCTGGGGCATGGCGTCGCCCACGAGGGGCAGGTCGCGACCCGGATGGGCCTGCCCGGCATTCCGGCGGCGGCGGAAACCGGCGCTCTCGCCCGCGATCTCGAACTGGTCCGCGACATCGGCGCGCGCGTCCATTTCGGCCGCTTGTCCTGCGCCCGCTCGGCGGAACTGATCGCTCGCGCCCGCGCCGAAGGACTGCCGGTGACCGCCGATGTCGCCGCCCATCACCTGCATTTGACCGAGATCGATCTGGCCGGCTTCGACAGCCAATGCCACGTTCTTCCCCCCCTGCGCGGCTCGCGCGACCGGGACGCCTTGCGCGCCGGCTTGGCCGACGGCGCGCTGGGTGCGCTGTGCTCCGACCATCAGCCGCACGAACCCGACGCCAAGCGAGCTCCGTTCGGCGATACCGAGCCGGGGATCTCCGGCCTGGACACCTTGCTGGGATTGAGTCTGCGGCTGGTGCGGGATGGCGTTCTACCGCTAGCGGCGGCGCGGGAGCGCCTGGCCTGCGGACCGGCGCGGATTCTCGGGCTGGACGGCGGCCATCTGGGGGTGGGCGCGCCGGCCGATATCTGCATCTTCGATCCCGAGGCCGCTTGGCGGGTGGCGGCCGATGCTCTGCGCAGTCGCGGTCAAAACAGTCCGTTCCTGGGCTGGGAGCTGCTGGGACAAGTCACCCACACCCTGCTGGAGGGAAGGGTCGTGTACGAGCGGGAGGATATCGAGCCGTCCTAGGGCAGCAAGTCGGCCACGGCGATGGCATGATCGGGCCGAGCTTGAGGCCGCACGGTATCGCCGTGCCGCAAAACGGCCTCGAAACGACACTGCCCCTCTCGAAGGTCCCGGTAGACTTCAAGGCAATTGTCCCTGAGGTTGACGAGCCAGTACTCGGGGATCCCGTTACGAGCGTACAACGCCCGCTTGGTGTTGCGATCCAGACCCAGCGTGGTATCGGCGACCTCGACGACGAGCGTGGCGGTGGTCGGATGCGCTTTGGCATAATCTCGCGCCTTGCCGGGAACCACAGCGACATCGGGTTCCGGCTCGGACGCATCGTCGAGCGCCAAAGGCATCCGAATGCGGAGGGTATGGCCGCTACCGATGCTGCCTCGCAGCACTTCACCGATCAGGCAGATCGCGGTGGCGTGAGCGCTTTTTTGCGGCGACATATCGACGATCATTCCATCAATCAGCTCCACGCGTTCTCCGGGCTGAAAAATATCCCGCAGCACCATGTCTTCATATTGTTGCCGGGTCCAGCGATGGACCGGCGCCATAATCGCTGCCATTACATCACCCCTAGCGCAAAAGTTCGCTCCGAAGTCGATACTTGGCGAACCGGCTGCAACAACGCGAGTAAATCATGAACGAAACGATTCCGGCAACCGGCCGCGTGCTGGCCCGTCAAGACCATCCGGGCGGTTACACCTTGCTGCGGGTAACGGCCAAGCTGGAGACCGATCCGCGACCCGGCCACGCGCTGCGGATCGACGGCCAGACATGGCCGGTGTTGCAGTCGGTGCCCGAGCAAGGCTGGGTGGATTGCCTGCAACGCGATGTCCCGCCGCCGGCGAGCGGCGCCGAGGTGTCGGCGAGCGGCCCGCTCGGCGAACCGTTCGATCTGGACGCAGCCACGCCGCGCGCCCTGCTGCTGGCCGACAGAGACGGCATCGCCCCGATCGTGTTCCTGGCGCGAGTCCTGCGCGCCCGGCAACCCCGGGTCAAGCCCTTCGCGCTGTTCGACCTGACGCCGCCGCTGCCGTTTCGGCCGCTACCCTCCAGGATCATGATCCCCGGCCTGCCCGCCGGGGTGATCGCCGCGCTGCCGCTGCTGGAGGATTGGGGAATTCCCGGCCGGATCGCTTGCCCGACCGCCGACCAACCCGGCTGCTTTGAAGGGACGGCCGCAGAACTGGCGCGCGGGTGGCTGGAAATTTCGCGAGGCGTGGCGGATGTCACCGTATTTGCCTGCGGCAGCGTCGAGCTGCTGGACGCCGCCCGCGATTTGGCGGACGGTTACAAGCTGGCTCGCCAGATGCGCGCCGCAGCGTCAAGAGCCGAGCGAACAGCGTGACGCGAAAAAATTTGCGATCCGGCGGCTACGCCGCGAAACGCTCACTGCTGCCGGAACGACGCCTTGTTTTGGGCGTAGGTGATGGCTTCGTCGCGGTTGACCAACCCCTTCTTGATCAGCTCCAGCAAGTGCTGGTCGAGCGTCTGCATCCCGTAAGCGGCGCCGGTCTGAATGGACGAATACATTTGCGCCACCTTGTCCTCGCGGATCAGATTGCGGATGGCGGGGACGCCGACCATGATCTCCCAGGCCGCGGTGCGGCCGCCGCCCTTTTTCTTCAGCAGCGCCTGCGAAATCACCGCCCGCAGCGACTCGGACAACATCGAGCGCACCATCGGTTTCTCGCCGGCCGGAAACACGTCGATGATGCGGTCGATGGTTTTGGGGGCGGAGCTGGTGTGCAGGGTGCCGAACACCAGATGGCCGGTCTCGGAAGCGGTCAGCGCCAGCCGGATGGTCTCCTGATCGCGCATTTCGCCGACCAGGATGATGTCGGGGTCCTCGCGCAGCGCCGAGCGCAGCGCCTCGTTGAAACCGAGCGTGTCGCGATGCACCTCGCGCTGGTTGACCAGGCAGCGCTGGCTCTGGTGAACGAATTCGATCGGATCTTCGATGGTCAGAATGTGGCCGTATTCGTTTTTGTTGATGTGGTCGATCATCGCCGCCAGAGTGGTGGACTTGCCCGAGCCGGTCGGGCCGGTGACCAGGATCAAGCCGCGCGGGGCGTCGATCAGATCCCGGAACACCGGCGGGCAACCGAGATCCTCCAGGCTTTTGATCTGGGTGGGAATGGTGCGAAACACGCCCGCCGCGCCGCGATCCTGATTGAAGGCGTTGACGCGGAACCGGGCCAATTTCGGAATTTCAAACGAAAAGTCGCATTCCATGAACTCGTCGTAGTCCTTGCGCTGCTTGTCGTTCATGATGTCGTAGATCAAGCCGTGCACCACTTTGTGTTCGAGCGGCGGGACGTTGATGCGGCGCACGTCGCCGTCCACCCGGATCATCGGCGGCAACCCGGCCGACAGATGCAGGTCCGAGGCGCTGTTGCTGACTGAGAACGTTAATAATTCGTCGAGGGTCATGGCGGTTGCTCCCGCGAAGGCGTTGCGAGGCGGCCCGATGGCGGGCGGTTCGGAAAAGCCAAATTTCAAATAGTATATATCGCAATACCGTTGTCACCGCCCCCATCCGACGAGGGAACTCAACCATGACCGCCGATGTTGCCGCCCGTTTTCACGCCGTGCTGGCCCGCATCCGCGCCGCCGAGCAGCGATTCGGGCGCGCGCCGGGATCGGTTCGGCTGCTGGCGGTCAGCAAAACGCAGCCGGCGGCCGCCATCGCCGCCGTGGCGGCCCTCGGACAGACCCGCTTCGGCGAAAACTATTTGCGAGAAGCGTCGGATAAAATGAGCGGGCTGGCGGCCCTCGATCTGGAATGGCACTTTATCGGCCCGGTTCAGGCCAACAAGACCCGGCCCATCGCCGAACGGTTCGCCTGGGTCCACAGCGTGGACCGGCTAAAAATCGCCGAGCGGCTGAGCGCGCAACGGCCCGATCTTCTGCCGCCGCTGAACGTTTGCCTGGAGGTCAACATCGACCGGCAAGCCAGCAAGCACGGCTTGGATGAATCGGAGGTGATGTCGGTCGCGCGCGCGGTGGCCGCTTTGCCGCGACTGCGGCTGCGCGGTCTCATGGCGATTCCGGCGCCGGCCGCAGAATTCACCGCCCAGCGCGAACCGCTCGCCCGGCTCCGGCGGCTCCAGGAACGGCTGATCGCCGATGGACTGACGCTGGATACCCTGTCCATGGGCATGTCCGACGACTTGGAAGCCGCCATCGCCGAGGGGAGCACCCTGGCGCGGATCGGCACCGCCATCTTCGGACCCCGCGCCTGAACGGCCGGTTTGCGGTATGCTTAAGGTGTCACAAGCCAAGGCCGGTTCGAACCGCTCGCCCGCAATTGTTTTGCCGCCCCGGGAAACCGCCGATGCCGTCACCCATCGCTAAGTCCATCATCCTCGGCGCCGGCCGGCTGCTTGGCGCGGCGCTGTTGGCCGCGCCGCTCCCGGTGGCGGCGGACGATAACTACTTGCGCGAAATCGAAGAGGAAGCCAAGCGCCAAGCCGCCACCCTGACGACGGGCCAACCGCGCCCCCCCCCGACCCCGATCCTGCCCGGACCGAGCGCGGAACGGCTGACGACGGGGCTGGATCGGGCGGGATTCGAGCAAGCGTTGCGCGCGGGATTGCCAAAGGAAGCCTTCGCCTCTTACCAGCGGCTCGATCCCGCCAGCCAAACGCGGCTCTACGACAGTTACCGGAACGACAACCGCGTCGCCAGCATCGCCGAGCAAATCGCCCGACTGTCGGCGGGAAAACCCTGAGCGGACCCCGGACGAGCGCGGCGGGCGGCGGCTTTCCATTCGATGGAACCAAACACGAAAACCAACGCCACGAGGTGGTGATGAAAGATGTCCCGATAGCCTTCATCGGTGGCGGCAACATGGCCCGCAGCCTGATCGGTGGTCTGGTCGCTGGCGGCCACGAGCCGGACCGAATCTGGGTCGCCGAGCCCGACGCCGGCCAGCGCGATTTTCTGCACGGCCGTTTCGGCGTCCACGCCGGGGCCGACAACCCGGCGATCGCCGCCAGGGCCGAAATCGTCGTGCTGGCAGTCAAGCCGCAGACGCTGCAAGGCGTCGCCCGACAGTTGGCGCCGGAGATTCAAACGCGGCAGCCGCTGGTGATTTCCGTCGCCGCCGGCGTGCGCGAACCGGACTTGCGGCGCTGGCTGGGCGGCGGATCGCTGGCCCTGGTGCGGACCATGCCCAACACCCCGGCCCTGGTCGGCAGCGCCGCCAGCGCGCTGTTCGCCAACGAGTTCGTCTCGGAGGAGCGCCGGCAACTGGCGGAGTCGCTGCTGCGGGCGGTCGGCGTGACGGTCTGGGTGGACGACGAAAGCCTGCTGGACGCGGTGACCGCCTTGTCCGGCAGCGGTCCGGCCTATTTCTTCCTGGTGATGGAAGCCCTGGAGCGCGCGGCGCTCGATCTTGGCCTGGACGCCGACAACGCTCGGCTGCTGACGCTGCAAACCGCCTTCGGCGCGGCCAAAATGGCGCTGGAAAGCGCGGAAAGCCCCGCCGGCCTGCGCGTCCGGGTCACCTCGCCGGGCGGCACCACCGAGCGCGCCCTGGCCGTCCTGCGCGAGGGGAGACTCGAAGCGCTGCTGGCCCAGGCGCTGGAGGCCGCGCGCCAGCGCGCCCGCGAGCTGGGCGATCTGTTGGGGGAACAGCCGTGACCGCCGTCATCTTCCTGATTCAGACCCTGTTCGGCTTCTACATCCTGGCGGTGATGCTGCGCTTCCTGCTGCAATGCGTGCGGGCCGACTTCTACAACCCCCTGGTGCAGTTTCTGGTCCGCATCACCAACCCGCCTTTGCTGCCGCTGCGCCGGATCGTGCCGGGGTATCGGGGCCTGGATTTGGCGTCGGTGGTGCTGGCGTTCGCCCTGCAACTGGCCGAAGTGCTGCTGGTGACTTTGCTGCTCGACCGGAACGCCAGCGTCGGCGGTCTGCTGCTGCTGACCGTGGCGGAACTGCTCAAGCTGCTGATCAACATCTATCTGTGGAGCGTGGTGATCCAGGCGGTGTTGAGCTGGTTCAACCCCGACCCCTATCATCCGGCGGCGCGGGTGCTGGCCCAGTTGACCGCGCCGCTGCTGCGGCCGGCCCGGCGGTTGTTGCCCCCGATTTCCGGCGTTGACCTGTCGCCGATGCTGGTGATCGTGGCGCTCATTTTCGTCAGCCTGCTGCTTCAGGATTTCTTGGGGTTTTGGACCGGAATCCGCTGAGGCGATGGCCGCGGGCTGGTATCGCTGGGACGGCGCCGATTTGATCCTGCACGTTCGAGTTCAGCCGCGCGCCGGCCGCGACGAATGGCTGGAACCGCGCGCCGACCGGATGCAGCTCCGCATCGCCGCGCCGCCGGTGGACGGCAAGGCCAACACCCATCTCAGGGAGTTTTTGGCGGCCCTGTTCGGCGTGGCGAAAAGCCAGATCATCCTGCTGGCCGGCGAGTCGGGGCGCGACAAGCGACTGCGCGTCGCCGCCCCGCGCCGCCTGCCGCCGGGGATCGAGCCAGCGCCCCGGCCGGAGCTTGCCCCGAAGGGTTCGGCCGGTTCAAGAAACTGAAAAATTTGTGGATTTGTCCTCGGCTATCCCCGGTTGCCGCCAAACCCGGCGCCGATTAGACTTGTCGCCCGCTTCCGACTTATCGCCCAAGGACACCACACCACGCTCAGGACAACCATGCCGCACACTTTTCCCCCCGATTCCGTCGGTCTGGTCGCGCCCCAAACCGCGCGTTTCGCGGAGCCGCTGGCGCTGGACTGCGGCCGGTCGCTGGCGGAATACGAAATGGTTTACGAAACCTACGGCACGCCGAACGCCGACGGCAGCAACGCCGTGCTGATCTGCCACGCGCTGTCGGGCGACCACCATGTCGCCGGCTATCACGAGGACGCCGATCCCGGCAAGCCCGGCTGGTGGGACAACTGCATCGGTCCCGGCAAGCCCATCGACACCCGCGAATTCTTCGTGGTCTGCTGCAACAACCTCGGCGGCTGCAAGGGTTCCACCGGCCCGACCGCCATCAACCCGGACACCCGCAAACCCTACGGGCCGGATTTTCCGATCGTCACCGTCAAGGACTGGGTGCGCAGCCAGGTCCGGCTGGCCGACCGGCTCGGCATCCAGCAATGGGCGGCGGTGATCGGCGGCAGCCTCGGCGGGATGCAAGCCATGCAATGGGCCATCTCTTTTCCCGAGCGCCTGCGCCACGCGCTGGCGATCGCTGCCGCGCCGAAACTGTCGGCCCAAAACATCGCCTTCAACGAGGTGGCCCGACAGGCGATCCTGTCCGACCCCGACTTCCATCACGGCCATTACTACGAGTTCGGCGTGATCCCCCGCCGCGGCCTGATGATCGCCCGGATGCTGGGACACATCACCTACCTGTCGGAGGAGGGGATGCGGACCAAGTTCGGCCGCGAGCTGCGCGCGGGAGCGCCCAACTTCAACTTCAATTTCGACACCGAATTCCAGGTCGAGAGCTATCTGCGCCACCAGGGCCGCGCCTTCGTGGACCGCTTCGACGCCAACACCTATCTGCTGATCACCAAAACGCTCGATTATTTCGATCCGGCGGCGGATTTCGATCAGGATTTGTCCGCCGCGTTCCACCGGACGCTGGCCCGGTTTCTGGTGGTCTCCTTCACCAGCGACTGGCGGTTCGCCCCGGCCCGCTCGCGCGAGATCGTCCAGGCGCTGGTGCGCGCCGGGCGCGAGGTCAGTTACGCCGAAATCCCGTCGGAGTACGGCCACGACACCTTTCTGATGCCGATCCCGCTCTATCACGAAATCCTGCGCGGCTATCTGGCGCGGGTCGCCCGAGAGGTGAACGGTCATGCGGCCTGAACTGGAACTGATCAGCGACTGGATCCGCCCCGGCGCACGGGTGCTGGATCTGGGCTGCGGCGACGGCGCGCTGCTGGCGTATCTGCGCGCGCACCGGCAAGTGGGCGGTTATGGCCTGGAAATCGATACCGCCAATATCCTCAAGTGTATCCAAACCGGGGTCAACGTCATTCACGCCGATCTGGAGGCGGGGCTGGCCGATTTCGGCGACGGCAGTTTCGACTACGTGATCATGACCCAGACCCTGCAAGCGGTGCGGCACACCGAACCGCTGCTGGACGAAATGCTGCGGGTGGGCCGGCAGGGCATCGTGACCTTCCCCAATTTCGGCTTCTGGCGCTGCCGGGTGCAAATCGCCTTGCAAGGCTTGATGCCGGTGGTCAAAACCCTGCCCTATCAGTGGTACGATACGCCCAACGTCCACTTGTTCACCCTCCGCGATTTCGAGGAACTGTGCCGGCGCAAACGGATCGACATCTTGCAGCGCACGGTGCTGGATCACGCCCACCGTCCCCGGCTCGGGCCGCGCCTGTGGCCGAACCTGCTGGGCGAAATCGCGCTGTACCGGCTGGGTCGCGCTTGAACGGGCCGCGCCGTCGCAACCCCACCGCCCGATCCCTGGATTATGGAGTTTCGCGATGCTGACAGCCCTTCTCGCCATCCGCCGGCCACGGCGGAACCGCCAACCGATCCGCCAGATCGGCTTCACCCTGATCGAAGTGATGGTCGTGGTCGTGATTCTCAGCATTCTGGCGGCCGTGGTGGTGCCGCGCATCATGGACAATCCGGACAAGGCCCGGGCGGTCAAGGCCAAGCAGGATATCCGGGTCATCAAGAATCAGCTGGACCTCTATCGCCTGCACAACTTCCGCTACCCGACCACCGAACAGGGCTTGGAGGCGCTGGTGCAAAAGCCGGCGGGCGCGGCGCGCTGGCAGGAAGGCGGCTATCTCGACAAGCTGCCCAAGGACCCCTGGAGCAAGCCCTACCAATACCTCAGCCCCGGCCAGCACGGCGAGGTCGACATCTATTCGCTGGGCGCCGACGGCCAGCCGGGCGGCGAAGGCGTGGACGCCGACATCGGTAACTGGAACCTGGACGACTAGCCGCCCGCTACCGAAGCACCGAGATGACCGCTCCGGCGCGCGGCTTCACCCTGCTGGAAATCATGGTGGTGCTGGTGTTGATCGGCATCCTCTCCAGTTTTGCCCTGCTGTCGGTCGGTGGCGGCCCCAAGGAGCGGCTGGCGGAAGAAGCTCAGCGGCTGGCGGCGCTGGTGCAACTGCACCAGCAGGAAGCCATCCTGAGCGGTGAACCGCGCGGCATCCGCTTCAGCGGCGCCGGCTACGCCATATTGCGCCAGGACGAAAAGGGCGCGTGGCAGCCGCCCGCCGCCGCCGACACCCTGATCCAACACCAACTGCCCGACGAGATCGCGCTGGGCCTGTGGATCGAAGGCCGGCCAGCCCCTCTGAAAAACCCCGGAAAGCAGCCGCAGGTGGTGCTGCTGGCCAGCGGCGAGGCGACCGAATTCGTCGCCGTGTTCGGCCTCGCCGAGGAGCGGGGACCGGACTCCCCCCTCCACCGGGTGGCCGGTGACGCGCTGGGCCGGCTGACCGCGGGCGCGGTCGAGCGATGAAACGGCGCCCGGCGGGATTCACCCTGCTGGAGGTGCTGGTGGCTTTGGCGGTGCTGGCCATCGCCATGGGCGCGATCATCGGCGTCGCCACCCAGAGTATCAACAGCGTCGGTTATTTGCGCGACCAGACCTTCGCCGGGTGGGCCGCGCTCAACAAGGTCAACGAATTGTTGCTGGACGCCAAACCCTGGCCCGCCGAAGGTTCGCGCAAGGGGAACACCGAAATGGCCAGCCGCAGCTGGCGCTGGGAAGCGAGATTCCAAAAGACCGACGATCCCGATCTGTCGCGCCTGGACGTCACCGTGCGCGCTTACGAGGGTGGCCCGGCGCTGAGCGCCCTGGTGGCCTTCAAGGGTCGCCCGCCTCCCGACGAGCCCGCCGCCGACCCGTCCGCCCCGGGTTCGCCGTCGAAATCGCAACCATCGCGGCCCCGAACGCCTGGAACCCCGACGCCCAAAGCCCGGTCGCCTTCGCCATGAACGGCCGAGCGCGCGGCTTCACCTTGCTGGAACTGCTGGTCGCCCTGACCGTGTTCGCCATCATGTCGATCGCCGCCTACGGCGGCCTGCGCAACGTGCTGTTCACCCGCGCCGCCGTGGAGGAGCAAAACCGACGGCTGGCGGCGGTGCAAATGGCGGTTTTCCGGTTGGAGCAGGATATCGGGCAGGCCGTGCCGCGCGGCGTCCGCGACGAGTACGGCGAGCCCCAGGCCGCCCTGTTCGGCGGCGAACTCGCCGGCGACCGGCTGACCCTGACTCGCGCCGGCTGGGACAACCCGCTCGGCCAACCCCGCGCCAACTTGCAGCGGGTCGCCTACCGGCTGCGGGACGGCCGCCTGTGGCGGCTGCACTGGGACGTGCTCGACCGGGGCGGTTTGGTCGAACCGCGCGAAACGCTGCTGCTGGAGCGGGTGCGGGAATTCCGGGCGCGGTTCCTGGAAGACGCGGAAAAAGATTGGCGCGCAGACTGGCCGCCGCCCGCCAGCGACGAGGCCGAGAAAAAGAAAGGCCTCGATGCCCTGCCCCGCGCGGTGGAGATCGTTTTGATCCTGGAGGATTGGGGTGAAATCACCCGTTTGTTGCCCCTGCCCGGCTGATGCCGCGCCGGGTTCGGCCGGGCCGAGGGCGAGTTTTGCGCCGGCCGGTCGCCGCCAAGCCGGCGTCGCCCTGATCACCGTGCTGCTGATCGTGTTTCTGGCCAGCGTCACCGCGACCAGTCTGGCGGCCTTGCAGCAAATCGCCACGCGCCGGAGCACCGTGCTCCAACACCAGCAGCAAGCCCGTTTGTACGCGCTCGGCGCCGAACAGCGGGCCACGCTGATTTTGGCGCGCGACCGCAAGCAAAACGAAACCGATCACCCCGGCGAGGAATGGGCCAGCCCGCTGCCGGCTTTTCCGATCGAGGGCGGCGCGATCAAAGGTAGCCTGCGCGACCTGCAAGGCTGCTTCAATCTCAACAACCTCTGGCAGCCAGCGGCAGCCTCGGCCACCGCGCCCGATGGCGGCGACGCCGACCCAAAAACCCCGTCCGAAGAAGGGGGGGAGCAAGCCGAGCAAGAGCGGGAAGCGGGGGAAGAGGAGATCGAAAAACCGAACCGGCCCGCAGCCAAGCCAAAACCGGCCGACTCCACGGGCGCCGGTGATTCGGCCGGGGCGCAACCCGGCAAAGCCCGACTGAATCAGGCCCAATTCCAGGTCCTGCAACGCCTGCTGACCAGCCTCGAACTGAAGCCGGAACTGGCGCAAGCCATCGTCGATTGGATCGATCCCGATCAGGACCCGCAATTTCCCGACGGCGCCGAGGACAGCGACTACAACGTCCAGAATCCGCCTTATCTGGCCGCCAACCGCCCCATGACCAGCGTGTCGGAACTGCGGCTGATCAAGGGCATGGAACCGGAGGCTTACGACAAGCTGGCGCCGCTGGTCTGCGCCCTGCCGCCCGACACCCCGCTGAACGTCAACACGGCCCCGGCGCGGGTGCTGGCGGCGCTGGTCGAAGGGAAAGACCCGAAGGAGCTGGAAGAGCTGCTGGAAAACCCGCCCGCCGATGGCTACGGCAACGTGGACGACTTTCTGAACGCGGCGAAACTGACCGTGGACGCGCAACTGAAAGCCCAGCTCGGCGTCGCCAGCCAGCATTTTTTGTTGCGGGTCGAAGCGAGGGTGGGCGACGGGCGCGCGATGTTATACAGTATTTTGTATCGTGACGAGAACGGCGTCCGCGTCCTGCGGCGCGGTTTTGGCAACCAGGAATAAGACGACCTTGCCGGCCCAACTGGTTTTTTTTCGATTGCTTTCCCTCGACGAGGCCGAATGGCGGCGCCCCGATGGCGGCGTCCGGCGCGGCCCCTTGCCCGAGTTGGCGGCGGACGCCGCCGGCGCGCGGCAAATCCTGGTCGCGCCGGGCGAAACGGTCCTTCTGCACCCGACCGTCGTGCCCAGCCGCAAGCGATCCACCTGGGCGCGAGCGGTCCCCTACGCCCTCGAAGACCAAGTGGTCGAGGACATCGAGGCCCTGCACTTCGTGTTGGGCAGCGTCCCGGATGGCGACCGGCTGCCGGTGGCGGTGGTCGGCCACGCCACCTTGCGCGCCTGGCTGGAAGCCTGCGCCCAAAGCGGGTTGACCCCGGCCGTCGTCGTCCCGGAACCTTTACTGTTGCCCTGGCAGGACGGCGACTGGAGCGTGCTGCTGGAAAACCGGCGGGCGGTGGTCCGCCTCGGCCGCTGGGACGGCTTCACCACCGAACGGGAGACGCTGGGCTTGCTGCTGGAGCAAGCCTTGGCCGAGGCCGGCGACGACAAACCGCGCCGCCTGCGCCTTTGGGGAACCGCCGGCGATTTTTCCGAAGCCGCTGTCGCCGAACTGGATCGCGAGATCGAAACCGGCCCGGCCGAACCCCTCCAACTGTACGCGGCGACTTACCAGCCGGGCGCCACCCTCAACTTGCTGCAGGGGCCCCACGGCCGGCAAACCCAGTGGGGGCGCTGGCTGCGGCCCTGGCGGGCGGCGGCGGCGCTGGCGGGACTGTGGGTGCTGGTACAGGGCGGCGCCTCCCTCTACGAGCGCTGGCGGTTGGAGCGGGAACTGGTGGCGCTGGGAGCCGAGATGGAGCGGGTTTACAAGGACGCCGTGCCCGGCTCGACCCGCATCGTGAACCCCAAGGTGCAGTTGGAAGCCCGCCTGCGGGAGCTGCGCCCGAGCGGGACCGGCGGCGGCGCCCTGCTCGATCTGCTGAATCGGGGCGGACAACCGCTCGCCAATTTTCCGGATGTCGTCCTGCGCGGTTTCAGCTATCGCGACGGCCAACTGGATTTATCCCTGCAAGGCGGTAGCCCGGCGGTGCTGGACCAGCTCCGGCAACAGCTCAACCAGCAGACCGGCCTGCAAGCCGAGATCCGCACCACCCAGCGGGAAGGGCAGGCGGAAAGCAAGGTCACTTTGAAGAGGGCGGCGTCGTGAAAGCGTGGTGGGAATCCCTCAGCACCCGCGAGCGCGCCCTGGTCGCGGGCGGAGCGGCGGCAACCTTGGCGCTGCTGCTCTACGCTCTGGTGTGGGAACCGTTCCAAGCCGGCGGTCGCCGGCTGCGGCAAAGCGTCGCGGAACAACGCGCCAGCTTGGCCTGGATGCGGCAAGCGGCCCAGGAAGTCAAACGCTTGAACGGCGCCGGCGCCGCCCAAGCCGCCGGCGACGACCGCTCGCTGCTCACCCTGGTGGACCAAACCGCGCGGGCGGCGGGGCTGGGTCCCGCCCTCAAGCGGATCGCCCCGCAAGGGGACGACAAACTCAGCGCCCAACTGGACGCGGTCGAGTTCGACAAGCTCGTTCCCTGGCTGGGGGCGCTGGAGCACGAACACCGCATGACCATCGTCAGCTTGAGCGTGGATCGCACGGAGACCCCCGGACTGGTCAACACCCGCCTGGTCGTGGGCGGCCGCCCATGAAGCGCGGCTTGGGCTACGGGCTGTTGGGGCTAGCGGCATTCCTGCTGTTTTTGCTGCTGTCGGCGCCCGCCACCCTGCTGACCGATCAAATCGGTGCGCGGCTGGCCGGTTTCAGCGCGCAGGCGGCGGAAGGGACCGCGACCGATGGCGCGATGCTGGGCGCAAGCTGGCGCGGCGTCCGCGTCGAGCGGCTGACTTGGCGCTGGCGCCCGCTGGCCCTGTTCGCGGGACGGCTGGAGTTCGACCTGAAAACCGACGATCCCGAGATCAAGCTGGCCGGAAACGCCGCACTCGGCCTGAGCCGGCAAACCACCGTCCGGAATCTGGCCGGCCGCCTGCCGCTGGCCAAGCTCGGCAACTTGGCCGGGTCGGCGAAACCGCCGCTGGACGGGCTGGCGGAAATCGACCTGCGCGAGCTGGCGCTCAGTCCGGCCGGCCGGCCGCTGGCGGCGCGCGGCGCGATCCGCTTGCAAAATTTGCGCGCCACCTTCGGTCCGCCCCTGAACCTCGGCGATTACGTGGTCCAGCTCGACTCGGCGGGCGCGGAAGGGGTTCGAGGCCAAGCCAAGGACAACGGCGGACCCCTGGCGCTGGAAGGCGCGCTCAACGTGCTGCCCGACGGGCGCTATCGCTTCACCGGCCAAGCCGCGATCCGCGACGCCGGCAACCCGGCTTTGCGCCAGGCGATGAGCCTGTTGGGACCACCGGGCGGCGATGGCCGCTGGGCATTGAATTTTTCAGGCGTACTGGCCCCGTAAGGGCCCGATTTTCGCAACGTTCATTCACCCTCCACGATTCCGACACGACACCACCCGGGAGTAACCGTCGATGCGACCCAGAACGCGCGGATTGCTGACTCTTTTGACGACGCTGGTGCTGGCCGCCTGCGCCACCGAACCGGCGCCGCCGACCGTCAAACTTCCGCCCTATACCACATTCTCCGACGCCGCTTTTCCGGCGCCGCCGGAACTCCAGCCGCAGATCGCGTTCTGGCGCCAGGTTTACGCCACCTGGGGCCGCCATCAGGTGGCGCTGCACGACGACCGCCACCTCGACATCGTCTACGGGGTTCTCACCTTGCCCGGCCCGATCGGCGAAAGTCAGACCGCCGAGCAAAAGGATTTCGTCAAAGGCCACCTCGAAACCCTGCGCGATCTGCTGCGTCAGGTCGAGTACAAGACTGCGGCCAACGCCCCGCTGACGCCGGCCGAACAAGCCCTGGCCAACCGCATCAAGACCAGCGGCGGCGGCTCCGGCGCCCTGTTCGGCGCCAGCGACCGGCTGCGCAGCCAGCGCGGCATGCGCGAGCGCTTCAAGCGCGGCCTCGAAATCAGCGGTCGCTACGATGCGGCTTTCCGCGGCGTGTTCCGCGAGGCCGGCCTGCCCGAGGATCTCGCCTATTTGCCCCACGTCGAATCGTCGCTCCAGAACCACGCCGTCTCCTCGGGCGCCGCGGTGGGCATGTGGTAGTTCATGCCCGGCACCGCGCGGCACTTCGGGATGCTCAACGCGGCCGTGGACGAGCGGCGCGATCCCGTGGCCGCGGCGCAGGGCGCGGCCCGCTATCTGCG
>RRZU012141533.1_pt1 | contig 17188 bp, 18 predicted proteins | sample 2165561 | NCBI WGS metagenome assembly RRZU01 (sample SAMN10456909, study PRJNA506462) | wastewater metagenome | isolation source: wastewater sludge | place: USA: Moscow, Idaho | reverse complement strand
TGGACGCATCGTTCGGGTTCATCAGGCCGGTGGTGCGCTTTTTGACCAGCGATTCAAGGTCGATGCCGTCAATCAGGTCGATCGGGTCGAGCACGTTCCCCTTGGATTTGCTCATCTTCTGGCCTTCTGCGTCGCGGATCAGGCCGTGTACGTAAACGTGCTTGAACGGAATCTTGCCGGTGATGTGCTTGGTCATCATGACCATGCGCGCCACCCAGAAGAAGATGATGTCGAAGCCGGTGACCAGTACCGTCGATGGCAGGTAGAGGTCGAGCGCTGGGTTTGATTTTTCCGGCCATTCCGGCGTCCAGTCGAGTGTCGAGAACGGCCACAGCGCACTTGAGTACCAGGTGTCGAGCACGTCCGGATCGCGGTTCAGTGCGCCGTTATAGCCCGCTGCTGCGGCTTGTGCCTTGGCCTCCGCTTCGTCATGCGCGACGAAGATTTCGCCGTTGTCGCCATACCACGCCGGAATCTGGTGGCCCCACCATAATTGTCGCGAGATGCACCAGTCCTGGATGTTGCTGAGCCACTGATTGTAGGTATTGACCCAGTTTTCGGGAACGAACTTGATTTCGCCCGACGCGACGCATTCGAGCGCTTTGCCGACGATGCTGGTGCCATCAGCGCCGGGTTTGCTCATGGCAACGAACCACTGGTCGGTGAGCATTGGCTCGATGGCGACGCCGGTGCGGTCGCCACGCGGTACTTTGAGCTTGTGTTTGTCGGTCTTGACCAGGATGCCGAGCGCTTCGAGGTCGGCCACAACAACCTTGCGCGCGTCGAAGCGGTCCATGCCGCGATACTTTTCCGGCGCGTTTTCGTTGATTTTGGCGTCGAGCGTGAGGATCGAGATGATCGGCAGTTTGTGGCGCTGGCTGACGGCATAGTCGTTGAAATCGTGCGCCGGCGTAACCTTGACACAGCCGGTACCGAACTCCAGATCGACGTAAGCGTCGGCAATGATCGGAATTTCGCGTTCGGTGAGCGGCAGCTTGACCATCTTGCCAATCAGGTGCTTGTAGCGCTCGTCCTCCGGGTGCACCATTACGGCGGTATCGCCGAGCATGGTTTCCGGGCGCGTGGTGGCGACCGTCAGGTCGCCTGCGCCATCGGCCAGCGGGTAGCGGATGTGCCACATAAAACCGTCCTCTTCCTCGCTCACCACTTCAAGGTCGGAAACAGCGGTGTGCAGTACCGGGTCCCAGTTCACCAGCCGCTTGCCCCGATAGATCAGGCCTTCCTTGTGCAGGCGGACAAAGGTTTCGGTGACGATCTTCGAGAGGCCGGAATCCATCGTGAAGCGCTCGCGCGTCCAATCCGGCGAGGTGCCGAGGCGGCGCATCTGGCGGGTGATGGTGTTGCCGGAAAACTCTTTCCACTCCCAGACTTTTTCGAGGAACTTCTCGCGGCCGAGGTCGTGGCGCGAAATGCCCTTGGCGTCGAGCTGGCGTTCGACGACGATCTGGGTGGCGATGCCTGCATGGTCGGTGCCCGGTTGCCACAGCGTGTTATCGCCGCGCATGCGGTGATAGCGCGTCAGCGAATCCATGATCGCTTGATTGAAGCCGTGGCCCATGTGCAGGGTGCCGGTCACGTTCGGTGGCGGCAGCAGGATGCAGAAGGCGTTGCGGTTTTTTGTATCGAGGCCGGCGTCGAAGTAGCCTTTGGCTTCCCAGGCGGGGTACCAGCGACGCTCGATGTCTGCTGGTTCAAAGCTCTTGGCGAGTTCCATAGGGTGCGAGATCTGTCAGTGAGGAAAGCCCGCGATTATACCGGAACGAGGAGCCGCTCTGCGCTTTGGGGATGTGCCGGGATGGCTTGTTTTGCAATTCCATTTAACCATGGCGTACGCGGAGAAAGCTTGGACTTGAAGAAGTTCTCTACGCCATCAGGCAGGTAGCCACAATGACTGCGCAAGCCATTGATTTTTGTCGTGCTCGTCACGGCTGAACGGAAATTTTCCAGTTAGTCGTCGGGATTCGGGTCTTCGAAAGGCAGGCTCAGTTGCTGCCGGCGGTCGAGGAAGTCGCGCAAAGCCATCTTCATGGTAGCGCTGATACCGCTGCGCAATTCGATCTGCGCATTGACCAGCGCGGCTTCAATGAGCGTTGGCAATTCGATGGCAAGCTGTTTGTCCAGGTTGTGTACGAGATCCGAGGCGATAATCGCCAGCAACGCTTCTTCATCAATGACTTTTGGGGCTTCGGGGGCAGGTAGTTCGGGGGAGACGACTTCAGTAAGGACCGGAATATCTTCATCCTCTTCTGCTGGGTCTGAAGTGTTGGCAGCGGTGTTGGCTTGGTTAGTTGTTGTGGCCACAAAACTGCGTCGACGACGGCCGCCAAAAGAGCGCCCATCCGGGCGCATGAAAGCATCGGTACGTTCAATAAGGGTGGCGTTTTCGGCCATCAGTGTTTCTCCGAGAGGTCGATAAACTTGATTTCATAGCCGCGATCCTTGTAGTACTTGACACGCTCGCGACCCGCTAGGCGTTCGTCTTCTTGTTGGCTAACGACTTCAATAACGCTGGTAAAGCGTGAAAATCCGTTGGGGATTTCGCCGGAAAGGTTAAACAGTCGCTCATTGTGCGTGAGCTGATCGAGATTGTCGGTGATCACGACTGGCGTTTGCCCGGCCAGCGGGGAATCGCTGCGCACGTGCGGGATGAATCCCGTGGGCGGGTGCATCCAGAGATAGCGGTCGAGCGTGCTGGCGATTTCTTCATCGGGCGCAAAGACGAGCAAAGCCTTGCGCTGCGAGCAGGCTTTGCCGATCAGGCCCGCGGCTGCGGCGATCCGGTCCGCCGCGTTGTGGTAGAAGTAGATCTGCGTCAATTGAGTTTTCCTGCGCGCTTGAGCAGGTAATGCACCAGCAGCGGCACCGGGCGCCCCGTTGCGCCTTTCTCGTTACCGGATTTCCACGCGGTTCCGGCAATATCAAGGTGTGCCCAAGCAAACTTCTTGGCGAAGCGTGAAAGGAAGCAGGCGGCAGAAATACTGCCACCGGCGCGGCCGCCAATATTGGCCAGGTCGGCGAAATTGCTCTTGAGCAGCTCCTGGTAGTCGTCCCACAGCGGCAGGTGCCAGGCGCGGTCGTGGGCGTCGGTGCCGGCATGCAGGAGTTCTTCAGCGAGCGCTTCCTGGTTGGCAAAAAGGCCGCTGGCCACATGGCCAAGAGCGATCACGCAGGCACCGGTCAGCGTGGCGACGTCGATGACGGTGTCCGGCTTGAAGCGTTCGGCGTAGGTCAGCGCATCGCAGAGGATCAGGCGACCTTCAGCATCGGTGTTGAGGATTTCGATGGTCTGCCCGGACATCGACTGCACAATGTCGCCGGGCTTGCTGGCGCCGCCGCCGGGCATGTTTTCCGAGGCGGGAATGATGACCGTCAGATTGAGCGCCAGCTTCATCTGCGCGACGGCTTTGAGTGCGCCAAGGACGCTCGCAGCGCCGCACATGTCGAACTTCATTTCGTCCATTTCCGGGCCGGGTTTGAGCGAGATGCCACCGGAGTCGAAGGTGATTCCCTTGCCGACCAGAACCAGCGGCCGCTCACCCTTTTGACCGCCCAGGTAGTGCAAGACGATTAGCTTGGGTGGCTGTTTCGAACCTTTGGCAACAGCGAGCAGCGAATGCATGCCCAAAGCTTCCATGTTGGCCTGCTCGAGAATTTCACATTCGATGGCGTGTTCCTTGGCGATTTGCAAGGCCGTTTCGGCGAGATAACTTGGCGTGCAGACATTTCCCGGCAAATTGCCCAGATCTCTGGCAAGCGCGACGCCCCCGGCAATGGCTACCCCTTGTGCTAATGCCTCCCGCGCAGCTTTCAGGTCGGCCTTGCGGGTGATGGCCAGGGTCAGTTTGCGTAAGGTTGGCCGTGCTTCATCCTTTTTGCTCTTGAACTGCTCGAAACGGTAGAGCGTTTCGTGGGCGACGATTGCCGCTTGCCGGACGCGCCAGGAAAGGCTGTGTTTGCCGAAAGTGATTTCGCTGAGAAAGAGAGTGGCATCGGCGGCGCCGGTTTCGTTTACAGCTTTGATCGCGCTGCGAATGGCGGAACGGTAGGCTCTTTCGTGGAATTCCCTTTCTTTGCCCAGGCCAACGAGCAGGATGCGTTCGCAGCGGGTAGCCGGAACATCGTGCAGGAGCAGTGTCGAACCGGCTTTGCCATCCATGTCGCCACGCCGGATAATTTTGGAAAGATGTTGGTTTGCCGCCGCGTCAAGTTGCTTGGCGGCGGGCGACAGTTTTCGTGTTTCGAATACGCCGATGATGATGCAGGCGCTGCGTTGCTCCTCCGGGCTGACGATTTTTATGCTAAATTCCACGGGCTCTTCCTCAAACAATGCAGATTCGTACCAAAGGTCGATTATCACTGCAGCTTTTCGTTAAAGTCAAAAAATGATCTTTCAGCGCGCCGCACGGCGCGAGTTTTCCCACTCGGCAGCCGGCGTTTTTGTTGCGCTTTTTGCCATTCTGTTGACGACGCTCTTGATCCGGCTTCTTGGCGAAGCGGCGCAAGGTTCTGTCGCGCCGGAAGCGGTCGTTGCCTTGCTCGGCTTTTCGGCGATCAACTATATTCCCTCTTTGTTGTCGCTGGCTTCATTTATCGCGATTTTGCTCGCGCTTTCGCGCTGTTACCGCGACTCCGAAATGGTTGTCTGGTTTTCTTCGGGTTTATCTCTGGCGGCCTGGATTCGTCCGGTTATGATGTTTATTATGCCGCTGGTGATTGCTATTGCCGGCTTGTCTTTATTTGTTTCGCCATGGGCGTTGTCGAAAAGCTCCGAATTTCGGGGGCATCTGAGCGCACGCAAAGACAGCGGGCAAGCTGCTCCCGGTGTTTTTCAGGAGTCTTCGTCCGGCGATCGGGTGGTTTTCGTCGAGGGCGTTGCCGACGATTCGAGCCATGTAAGAAATGTGTTTGTCAGTTCGGCGCAGAGCGAGCGCTTGGGCGTGACGATGGCGGTGACGGGGTATCAGGAATTTGCCGAGAATGGTGATCGTTTCTTGGTTCTGGAGAACGGTAGCCGTTACGAAGTGCTTCCGGGGTCTCCGGAGTTTCGAATTCTCGATTACAAACGCTACGCAGTGCGCTTGGAAACGAAAGAAGCACGTGGTATTCAAAGGACACCAAAAAATACACCGACCTTGGACCTGCTTGAAAAGGATCTGCCGGCCTATCGTGCCGAGTTGCTTTGGCGTATCGGGGTTCCTGTTTCCGCCATCGTTCTGGCGCTGCTGGCGATTCCTCTTTCCTTCGTAAACCCGCGCGCCGGACGTTCGGCCAATATGTTGCTGGCTTTGTTTACCTACCTTGTGTACAACAATTTGATGGCGGTCAGTCAAGCATGGGTGGCTAGTGGCCGTGTTTCGTTTGAGTTTGGTGCAACCGCAGTCCATTTGCTGATGCTCGCGGCCTTGCCTTTGCTGTTTTACCGTCGGATTGCAGTCCTTTCTTTTGCGCGATTTCTCAGATGAAAATTTATCGGCGCTATCTCGCGCGTGAAACAGCTGCTGCAATATTTCTGGTGCTCGGTGCCTTTCTTGCGTTATTCGGCTTCTTTGACATGATTGCCGAGGTCAAGAATGTTGGGCAGGGCAATTATCAGTTACACCATGCCATTAGCTATGTGGCCTTGCGTCTTCCCGGGCATGTCTATGAGCTGATGCCGATTGCTGTACTGATAGGTACTCTCTATGCCTTGTCTACGCTGGCTAGGCATTCTGAAATTACGGTGTTGCGGGCTTCCGGGATGTCGACGCGAAATCTACTGACAGGATTGTTTCAGGTGGCGGCGGTTTTTGCCCTGTTTACGTTTCTGATTGGTGAGTTTGTGGTTCCTCCGCTTGAACGAACTGCGGAACAGATACGCCTCAGGGAAAAAGGCCGTGCGGTCGGACAGGATCTGCGTAGCGGTTTGTGGGTCAAGGATGATCGACGCTTCATTAACGTGCAGGTGGTTTTGCCAGATACGCGTTTGCGCGGAGTTCGCATTTATGACTTCGACGAAAATGCAAAGCTGCGTTCGGTGACGGAAGCGCTGGAAGGCGAGTATGTTCCACCGGCAAGTTGGCGATTGAGCGGCGTCGTGCAAACAGTGCTTCGCGGCGATAAAGCCGAGGTAATAAAAATTCCGGATTTGGAGTGGGAGTCTGCGTTGAATCCGGATATTCTGGCAGTCTTGATGGTCTCGCCGGAGCACATGTCCTTGCTGCATCTGGCGTCCTATACCAAGCACCTTGTCGAGAATGGACAAACTACTCAGCGTTACGACATCGCGATGTGGAAGAAGATGTTCTATCCTTTGGCAGCGCTGGTTATGGTGGCCTTGGCATTGCCGTTTGGTTATACCCACAACCGGGTTAGTGGAGTCAGTCTGAAGATATTCTCTGGCGTGATGATTGGCGTGCTATTTCATATGCTCAACGGGCTTTTTTCCAACCTGGGAGCAATCAATAGCTGGTCGCCGTTCATTAGCGCAATGATGCCTTCGGCGCTCTTCATGCTAGCCGCAGCGATGATGGTCTGGTGGGTGGAGCGGCGTTAAGTGGCGCTCAGGCGGCTGTTATGAGGCAGGTGCCGGCGAGTCGGTCGTGCAGAAACTGTTTGTCGCGATCAACGAGCGCCCAGAGCAGGCCGATACCGCAAAGAAGAATGCTTGGCCAGCACAGCAGATAGCGTAGCAGCGCCTGCGCCGGAAGAACCGGGCGTCTGTCGCAAGTTACCAAGCGAATACGCCAGGTTTTCATGGCTAGGGTCTGTCCGCCGTAGATCCAAAAACCAAGGCAGTAGATAAGGAGCACGAAGAACAAGTGCGCCCACAACACAGGTGTGGTGGCGACTCGGTGAGCGAATGCGCCGAGCAGAACGTGCGGGAATACCAGCGCTATTGCAAGCGTGGCAATGAGCAAGAAGAGTTCATAGCACATGCTGAGCAAACGGCACAGTATGTCGGCCGTGGCAGTACTTTTCAGCGCACTAGCCATTAGGGTTTTTGTGCTGTGTCCGCGCTAGTCGGCGGTATGGCAGGCGTGCTTTCGGTTGCTGCGGCAGAAGGGGGCGGGGTGGGGCGTGCCAGTGGCGTTGAACTTAGATCCTGCAGGACTGCCGGGGGCGTGAGTGAAGGCGTTTCTGCTGCCGGGAGCAACTGTTGTTGTGTGGTAGTCTTGGCCGCATTTGGTGTGGGCTTAGTTGTGGGCTTTGTGTTTGTCGCTTGTTGCTTGAACTTCTCTTTTTCTTCGGGCGGAAGCTTGGAGTACTCTTCCCACTTCTGTTTCAACTGTTCTTTTTTCTCGGTGGGAAGCTGTGCCGTGGACAAGAAGTTCTCGCGAGCCTTTTGCCGCTGTGCGGGCGTTAGTTTCCCCCATTCCTGCATTTGCTTCTGAATGCGGCTTTGTTCTCCGGAGGACATCGTCGGGAAACGCGCCGTGATTCCAAGCCATTGTTTTTGACGGTAATACTCGAACGAATCCCAGTCATCGGCGAGTGGTGCAAGGATTGCTTTTTGCGGGACTGTCAACTCGCTCCACTTGGGCTGTGGCGGCGTAGCAATGAGTGTTGGGCTAGGAGTCGCCGCCCAGCCCAAGCTTGAAAACATGCAGATCAGTACTATTCCGGCGAGGAGCGATTTAGCCATGTGTCGAAGCCCTTGTCGGTAAAAGCGCCAATGGGCAGGTCGTCCGAGAGAAGTGCGCTATCAATATCACTGAGTTCGGCAATGCGCTGATCGGCAATCCAGTAGGTCGAAAAAACGACACCCAAGAGCAGTAAGAGCGCAGCAAACGCTTGCTTGAAGTGCAAGTTGTCAAAGTAATGGTGAGCGAATCCGCCGGCTGTTGCCAGTACTGACTGGCTGACGGTTTGCTTTTGGTGATTCAGGGCGTTTTGTCTGGCGGCTGCGAGGCGATCGATTGTGCCGGGGCGCAAATCATGCAAGCCGCGATTGAGGTGCTGCCTGACTTTGTAGGCGAAGTGTTGTTCGTTCATAGCGAGATTCCTTTTGCTTTCAAAGCAACTGCCAGTGCGTGTGTGGCGCGCGAGCAGTGCGTTTTTACGCTGCCTTCTGAGCAGCCCATCGCAGAAGCGGTTTCTGCAACGTCCATGTCTTCCCAGTAACGCATGAGGAAGGCTTCCCGTTGACGTGGAGGCAAAGATTTTATTTCTTCCTCCAAAATAACAAGAAGTTGCGATTGCTCAAGCTGTCCGTCAGGCGAATTTGGCGTGTAGGACTCCGATTCGACTTCAATAGTTTCAAGCGGATCGTGCTCTTCCTCGTCGTCAGACGAAAAAGCCGAAAGCAGGGTGGTCCATAAAGAGCGGACCTTGCTGCGCCGGTAATAATCACGAATTGTATTTTGGATGATGCGCTGGAAGAGCATAGGAAACTCCTCAGCCGGGCGATCACCATACTTTTCGGCGAGTTTCATCATCGAGTCTTGCACGATATCGAGTGCTGTTTCTTCGTTGCGCACGGCAAACATCGCCTGCTTGAAAGCACGACGCTCAGAAGTAGCCAAAAAATCCGACAGTTCGCTTGCAGTGGACAGAATCGAAATCCTTGAAATTACGGGTAGGGTGCCATTTTTTGTCAGTACCGCTCGAGGCGGAAACTTGACCAATCGAGGTCTAAGCTATAACGTTACAGGCTTTTTAGACTATTTTGCTGGGTAAGGCGAGACTTATGACTGTGATGACTGGTGCGGAGATTGTAATCAGGTGCCTGCAGGAAGAAAAGGTCGACTACGTATTCGGTTATCCGGGTGGGTCGGTTCTTCATATTTACGACGAGTTGTTCAAGCAGGACATAATAAAGCATGTTCTGGTTCGTCATGAGCAGGCTGCGGTGCATGCCGCGGATGCGCTGGCACGTTCGACGCACCAAGTCGGCGTCGCCTTGGTGACCTCAGGCCCTGGTGCAACGAACGCGGTGACGGGTATTGCTACGGCGTACATGGACTCGATCCCGATGGTGATTATTTCCGGGCAGGTGCCGACGCATTATATCGGTCAGGATGCCTTCCAGGAGGGCGATACGATCGGTATTACCCGTCCTTGCGTCAAGCACAATTTCCTGGTCAAGGACGTGCGCGATCTCGCTACGACCATAAAAAAGGCGTTTTACATCGCCAATACGGGTCGTCCCGGCCCTGTGCTGGTCGATATCCCGAAGGATATAACGGCCGATAAATGCAAGTTCGAGTACCCGAAGGAAGTGCAGATGCGCTCCTACAACCCGGTGGTCAAGGGGCATCTTGGGCAGATCAAGAAGGCGGTTCAGCTGTTGCTGGGTGCCAAGCGGCCGATGATTTATTCCGGTGGCGGCGTGATTTTGTCGAACGCTTCCGAGCAATTGACGACGCTGACACGGCGTCTCGGCTTCCCGATTGCCAATACGCTGATGGGTTTGGGCGGCTATCCCGGCACTGATTCGCAGTTTCTCGGCATGCCGGGCATGCACGGGACGGTTGAGGCCAATCTGGCGATGCAGCATTGCGACGTGCTGCTGGCCATCGGCGCCCGTTTTGACGATCGCGTAATCGGTGATCCGGTGAACTTTGCCTCGTTGCCGCGCAAGATCATTCACGTTGATATCGACCCGTCGTCGATCTCCAAGCGCGTCCGCGTCGATGTGCCGATTGTTGGCAATGTGGTGGATGTGCTAGAGGAAATGCTCAAACTGCTCGATGCCGAATCCGGTAAGCCCGATATTTCCGGCTGGTGGTCGGAAGTCGAAGGCTGGCGTGCCAAGCAATGCATGAAGTACACGCAGAAAAAAGACTTGATCATGCCGCAGTTCGTGATCGAAAAGCTGTGGAAAGTGACTGGCGGTGACGCCATCATCACCTCCGACGTGGGGCAGCATCAGATGTGGGCTGCGCAGTACTACAAGTTTAATAAGCCGCGCCGTTGGCTGAACTCGGGCGGTTTGGGAACCATGGGCGTAGGTTTGCCTTATGCCATCGGCGCTTCGCTGGCCAATCCGGATCGTCAGGTAGCCTGTATTACCGGTGACGGCTCGATCCAGATGTGCATTCAGGAGTTGTCTACTGCCAAGCAGTTCGGTTTGCCGATCAAGATCATCAATCTCAACAACCGCTATCTGGGGATGGTTCGCCAGTGGCAGGAGATGTTCTACAGCAGCCGCTACTCGCAGACCTACATGGATTCGATTCCCGATTTTGTGAAATTGGCCGAGGCCTATGGTCACGTCGGTATTCGCGTCGAGCGGCCCGAGGATGTGGAAGGCGCGCTGAAGAAGGCTTTTGTAGACCACAAGGATGATCTCGTGTTTCTCGATATCCTCACCCACAAGGGCGCCAACGTTTTCCCGATGGTAGCGGCTGGCAAGGGCTTGTCCGAGATGATTCTGGCCGACGAAGAACTATAAGGGAAGACACTATGCGACACATTATTTCTGTTCTACTGGAAAACGAATCCGGAGCACTTTCGCGCGTGGCCGGGCTGTTCTCGGCTCGTGGCTACAATATCGAGACACTAACGGTCGCGCCGACTGAGGATCATTCCTTGTCCCGGTTAACCATCGTAACCAGCGGTAGTGATGAGATAATTGAACAGATTACCAAACAGCTGAACAAGCTGATCGATGTCATCAAAGTTGTCGATCTTTCTGAGGCAGCGCATATCGAGCGCGAGCTGATGTTGATCAAGGTTCGTGCCTCTGGCAAGGACCGCGAGGAAATGAGGCGCATGGCGGATATCTTCCGCGGGCGCATCATTGATGTCACTGAAACGACTTACGTTATCGAACTCACCGGTAACTGCTCCAAACTTGATTCCTTTATCCAGGCAATCGACGCGGATCTGATCCTCGAAACAGTTCGTACTGGCGTCAGCGGCATTGGCCGTGGCGACCGAATTTTAAAAGCTTAATTCGATATTTTTCAGTTTTATTAGCACGAAAGGAACATCATGAAGGTTTATTACGACAAGGACGCCGATCTCTCTTTGATCAAGGGCAAGAAAGTTACTATCGTTGGCTATGGCTCACAGGGCCACGCTCATGCTCAGAATCTTACCGATTCCGGCTGCAAGGTAACAGTTGGCTTGCGTAAGGGCGGTGCGTCCTGGAGCAAGGTCGAGAAGGCCGGACTCAAGGTCGAGGAAGTCGCCAAGGCAGTCAAGGGCGCCGATGTCGTGATGATGCTGTTGCCGGATGAGAACATCCCTGCCGTGTATTACAACGATGTCGAGCCGAATATCAAAAAGGGCGCAGCATTGGCATTCGCTCACGGTTTTAACGTTCATTACAACCAGGTCGTGCCACGCGCTGACCTCGACGTGATCATGATCGCCCCGAAAGGCCCTGGCCATACCGTGCGTTCCGAGTACCTCAAGGGCGGCGGCGTTCCTTCATTGATCGCCGTGCATCAGGATGTTTCCAAGAAGGCCAAGGACATCGCGCTTTCCTACGCAGCGGCCAACGGCGGCACCAAGGGCGGCGTGATTGAGACCGATTTCCGTGAAGAGACCGAAACCGACCTCTTTGGTGAGCAGGCCGTTCTCTGCGGTGGCGCGGTCGAACTCGTCAAGATGGGCTTCGAAACGCTGACTGAAGCCGGTTATGCGCCGGAAATGGCCTACTTTGAGTGCCTGCACGAGCTCAAGCTGATCGTCGACCTGATGTATGAAGGCGGCATTGCCAACATGAACTACTCGATCTCGAACAACGCCGAGTACGGCGAGTACGTCACCGGTCCGGAAGTCATCAACGAAGAGTCGCGCTATGCCATGCGCAATGCCCTCAAACGTATCCAGAACGGTGAATATGCCAAGATGTTCATTCAGGAAGGCAAGACCAACTATCCGTCAATGACCGCGCGTCGTCGTCTGAATGCGGTGCATCCGATCGAGGTGGTTGGCGGCAAGCTGCGTGACATGATGCCGTGGATCAAGAAGAACAAGCTGGTTGACCAGAGCAAGAACTAATCGTGTTTTGATTTGGCAGGGCGCTGAGCGCTTTGCCACTATTTTGGGCGGTGTCGGTTTCTGACCCGCCCAATTGTTTTTAAGGATTCACATGAATTATCCGCATCCGATTCTGGCCCGTGAAGGTTGGCCATTCATCGCCGGCGCACTGGTTATCGCCTTGCTGGCGTCTTATGCCGGTGTTTGGTCTTTGCCTTTTTGGGTGATTTTTGTCTTCTGCGTCCAGTTTTTTCGTGATCCTGCACGCGTCATCGCGGGTGGCCCGAAGAGCGTGCTTGCCCCGGCCGACGGGCGCATTGTCGTCGTCGAAGAGGCTGACGACCCCTATCTGAACCGCCGGGCGCTCAAGGTCAGCGTGTTCATGAATGTCTTCAACGTGCATTCGAATCGTGCGCCGATCGAGAGCTCTGTGCAGCAAAAGTGGTACAAACCGGGCAGCTTTCTGAACGCCGCATTGGACAAGGCTTCATTGGAGAACGAGCGTTGTGCTTTGCATCTAAAAACGAGCGACGGTCGGGACGTTACCTGTGTGCAGATCGCTGGTCTGGTGGCGCGGCGTATTCTCAATTACGTCGATGCCGGAACATCGCTTACGGCAGGGCAGCGTTACGGTTTTATCCGCTTTGGTTCGCGTGTCGATCTCTATCTGCCGCTCGATACTCAGGTTAAAGTAGTAATCGGGGAGAAAGTTTCAGCGTCGAGCACTGTCTTGGCCGAGCTTTCTTAGTGGCACGATTCCCGTGGCAGACTGTGCTGCAGAAGACATGATGGAAAGAAGAGCTTCGCCTGAAGCAAGTCAGCGGCAGGTTCCCGATGTGCATACGAGCTGTCGCTGAAATAGGGAGGAATCAGCTTGGGGTTTCGTTTGGTTCAATCGCGAAGACCTCGATCTGACTATTTTGCTCGTCAAGGTAGGTACTTCTGACTTCCCGGATTCCGATATTCTCTTTTTCGATAATCAGAATAAGGTTTCGGGAGTGGCTTTCCAAAGCACCGGAAGGCGCAACCAGCATTTCGCTTGAGCGTAGCGGCGGAGTTCCGGGAAGGATAAGCACAGACGGATGGCTTCCGGTAGGGTTTTCTCCCAGATTCGGTTGTGCCAAAAAAGCGGGCACGGCATCTGTCGCTAAGATTTGCAGGCCAAGTTCCAGATGCTCCTGATTCTCAGAGAGCGCCCAGCGAATGATGCAAACCTTCCATTTCTCTTCCGTGTCTGTGTGCACGGCGCAGAGGTCGCCAACCGTGGCATTGTCGGCTTTTCCGGAAAGATGCATGACGGCATAACCGTCGGGGCTCTGGTTGGTAATCATCCAGCTTGATGTTTCAATATTTGCCGTTGTTTCATCCTGAAACAGGCGCCATAAGCTGTCCAGGCCGACACATAGGTCGGCCCTGTCGTTTTGCCGGCGGCGACTGAAACGTCGCTTGCCGGGCTCTCCCCAGTTGGCGATGAGGCGGCGTAAAACACCGCGTCCAGCATTTGTACGGGCAAACTCAGGGGCCTTGATCAGGGGCGTTGGGAGGTCACTTTCGATTGCAGAGAGTTGCTTTCGAAGGGTTCCCGCAATCTTGGCGCAGGAGAAATAGTAGGCAAGGGTTCCGGGTGGCGCCGGCTTTCGGGCGCAGGCCGTTGCGGGTGCGTCCCGAGCCGGATCGATCCAGAATGCCTCGGGTGCTTCAGTGGTTGTTGCATCAATCAATTCGACCTGGCTGGCAAAGAGGTCAAGATTGGCAGCGACAAAGGCCACTTCGCGCGATGTGAACGACGCAGGTTGTGCGCAGCCCAAGAGAACTGCGGCGTAGTAGATTTGCTGCGGCGAGCGCGAATTGCTATTGCTCGTTGCGTTTTCGAGATCGAGTTGCCGTGCTTTTTCGTAGGTCTGGTGTAGTTGCAGCCAGATACCAGCGCCTGACGGGGAAGCGACGAGGTCGCTGATTGCCAGGTGCTGGCCAAGCGCAGTCAGGCTGTTTTGCAGGGCGAGTGTTCGCAGCAGTTGGGAGTCGTCGGACGGTTCTGCTTGGAGCTGGCTTTGGAGGTTTAGAAAATCAGTCGCCAGGGCGTGCAACAGATTTTGCAAGGTGCGCACCAACTGTCTGGCTTTTCGGGGGATGGGAAGCGAAGTGCTCGATAGCTTTGGGATCAGAGCATTGGCGGCAGACATGGTACGGGAGAAAAAAAGGGGCAATGCGGATGTGCGTTCCTCTGTCGTTGTGGTTCTTTCGCGGAAACTTGATAGGTTGGCGTGCAGAGATGACAGCTCATCTGCGAGATTTGTTAGGGGCGGTGTATTCAGCCACGTTAAGATGTCTTGCATGCGTTTCTCCGGGGCAGTGGGGCTTCGGCAAGATTCGCGAGGGAGGCGGAAGGGTTGTGCGCTAAGCAAAGCCGTCTTTTAAGAGCTCCTTGGCAGGAGTATATCTTGCGGCTTTGGCGTTGTGGCATAGTTTTGTCTGGAGCTTTAGGTCTGGTCAAAAAGTAAACGGTTAAATATCAGCTTGTTATTTCGTACTTTCTTGTTATAATTTCGCCCTTTTTCTGAATCTGGAATAAATCCTATGGTAGTCATTCGTCTGGCTCGTGGCGGCGCAAAAAAGCGTCCTTTCTACAATATGGTGGTGGCTGATTCGCGCACGCGCCGTGATGGCCGCTTCATTGAGCGGATTGGTTTTTACAATCCTATCGCTACAGAGAAGGAAGAGGGTCTGCGTATTGCCGCTGACCGCTTGAGCTATTGGCAGCAGCAAGGTGCTCAGCTGTCGTTGACCGTTGCTCGTCTGGTCAAGCAAGCTGGCGTTAAGGCATCTGCCTGATTTTTCGTCTGACGGTCTTTTGTCTGATTCGCTCGACTTAGTACCCCCCTCCGATATTGTTGTTCTCGGCAAAATCGTAGGCGCGTATGGGTTGCGTGGCGCAGTAAAGGTCCACCCTTTTGCTGATGATCCCGAGGCCTGGGCCAAATTGCCGCATTGGTGGGTCGGGCAGGAGGGATTGGCCGCCGAGCAGTGGCGCCAGACGCGATTGCTCAAGTGCCGGGAGCATGTCGACGTGCTGATTGCCGAGCTGGAGTGTTTCGCAGATCGCAATGCTTCAGAATCTGCCAAGGGTGTGCTGGTGGGGGTCCCGCGCGCAGCGTTACCTGCGACAGATAAGGACGAGTACTACTGGGCCGATTTGATTGGTCTGGAAGTGCTTAATACGCATGATCAGTCTCTGGGCCATGTGCTCGGATTGATTGAGACCTCGGCTAATGACGTGCTACGGGTTGGCGACGGAGAAGATAGGGAACGCCTCTTGCCGTTTGTCGCGACTGTGGTGCTTGATGTGGATTTGTCGGCACGGCGACTGCGCGTCGATTGGGAAGCAGACTGGTGAGTTTAGAAGACCGCCATTTCCGGTTGGAAACTCAATCGGAAGGTCGATTTGTTGCCGATGTGGTAACACTGTTTCCTGAGATGTTCGTGGCTGTTGCGCAGTCGGGCATTACGCGGCGGGCGTTGGAGGAAGGGCGCTGGAGCCTGGACTTCTGGAACCCTCGTGATTTCACCAAGGATGTTCATCGCACGGTTGATGATCGTCCTTATGGTGGCGGTCCGGGCATGGTTATGTTACCGGAACCACTCGAAGCAGCGATTAAGGCCGCGAAGGCGCGGCAGGCGGCAGCCGGAGTGGCGCAAAGTCGCGTGCTTTACCTTTCGCCGCAGGGCGCACCGCTGACGCATCAACGTGTGATGCGGTTTGTTGAAGCGGCTGAAGAAGAAGGTGTCGTGCTGCTTTGCGGGCGTTATGAAGGGATTGACGAGCGTTTGATCGGGCGTTGCGTTGATGAAGAAATATCGATCGGGGATTTCGTGCTTTCGGGCGGTGAAATTCCGGCGATGGCTTTGCTGGATGCTGTCGTCAGACAGTTGCCGGGCGTGTTGAATGACGCAGATTCGGCAGCACAGGATTCGTTTGTTGCGGGTTTGCTGGATTGCCCGCATTTTACGCGACCGGAGGAATACGAAGGTCAGCGGGTGCCGGAGGTGTTGTTGTCCGGTCACCACGAAAAGATTCGTCGCTGGCGCCTTGAACAGGCGTTAGGGCGGACATGGCAGAGGCGCCCTGAGTTGTTGAAGGGGCGTTCGATGTCGAAAGAGGAAACGCAACTCCTGGTGAAGTTTCAGGAGCAATGCGGTCAGGAAACCAAATAGGAGTTTAAAAATGAATCTGATCGAGCAGCTTGAGCAAGAAGAAATCGCCCGTCTGGGCAAAACCATTCCCCCATTTGCACCGGGCGACACCGTAGTCGTTCAGGTCAAGGTAAAGGAAGGCACGCGTGAGCGTCTGCAGGCTTACGAAGGCGTCGTTATCGCCAAACGTAATCGTGGCCTCAACTCCAATTTCATCGTGCGTAAAATCTCCTCCGGTGAAGGCGTTGAGCGTACGTTCCAGACCTATTCGCCGTTGGTTGCCGCTATCGACGTCAAGCGTCGTGGCGACGTGCGTCGCGCCAAGCTCTATTACCTCCGTGAGCGTTCAGGCAAGTCGGCACGTATCAAAGAAAAGCTGACGCGCAAGCAAAAGGATTAATTGCTGGACAGATTGTTTGTCCTCGCACCCTAAAACGGGGCAGAGTCTTTTGACTTTGCCCCGTTTTTTTTTGCGCCCTGTTGTGAATTTATGGATGAGCGCATTTGATCAGCTCTCTTTGAACCGGCCTGCAAGGCAATGGCTAGGGGTACCTTGAAGACAGGCAAAGGCAAACGGCTATTTCCACACGTCTGGTGCTTATCCTAATGTGGCCCGGCGCTTCGGTCCCTAGCGGTAATTCACGCCGTTGTTCAGGTCGATGATTTCGCCGTTGATAAATGCCGGCGCGTCGGTCGCCAGCCAGCAAACCGTGCTGGCCACTTCTTCGGCCGTGCAGAATCGTTGGCTGATTGTCGCGGCTTTCAATCGGTTTCTTCTATCCTGCGGGATGGCTTTCATCATTTCTGTTTCGACAGGGCCGGGCGCCACCGAGTTGGCGATCACGCCGCGTGAGCCGTAGGTTCTGGCCAGTGCGCGCATGGCGTTCATGATGCCGGCCTTCGAAATGCCGTACCAGATGTCTGGGTGCCCGATCTCGCCGGCGATCGAGCCGGTCGTAACAATCCGGCCACCGCCGCGACTGGCCATCTGCTCCGCCAGATGAACGCTGAGACGAACGGAAGAGATTAGATTGACGTTGAGAATCTGAAGGATGTCGTCGCCATC
>RRZU013320863.1_pt1 | contig 17199 bp, 14 predicted proteins | sample 2165561 | NCBI WGS metagenome assembly RRZU01 (sample SAMN10456909, study PRJNA506462) | wastewater metagenome | isolation source: wastewater sludge | place: USA: Moscow, Idaho | reverse complement strand
GCGGCTCGTCGTCGAGGTCGGCGGCAAGCGCGTCGAGGTCTCTCTGCCCGGAGACCTCCAGCTCGGTGGCGGCGGGGCCGGCGGCGCCAAGCGCAAGGCGCCCCGACGCTCCGGCGGCGGGAGCAAGGGCTCGGCCGCGGCCTCCGGTGACTCCCTCACCGCGCCGATGCAGGGCACGATCGTCAAGCTCGCCGTCGAGGACGGCGCGACCGTCGCCGAGGGCGACCTCGTGCTCGTGCTCGAGGCGATGAAGATGGAGCAGCCGCTCACCGCGCACAAGGCCGGCGTCGTCAGCGGACTCACCGCCAAGGTCGGCGAGACGGTGTCCAGCGGGGCCGTCCTCGCGACGATCAGCGACGCTCCTGCCGAGTGACCGCTCCTGCCGACTGACATCAGGTCAGCCCACACCCGACGAAGGCCCTGAGCATCGCGCTCAGGGCCTTCGTCGTCTCGGGCTCCTCGGCCCGTCGGTGCCTTACGGCTGCTTCGGCGGCGCGGTGAGGTCGTCGATCGGGGAGGGCTTGTCGACCGGGGACGGCTGGTCGATCGGGTCGGTCGTCACCGGGTCGGGCGTCTGCGGGCGATTCTGCTCCTCGCGGTAGGCGTCCTTGGCCTCCGCGGGCACGCCGAGCGCCTTGTCGAGGCCGTCGCGCCCCTTGGCGAGCTTGTCCTGATACTTGCCGCCGGTCTTGCTGTTGACGACCGACTCGACCTTGTCGAGGCCGCCCCGGACGGCGTCGGGGTTGTCCTTGATGAGCCGCTTCGCCTTCTCGAACATGCCGGACACATCGACCATCGCGAACCTCCTGGGTCGTGGTAGCGGGATCGCTACCGCTCGTTTACGGGTTGGGTGGGCTCACTCGTCGTCGACGCGGTGCAGGCGACGGGCCGCCTCGGCGATCGACCCGCTGAGCGAGGGGTAGACGGTGATCGTCGTGGCCATCTGGTCGACGGTGAGCTGGTGCTGGACCGCGAGCGCGATGGGGAAGATCAGCTCACTGGCCCGCGGGGCGACGACGACACCGCCGAGGATCGTGTTGCTGCCGTTGCGGGCGAAGAGCTTGACGAAGCCGTCGGGGATGTTCTCCATCTTCGCCCGGGCGTTCGTGGCCAGGGACATCGTCAGGCCGCGCATGTCTTCGGGGTGGCTGTCGACCTCGGCCTGGGTCACGCCGACCGTCGCGATCTCGGGGTCGGTGAAGATGTTCGCGCTGATGCCGCGCGTCGCGAGCGGCTGGACCGCGTCGCCGAGCGCGTGGGCGACGGCGATCCGCCCTTGCGTCGCCGCGACGGAGGCCAGCGGCAGGACGCCGGTGCAGTCGCCCGCCGCGTAGATGCCGCGCACGGAGGTCCGCGACACGCGGTCGACGGTGATGTGCCCGCCCTTGCCGGTCTCGACACCGACCTCCTCGAGCCCGAGATCCTGCGTCTGCGGCACGGAGCCGACGGCGAGGAGGGCGTGGGTGCCCTCGATCTCGCGGCCGTCCTCGAGGCGGACGACCACGCCGTCGCCCCGGCGCTCGACACCCGCCGCGCGGGAGCGGTTGAGCACCTCCATGCCGTGGTCGCGGAAGACGTCCTCGATGAGGGTCGCCGCGTCGGGGTCCTCGCCGGGCAGGACCCGATCGCGCGAGGAGACGAGCACGACGTCGCTGCCGAGGTGGCGGTAGGCCTGCGCGAATTCGGCTCCGGTGACACCGGATCCGATGACGATGAGGCGCGGCGGGATCTCCCGCAGGCTCCACACCTGCTGCCAGGTGAGGATCCGCTCGCCGTCCGGCACCGCCGTCGGCATGATGCGGGGCGCGGCGCCCGTGGCGAGGAGGATCATGTCGGCCTCGAGGCGCTGCTCCCCCTCCTCCCCGTCGACGATCACGCTGGAGTCGCTGCCGAGCCGGCCGTGACCCTTGACGATCGTCACCCCGGCCCGCTCGAGTCCGGAGCTGATGTCACCGCTCTGGGCGCCGGCGAGCTCCATGATGCGGTCGCTGATCTCGCCGAGGTCGGCCGGGTCGTCGGTCGCCGGGTCGCCGTCGTGGTCGGGTCGGTAGTAGATGCCCATCCGCGCGGCGCTCGCGACGAGCCGGCCGAGATAGCCGCCTGTCGCGATGAGGGCCTTGCTCGGCACGCAGTCGGTGAGGACCGCGGCGCCGCCCATCCCGTCCTGCTCCACGACGCTCACGTCCGCCCCGAGGGCGGCGGCGACGAGCGCTGCCTCGTACCCGCCGGGGCCGCCACCGACCACCACCACTGAATTTCGTCGCTCGCTCACCCGGCCAGTGTCCCATCCGAGCGCGGGCGAGCGACGTTGAGTAGTCGTACTCACGACAACCGCCGCGCGCGCTGACAGGCTGCTGTGCATGGGGCCGAGGTCGTTCGGCCGACGTGGGGCGGGGTGATCCACAGGGGGGATCACCGCGCCCCACGTCGCGGGGGTAGATGTCTCGTGGCGCCTGCAGCGCGTCGTCCCGGGTGACCGGCGGCCCGCTCCCGGGCGACGCGGGGATGTCGAGATCTCGCGTTCTTTTGCCCGACCCCCACGGTTGGCCCCGGCGGTGAAGTCCGCAAGGATGGTGGCGCGCGCTGCATCCGCGGCGCGGACCCCCTCGGTCGGAAGCCGGAGATGACCATGAGCACCGCAATCCGCCACCTGACAGGCCGGTTCGGCCGCAAGGCTGCCCCGCAGCCGTCGGCCGGTGCCCCCGCTGCTGTCCCCACCGCTGCTCCGGCGGCGCCCGCAGCGCCGTCCGCGCCTGCCGGATCGAGTCCCAGCGAGCCGAAGCGTGAGGCCGCGCCCGCCGTGCCGAGCGAGCCCGCCGTGCCGAGCGAGCCCGCCGCATCCGATCTCATCGAGTCCGAGCTGACCGAATCCGAGGTGAAGGAGACCGTGGTGAAGAAGTCCGCCGCCAAGAAGTCGAGTCGACACGGAGCCGGTCGACCGAGCACCCCAGAGCCCGCCGGCCAGGCGCGATCCGCCACGCCGGAGGCTCCCGCTGTCCCTACTACTGCGTCGGCCCCCGCCCCTGAAACGGTCCCGGCTCCGGAATCGACTCCGGCTCCTGAATCGACTCCGACTGCTGCTGCTCCTGCGGCGCCGTCGGCACCTGCCCCTGCGGCTCCGGTCCGTGCCGAGGCTGCGACCGCGCCGGACGCAGCGGAGCTGCTCGTCGTGGCGCTACGACTCCTGCCGGGGCACCTCATCGGGGAGTTCCTGCGCACCGGCTGCCCGTGGTCGCAGGCGCTGCCGCCGGCGGGCCGCCGCCAGTTCGCCGACGCGCTCGATACCGCTCGCGGCCGCGAGAGCGCCGAGGTGAGCGCGCTCCTCATCGAGTGGCAGGATCGCGCGGCCCTCTTCACCCGCTGACGCGCCCTCTGCGCGCGCACCCGATCGGCGCTGCGCGCAGCCAGGCGGGGCGCGCCCTACCCAGCTGCGCGCACCGAGCTGCGCGCACGGAGCCGCCCGCACCGAGCCGCCCGGACCGAGCCGCTCGAATTGCTGAGCCGCGCGGAATCCTGAACTGCTCTGAATCCTGGGCTGTTCGGGCTACCCGGCTGTTCGAGCTACGGGGCTGTTGGGGCTACTGGGCTGCGCGGACCGACGAGGCCCGCGCCCCGGTCGGGGCGACCGGCTCCCCGGCGATGCGGTGGTACTCCAGCGCCGCGAAGGGCAGGGCGGCGAAGAGCTTGGCGCCGTGCAGGATCGCCGCCTCGTCGATCTGCAGGTCGCCGCGGTGCAGGTCGAAGGTCAGCCCGCCGGGCGTGCGCGTGCCGAGTCGGGCGAGAGCGCCCTGGCGGCCCTGTAGCATCCACGCGAAATCCTCCCCGCCGAGCGACTGTTCGGTGTCCTGCACGGCCTCCGGGCCGAGCACGGCGAGGGTCGCGAGGCGCAGGGTCTCGGCACCTTCGGGGGTGTTGACGACGGGCGGGACGCCGCGGGTGTGACGCAGCTCGGCCTGCACCCCGTAGGGCTGGGCGACGGCCTGGACGATCTCCTCCAGGAGCGGGCCGATGTTGTCCCAGGCGATCGCGTCGAGCATTCGCAGGGTGCCGCGGCACTCCCCGACCTCGGGGATGACGTTCGGGGCCGCCCCGGAGTGGATCGCGCCCCAGATGAGGGCGGCGGAGCTGCGCGGGTCGAGGCGCCGCGTCAGCACGGCCGGGAGCTCGGTGACGATCTTGGCCAGTGCGTAGGTCACGTCCTGCGTGAGATGCGGGCGGGAGGTGTGCCCACCGGCCCCGCGGAGGATGACGTGCACCTCGTCGCTGGCCGCCGTGATGGGGCCGCGCCGGATCCCCACCTGTCCGACGTCGCGGCGCGGATCACAATGCACCGCGTAGATCGCATCGACGCCCTCGAGGCGGCCGAGGTCGAGCAGGGCGCGGGCGCCGCCCGGCATCGACTCCTCCGCGGGCTGGAAGATGCAGCGGACCGCCAGGCCGAGGCGCTCGAGGGTCTCCTGCTCCTGCGCGAGCGCGAGCGTCGCGCCCAGGAGTGCCGTCGTGTGCACGTCGTGACCGCACGAGTGGCTCACGCCCTCGACCTGGGAGCGGAACGGCAGGTCGGTGCGCTCGGTGAGCGGCAGCGCGTCGATGTCCGCCCGGAGCCCGACCCGCACGGTCGGCTCGGCCGCACCGAAGTCGACGATGACGCCGGTCGGTTCGAGGCGCTCAGGGTTCAGGCCTGCCTGCTCCAGCCGCGCCGCGACGGCCTCGCTCGTCCGCGTCTCCCGCCACGACACCTCCGGGTGGGCGTGGATGTCCCGCCGGAACGCGATGAGCTCGTCCTGCAGGGCGTGCAGGGACTCCAGGAGGGAGGCGGGAAGGGGCGCGGGTGTCACAATCACGGAAGTTTACGCGGGCCGGGTCGCGGGCGTGGCCGCTTGCACGCGACGGCGCCCCGCATCCGGTCTCGGGATGCGGGGCGCCGGTCGGCCTGACGGCCCGTGATCGGTCGACTCAGACGTCGATTCGGACGTCGGCTCAGACGTCGACTCCTACGTGACTCAGAAGGCGTCCGGCGGCACGTACATGCCCCACACATCGCGCAGGGCGTTGCTCACCTCGCCGCCGGTCGCGTGCGCGGCCAGGGCCTTCTTCATCGGCAGGAGAACGTTGTCGGTGCCCTGCGCCGCGGTGCGCATCTCGTCCAGCGCGCGCTGGACGGTGTCCTCGTCGCGCTCGGCGCGCAGCTTGGCGAGCCGTTCGTGCTGCTCGGCCTCGATCGCGGGGTCGACGCGCAGCGGCTCGTACGGCTCCTCCTCCTCGATCGTGAACTTGTTGAGCCCGACGACGATCCGCTCCCCGGAGTCCGTCGCGAGCTGCTGGTCGTAGGCCGACCGCTCGATCTCCTGCTTCTGGAAGCCCTGCTCGATCGCCGCGACCGCGCCGCCCTTGTCCTCGACGGCCTGGATCAGCTCGAGGATCTGGCCCTCGAGGTCGTCGGTGAGCGACTCGACGACGTAGGAGCCGGCGAAGGGGTCGACGGTCTTGCACACGTCGGTCTCGTAGGCGATGACCTGCTGGGTGCGCAGGGCCAGGCGCGCGGCCTTCTGCGTCGGCAGCGCGATCGCCTCGTCGAAGGAGTTCGTGTGCAGCGACTGTGTGCCGCCGAGCACCGCGCCGAGGCCCTGGAGCGAGACGCGGATGAGGTTGACCTCCGGCTGCTGCGCGGTGAGCTGCACGCCGGCGGTCTGGGTGTGGAAGCGCAGCATCTGCGACTTCGGGTTCTTCGCGCCGAACTCCTCCTTCATGATCCGCGCCCAGATCCGGCGGGCCGCGCGGAACTTCGCGACCTCCTCCAGGAGGGTCGTGCGGGCGACGAAGAAGAACGAGAGCCGCGGCGCGAACGTGTCGACGTCGAGCCCGGCGGCCTGTGCGGCGCGCACGTACTCCTTGGCGTTCGCGAGGGTGAACGCGACCTCCTGCGCGGGCGTCGCCCCCGCCTCGGCCATGTGGTAGCCGGAGATCGAGATCGTGTTCCACCGCGGCACGTTCGTCGCGCAGTAGCCGAAGATGTCGCTGATGAGGCGCAGCGACTCCTTGGGCGGGTAGATGTAGGTGCCGCGGGCGATGTACTCCTTGAGCACGTCGTTCTGGATCGTGCCCGTCAGCTTGTCGGCCGAGACACCCTGCTCGGCGGCGACGAGTTCGTACATGAGCAGCAGGGTCGAGGCGGGCGCGTTGATCGTCATCGACGTGCTCACCTTGTCCAGCGGCAGGCCGTTGAAGAGGATCCGCATGTCGTCGATCGAGTCGAGCGCGACCCCGACCTTGCCGACCTCACCGCTGGCCAGGGGCGCGTCGGAGTCGTACCCCATCTGCGTCGGCAGGTCGAAGGCGACCGAGAGGCCGCCGGTGCCGGCGTTGACGAGCTGGTGGTAGCGCTCGTTGGATTCCTTGGCGGTGCCGAAGCCGGCGTACTGCCGCATCGTCCACGGTCGACCCGTGTACATCGTCGGGTAGACCCCGCGCGTGAAGGGATAGGACCCGGGCTGCCCGAGTCGCTGGGAGGCGTCGAAACCCGCGAGATCATCGGCGCTGTAAACCGATTGGATGGGCAGGTCGGACTCGGTTGTTGCCGTTGCTCCAGACATGGGTTCAGCCTAGCCAGCACCTCCGACACCCTGGGGTGACAAAGGTCCCCGGCCGCGTGGCGTCGTAAGGATGTCGCATCGGCAGCCTCCCCTCCTGTCGTTGCGCTCATTCAAAGGGGGCAGATGTGCCCTCTTTGAATGAGCGCAACGCGGTGGTGGAGGCGAGGCGACGGTGGGTGTCGGCGACCTGGCGCATGAAGGCGTCCTGCTGGAGGCGCAGGCCGAGGACGGGGATCCGCAGCACCGTCGCGTCCCCGGCCGTGACCTCGTTCTGGCGTAGCGCGTCGTCGATCGGGGTCAGCCCCTGCCCGTGGTGGGCCCCGTCGACCTCGACGACGAGCCCCACCTCCTCCCACGCGAGGGCGAGATACCGCCGGCCGGAAGGCAGCTCGCGGACCACCTGGCGCGACGGCTCGGGCAGACCGTAGCGCCGACACACCCGCGCGACGTCGAGCTCCCCGAGCGAGTGGGCGCCGTCGCACACATCACGGATCACCCCGTCGAGGAATCGTCGTCGCGGTGACCTGCCCACCTGTGACCAGGCCGCGAGCAGGTGTTCCGCGCAGGTGATGCCCTGCTGCACGCCCAGACAGACGAGCAGCGCCGCCTGTCGATCGCTGAGCGCCCACTGGGCCGCGTGCACCGTGGCCTCGGCCGCGGCCACGCGCGGGATCCCCAGACGAGCCCGCGGGGCGAGGCGGCGGTAGCGCCGCAGTCGCACGCCGTCGAGACGGTGCGCCCGGACGACGGGTTGCACCGCGACGTCGATGACGTGGGGCGTGAATCCGGTCATCCCGTGGGCGATGAGGGCGCTCGCGCCGTCGAGCGCGGCGCCCGATCCCGACTCCCAGACGGCCTGCCACCTGCGGCCGACATCGGTGGCGATCCGATGCCCGAGGACGACCGTGTGCCGACCCCCGGAGGTCCACCGCTGCGCGCGGAACTCGGTGCGGACGTCCAGGCGTGTGATGCCGTGCTCTCGCAGCTGTGCCCGATGCACCACCCCGCCGTGATGCTCAGCGAGTTCCCTCGCGATCCGACGTCGCTCACGTGCGGACGGAGGACCGGCAGCCGGCTCCTCCGGCGCAGGACCGTCGACGCCGAGGGCATCCGGCGGGTCGGCCGGTCGCAGGACGCCTCGATCGCCGGCGGGGCCGCTGGTCCGGATGCCGGCGGAGGCGTCCGACATGCTGGGCAGCGACTCGGCGAGGGGCGGGGACGACATGTCCGCCATGGTGCTCGGTCGCGGACGGTGCCCGCGGAGCACCTGTGGACAACTGCGGCGTCACGCTCTGGGGCGGCACCCCTGTGGACAACCCCCTCGGCGCCCCACCGTCTCCGCCCGGACGTTCAGCTCGTTCAAAGGGGGCAGATGTGCCCCCTTTGAATGAGCCGAACTGAGTGAGCCGAAGGCGGAGACGGCCAAAGGGCGGCAGGGTCAGGTGAGCTCGGTGCGGCCGGATTCCTTGAGGGCATCCACGACGGACTTGACCTGCTGGGCGCGGTCGCGGGTCGTGACGAGGAGGGCGTCGGGGGTGTCGACGACGACGATGTCGTCGAGGCCGAGGATCGTGATGAGGCGGTCGGTGCCCGCGGCGACGACGCCGCTGGAGTCGACGGTGAGCACCTTGTCGAGGTCGCCGAGCACGGCGACGCTGCGCTGGTGGTCGGCGTCGCGCTTGCCGGAGGCGTCGAGGGAGTCGACGTGGGTGTCGTCGGGGAGCAGGTCTGCGAGGGAGTCGAAGTCGCCGACGTCGTCCCACGGGAAGTCGCCGCGGATCACCGCGACGCGACCGTCGGCGGCGGCCGGCTCCGCGACGGCGTGGTCGATCGCGATCTTCTTGAGGTCCTCCCAGCGCTGCGGCAGCGACGCGGGGTCGGCGGCGATCGCGCGCAGCGTGTTGGCCAGGCCGGGGTGGTACTGCCCGAGCACGTCGAGGAGGACCTTGGCCTTGACGACGAACATCCCTGCGTTCCAGCGGAACTGACCGGTCTCGAGGTAGCGACGGGCGGTGTGCTCGTTCGGCTTCTCGACGAAGGATCGGACGGCGCGGGCGTGCGGGGCGCCGGGGATGTCGAGCGGGTCGCCCTCGTGGATGTAGCCGAAGCCCGTCGAGGGGTGCGTCGGCCGGATCCCGAGCGTGACGACGAGGCCGGTGCGCGCCACGGCGACGGCCTCGCGGACCGCCTCGCGGAAGTCCCGCTCCGCGCCGACGACGTGGTCGGCCGCGAAGGAGCCGATGACGGCCTCGGGGTCGATCCGCTCGATGAGGGCGGCGGCCAGGCCGATCGCGGCCATCGAGTCGCGCGGGCTCGGCTCGGCGAGGAGCCGGTCGGCCGCGAGGTCCGGCAGCTGGGCGCGGACCGCCTCCTCGTGCGCCACGCCGGTGACGACGACGAGCCGGTCACCGCTCAGGGGCGCGAGGCGGTCGGCGGTCGCCTGGAGCAGCGAGCGCCCACGGCCGGTGAGGTCGTGGAGGAACTTCGGCGACCGGGCCCGCGACAGCGGCCACAGCCGGGTCCCGGCCCCACCCGCGGGGATGACCGACCAGAAATCCCCGAACGCCTCGGGTGCCGTGGAGGTATCACTGCTGCTCATAGCCTCAACGCTAACCGACCGAGCCCTGCCCCACGCCGCCCGCGACCATCCATGCGTCGTGGCACCGGCAGCACCTCGGGAAGCCGCACCCCACCCCGCGACCGACGCAAGGGCCACCGCTGCGACCACGCGACGGCGCGAGCGGCGACCGGGCCGGGACACGATGGCGTCACCTCGACGACGCGCAGACGCCATCGGACCGATGCCGGCGCGCCACCGACTCGCCACGGTGCCGTCGCCCACTGGGCACCGACACCACCCGTAGGCGTCGGCTTCGCGTCACCGTCCGTGGCGACGGTGGAGACGTGCGGATCGCCATCGTGACCGAATCGTTCCTGCCCTCCCTCAACGGCGTGACGACGAGCGTGTGCCGCGTGCTGGAGGAGCTCGTCGCCCGGGGCCACGAGGCTCTCGTCATCGCCCCGGCACCGGCTCCCTCCAGCTATCGCGACGTGCGCGTCGCGGCGGTCGCCAGCGTGCCGGTCCGCCAATTCCAGGTCGGCCTGCCGACGGGCGAGATCGAGTCGCTGCTGGCCGATTTCGCGCCCGATGTCGTCCACGTCGCCTCCCCCTTCGTGCTCGGGGCACGCGGCCTCGTCGCGGCGCGGACGCTCGGGCTGCCGACCGTCGCGATCTACCAGACGGACATGGCCGGCTACACGCTCGCGCACTCCGGCCCGGCCGGTCGGCCGCTCGCCGCCGCGACGTGGAAGTACCTGCGCTGGGTCCACGGCCTCGCCGACGTCACGCTCGCACCCTCGGCGGCGGCCGCCGCAGACCTGGCCGCAGCAGGGATCTCCGACGTCCACCTCTGGGGTCGCGGCGTCGACACCCGCCTGCACCACCCGCGCTGGCGCGACGACGCCGGCTGCCGCGCCCTGCGCCGCGGCCTCGCGCCGCGCTCGGAGGTCGTCATCGGCTACGTCGGGCGGCTCGCCCCGGAGAAGGAGCTAGGGCGCCTGCGTGACATCGCCGCCCTCGAGGGCACCCGGCTCGTCGTCGTCGGCGACGGCCCGGACCGCGTCGCGGCCCAGCGGATGCTGCCCGACGCCGTCTTCCTCGGCCGCCGCGAAGGCGACGACCTCGCCCGCGCCTATGCCGCACTCGACGTCTTCGTGCACACCGGCACCCGCGAGACTTTCGGTCAGACCCTCCAGGAGGCGGCGGCGACCGCGCTGCCCGTCGTCGCACCCGCTCGCGGCGGCCCGCTCGATCTCGTCGAGCACGGGGTCACCGGGCTGCTCTTCGACCCCGACGACCCCGCCGATCTGGCTCGGCAGGTCGGCGCCGTGACGACGGATCCGATGGCGTGGCAGCGGCGCGCGCTCCTGGGCGAGGCGGCGCTCGCGCGGGTCGCCAGGCGCTCGTGGAGCGTGCTCACGGATGAGGTGATCGGTCACTACCAGCGCGTCCGCGCGCTGCGCCCCCAGGCGCCGCGGCTATCCTGATCAGGACGACAGCGCCTGTCGACCAGGGGGATTGGGCTTCCGGCGCACCGACCACCCGACCGGGAGGGGCTCCTTCGTGCGCGCATCCACGGGGCAGCGACGTGCCCGAGGCGCACGCCACCTCGACGACATCCGCCGCCATCCTCAGCTGAGCCGCGGCGTCGCGGTCACGGCGATCGGCGTGGCGCTGATCCTGCCCGCAGCTACGGCGACCGCCGCCCCGACGCCGTCGCCGGACGGGCCGGCCCCGGGCATCACGAAGCCCGTCGGCCCCGGCCACCGCGGCGGTGAGAAGCTCCTGCGCACCGGCACCCTCGTCTACAACCGGCCGGCCGGCGTGCCGCAGCCGCCCGCCTTCCCGGCCGGCGCCTACCTCGTCGCCGACCTCAACTCCGGCGACGTCCTGCTCTCCTTCAACTCCAAGGTCCAGTCGTTGCCGGCGAGCACGATGAAGGCCCTGACGCTGCTCACGCTCGCTCCGCGTCTGGACCCCAAAGCGATGGTCAAGGCGATGCCCGAGGACGCGGCGGTCGACGGCACGAAGGTCGGGATCGACCCCGGCGCCTCCTACACCGTCGACCAGCTCCTGCACGCGCTCATCATGTCCTCGGCCAACGACGCGGCCGTCGCGCTGGCTCGGGCCAACGGCGGACTCGCCCCGACGGTGCAGCAGATGACCGAGGTCGCCCACAGCATCGGCGCCGTCGACACCGCTCCGAAGAACACGAGCGGCCTCGACGCGACGGGACAGGTGACGACCGCCTACGACCTCGCGCTCATCGGGCGCGCCACCCTCGCCGACGAGCGGATGGCGCGGATGGTGACGACCCGGGTCATCGACTTCCCCGGCGGCCGCACGAAGCAGGGCCAGCCGCGCACGAAATACCAGATCAACAACCACAACCGGCTGCTGTGGAATTACGACGGCACGATCGGGGTGAAGAACGGCTACACGATCAAGGCGCGCCAGACCTACATCGGCGCCGCCCGCCGCGGCGATCAGGCCTACCTCGTCACCTATCTCGCGGGCGAGACGAACGGGTGGCGCCCGACGGCGGCGCTGCTCGACTGGGCCTTCGCCTACGGGCCGAAGCTGAAGCCGGTCGGCACGCTCAACCAGCCGCAGAGCGACGCCCCCGCGACCGCGGCTCCCGCCGGCGCGCCGGCACCCGGGGCGGTCACCGCGGCCGCGACGACCTCCGCCGGCGCGATGGACGCGGTCCGCCGCGTCACCGACCGGCCTCTGGCGATCGCCGGGCTCATCGTCGCCGGCCTGGCGGCTGCGGTCGTCGCCCTGCGGGTGCTGGCCGTGCGCCGGGGCCGTGTGCGCCGCTGATCTCAGCCCTCGGCTGCGCCGAATCCGGCGCCCGGCTGCCCCCGACGTGGTCGGTGGTGGCGAACCAAGGACATCAACGACAGACGGCCTGCTGCGCGGGGCTCTGACCAGGGGTTTCGCTGCACACAGATCTGTGCGGTCGCGATGATGTCAGTCGTTCGCCACCGCTGCGCCGCCCTCGAAGGTGAAGCCGGCCTTGCGCTCCCAGTTGTGCTCGGTGTCGCGCAGGTAGAGCACGACCTCGTCGGCGAGGAAGTCCAGGTGCACATCGCGGCTGCCCGCCTCCGCCGCGTCGAGCTGCGCGTCGGGGATGTTGTGCCCGAGGGTGACGTGCGGGTGGTAGCTGAAGTCGAGGCTGCGCGCGAGCGGCCCGGTGCGCACCTGCGTCGCGAGGGCCGCGCACGCGCTCGCCCCCTTGACCAGGGGCACGAAGACGACGGGTGACACGGGCCGGAAGGTGTCGGTGCCGAGCAGCTCGATGCGGAAGGGCACCGTCTCGCGGGCGACCTCGCTCAGGTGTGCCCGCACGGCCGGCATCGCGGACTCCGGGATCGTCGTCGGCGGCAGGATCGTCACGTGCGTCGGGATGATGTCCGCCTGCGGATCACCGTAGGAGCGCCGCGCATCCTGCAGCTGGGTCGCGAACGGCTCGGGCACGGCGATCGCGACGCCGATCGTCAACGTCGGCCCGACCTCCCCCTCCGGCTCCTCCGTCGCAGGCGCCTCGCCCGAGGCCGATCCCGTGGAGGCCGATCCAGCAGTCTCTGCGGAGGAAGCCGCCGACTCCGGCGCAGGCGGGTCACCGGGGCCGGTGACCGGCAGATGCGTCGTCTGTTCGTTCATCGCCTCAGCCCCTGGCCAGGATCCCGACCCGGTCGTAGACGCGGGCGAGCGTGTCGGCCGCGATGGGCCGGATGCGGTCTGCGCCGTCGGCGAGGATGCGGTCGAGTTCGGCCGGGTCGTCGAGCAGCTCCAGCGCGCGGGCCCGGAAGGGCTCGACGACCCCGACGACGACCTCGGCGAGATCCTTCTTCAGATCGCCGTATCCCATGCCGACGTAGCGCTCCTCGAGCGCGACGATCTCCTCGCCGGAGAGCGCGGAGTAGATCCGCAGGAGGTTGGCGATGCCGGGCTTGGCCTCCTCGTCGAAGCGGATCTCGCGCTCGGTGTCGGTGACGGCCGACTTGGCCCGCTTCGCGACGACCTTGGGGTCGGCGAGCATGTCGATGACGCCGTTCTGGCTCGCCGCGGACTTGCTCATCTTGGCGGTCGGCTCCTGCAGGTCGTAGACCTTGGCGGTCGCCCGGACGATGTGCGGCTCGGGCACGACGAAGGTCTCGCCGAAGCGGGCGTTGAAGCGCTGCGCGAGATTGCGGGTCAGCTCCAGGTGCTGGCGCTGGTCCTCCCCGACCGGCACCTTGGCCGCGTCGTAGAGCAGGATGTCGGCCGCCATGAGGATCGGGTAAGTGAAGAGCCCGACGTTGGCCCCGTCGGTGCCGGCGCGCGCGGACTTGTCCTTGAACTGCGTCATCCGGGAGGCCTCGCCGAAGCCGGTGATGCACGACAGGACCCAGGCGAGCTGGGAGTGCTCGGCGACGTGGCTCTGCACCATGACCGCCGAGCGGGCCGGGTCGACCCCGGCCGCGAGATATTGCGCCGCGGTGATGCGGGTGCGCTGACGCAGCACCTCCGGGTCGACGTCGAGCGTGAGCGAGTGCAGGTCGACGACCGAGTAGATCGCCTCGAAGTCGTCCTGCATCGACACCCAGTTGACCAGCGCGCCGAGGTAGTTGCCCAGGTGCAGCGAGTCGCTCGTGGGCTGCATCCCGGAGAACAGGCGGGGGCGGGTCGGGGTGGACTGCTCAGACATGGGCCTCATTCTCTCAGGTGTGGGCGCAGCCGTCCGCCGCGCGGGGCGGCGGACGCCGGATCTGCGCTGAGGGATCGTACGAGGCGCCGCTCACCCGCCGTGCAGTGGGCCCCCGGCGGCCCACCGGCGATAGGCGCGCGCGATCTGCTCACCAGCGCCAGCGCACGCCGTAGACGCCTGGGCCGAAGTCCTGTGTGAGACAGGACAACCGGTGATCGACGATCCCGATGGGCTCGATGGTGACGCGGTCTCCGACGCGGGTGAAGACCTCCGCGACGAGCGGGAGCCGGTCGGGGCCGGCGAACTGGATCTCGACGTGCAGCTGGCGCAGCCGCCCGGTGCACTGTCGCTCCCAGGAGGTCTCGCGCGGAGGCTCTCCCTCGACCTCGAAGGCGTACTCGACGACGGCGGCCTCGCCGAGGCGCAGCGGCCGGTCGAGCACGATCTGCCCCGCCACCCCGTGGGGTCGACGCAAGACCTCCCCGATCGAGCAGTTGAGGACGGCGCGCAGCACGGCCTGGCCGCCGGGGGTCTCGTGCCGGGTCGAGACGGGGAAGGCCGCCAACCCGTCCTGAGTCGCCTGCACCACCTCACGCACGACGCGGGTGCCGACGCCGCCGTCACGGTCGACCTCGATCCGCTCGTACAGGCTGATGCGGATGTATCCCTGGTCCCGCGCAGTGCCCAACCGCGCGAGCAGCATCTCGACCTGCTGGTCCTCGGCGTCGAACAACTGCAGGGCCGCGCCGTCGGTGACCGGGGTGCGCGTCGGCGGGAGCAGCCGCAGGAGCGAACCCTCAGGCACGAGGAGGATGTCCTCCAGCGCGCCGAGCGCCGTGAGCGAGGAGGCCCTCTCCGGGCGGCTCCGGCCCGACTGCCAGTAGCTCAGCGTCGCGATGCTCAGCTCGTGACCGCGGGCGCGCAGGTGATAGCGCAGGCGATCGAGGCTCAGGCCGCGCTCGACGATGGCCGCGCGGAGCGCGTCGGCGAATCCGTCACTGCGAGCGGGCCCCTCACCATCCCGCGCAGTCATGCCGACCACGTTACCGGCTGGTCGCAGACGTCTTCATGCCCACATCGCGGACCGGGACGACCGCGCGTCCCACGAGGACGACCTACCAGGACCAGCGCAGGCCGTAGATGCCTGTGGGCCGGTCGAGAAGGAGGATCTGGATCGCATCACTCACCGGGAGAGGACGATCGGTCTCGACACCACCGACGACGGCCACCTGCCGAACCGCCGAGGGGAGCCTGCCGGGGGCGAAGCGCACCTCCATCGCGAGCTCGCGGACCTGCCCGACGATCCCCCGCATGAGCTCGTCCTGGCGGACGGTGCACTCCGGGGAGTCGATGCGGTACCCGATCATCAGCGTCTCACCGACCCGCAGCGGCCTGCTGAGGATGATCTCGGCCGCCGCCCCGGCCTCGGGGTCGGGCGACTCGACCCGCCCGAGCCGGCAGTTCAGCTCCGCCGTGATCGTCGGGGGAACGGCCCCCGGCTCGAGGTGGTTGACCCAGACGGCATAGCGGTCGACACCATCACGCGTCCCCCGCAGGAGCGAGCGGATGTGCCCGGTGCGGGGTGTGCCGCCGGCGCCCAGGTGCAGCCGGTCATGGATGCTGACGCGGGTCACCCCGTCGCCGGGCCACAGCCCGAGCTGCGCGAAGGCCCGCCCGGCGGCGCCCCAATCGGGGGCCAGCACGTCGTCGGACGGGCCCGGTGCAGAGCCTCGCGCAGCGCCACCTCCCCCGTGGCGGAAGTCGAGACGGCCGGCGAGGTGGCCGCGAGGCACGCCGAGCACCTGCTCGAGCGGGCCGATCGCGGCGAGCGAGGTCGCCCGCTCGGGGCGACTGCGACCCGTCTGCCAGTAGCTCAGGGTCGCGACGCTGACCCGCACCCCGTGCCCGCTCAGCTCGCTGCGCAGTCGCTCGAGGCTCAGTCCGCGCTCGCGGACCGCCTCGCGCAGCACGCCGGCGAAGTCGTCCTCACCGGCCGCGTCGTCATCGCTCATCGCCGTCACCACGCCGCTCCTGCGCTCAGGGCAGGCTGCCCGTATCGCTACCGGAGGCGCGCGCATCGTCGCGGGCCATCGCCGCCCGCGCGAGGCGCTCGGGGCTGAACTCCTCCACGAGCGGCACGACGTCGGCGATCGAGTCGACGACGCGGGTCGGCTGGTAGGAGAACCGGTCGACCTGATCGGGGCTCGTCGACCCGGTGAGCACGAGGATCGTGCGCAGCCCGGCCTCGAGCCCGCTGATGACGTCGGTGTCCATCCGGTCGCCGATCATCACGGTGCTCTCCGAGTGGGCATCGATCCGGTTGAGCGCGGTGCGCATCATGAGCGGGTTCGGCTTGCCGACGTAGTACGGCTCGACGCCCGTGGCCCGCGTGATGAGGGCCGCCACGGAGCCGGTCGCCGGCAGCTTGCCCTCGGGCGAGGGACCGGAGGCGTCGGGGTTCGTCGCGATGAAACGGGAGCCGGCGTCGATGAGCCGGATCGCCCGCGTGATCGCCTCGAAGGAGTAGGTGCGCGTCTCGCCGAGGACGACGTAGTCGGGGTCGCGCTCGGTGAGGATGTAGCCCACACCGTGCAGAGCCGTCGTCATGCCCGCCTCGCCGATGACGTAGGCGCTGCCGCCGGGGCGCTGCTCGGCGAGGAAGGTCGCGGTCGCGAGCGCGGAGGTCCAGATCGCCTCCTCGGGCACCTCGATGCCGCTCGCGCTGAGACGGGCGCGCAGGTCACGCGCCGTGTAGATCGAGTTGTTCGTGAGGATCTGGAAGGGGCGGCCGTCGCGCTGCAGCGCCGCGATGAAATCCGCGGCTCCGGGGATGGCGCGTTCCTCCTGGACGAGGACCCCGTCCATGTCCGTCAACCAGCACTCCACCGGCTTGCGTTGGGTCATGGCCCAAGTATGGCCGAGCGCCCCCGCGCAGTCGTCTGCGCGGGGGCGCTCGGTATCAGCTCTGCGTCAGCTCCTCGACGTCAGCTCGATCCTGCGTGCGTCGAGGGACTCACAGCGCGTCGATGATCGCGTTGAGCGTCGCGCTCGGGCGCATCGCGGCGGCGGCCTTCTGCGCATCCGGCTTGTAGTAGCCGCCGAGGTCGACCGGATTGCCCTGTACGCCGATGAGCTCGCCGTTGATCTGCTCCTCACCGTCGGCCAGCGCCTTCGCGACAGGGGTGAAACGCTCCTTGAGCTCGGCGTCCTGGTCCTGCGCCGCGAGGGCCTGGTCCCAGTAGAGCGCGAGGTAGTAGTGGCTGCCACGGTTGTCGATCTGGCCGACCTTGCGGGCCGGGGACTTGTTCTCCTCGAGGAACTTGGCGATCGCCTCATCGAGGGTCGCTGCCAGG
>RRZU011891134.1_pt1 | contig 17204 bp, 14 predicted proteins | sample 2165561 | NCBI WGS metagenome assembly RRZU01 (sample SAMN10456909, study PRJNA506462) | wastewater metagenome | isolation source: wastewater sludge | place: USA: Moscow, Idaho | reverse complement strand
GCTCTCTTTGTCAATAATATAGCTATATATTCTCAAATTTTTGATGGTATCTTTGAAGGTGGTAATGTTATCAGAATTTATCCAACCATTGATCATCTTAAATTCTATCGTAATATCTTTTTCTCCAATAATAACTTTGGTAGAGTTTAGGAGTGAGTCGCTACTAAGAAGGGTTGGAAAGTAGTTTTTTGCAGCAATAAATGAGGTGTTTATGAATATGTTTTTACTGGCATGTTCTTTAATTCCCACAAAATAACTCTTTTGAGTGTTGTCGATAAGCGTATAAGAGTTATCATCCCAGATGTAGTTGTGCGTGTTGCTAGAAATGTAATACCTTCCTAAAAGCGACATGTTGTTTTGCTTTCTAAAATCTAAATAACAGTGCCCATTTTTATTGGTCGCATTTGGTTGATTCGTATTATAAAATTCTACCTCCGAATCAAATTCAACACTTTCTAGATCCATTAACGTCTGATAAGCTTTTTGAAGAATCTCTTTGTCAGTTTTAGGGAGTTTAGGTTTACAGTTAATTACAAATATGGATACAAATACTAAAACTATGTAAGTAGATATTTTTTTCATTGTAAGGTTTAGTTAATTAAGCGATTTCATGAATGTAAGACAAATATATTCCTAATAATTCTTAAATCCTACATATCCTACTCCAACAATCCTACCAATCCTTCACCATTTTTTTTACCTTTGGGTTCATAAAATTTATAACATGCAACAACTCATCTTTACTGCTATAGTAGCCATTATTATCCTTAGTTTTTTGTGGGAGATGTTCTTCGACTATCTAACCTCAACCCGCTGGAAATTACCCATTCCAAGCGAGTTAACCGATATTATTGATGAGGCAAAATACCAGAAGTCCATTGAATATCAGAAGGTAAAGATGAAGTTAAGTACCATTTCAGGCATCATCTCGCTTGCGTTTATGTTGGCTATACTTTTTTTGGGCGGATTTCAGTGGTTGTTTGAATCGACTAAAGCCTTAATTAGCAATATTATTCTTCTCAATTTATCCATTATAGGTTTTTTCTTTTTAATACAATCTATTGTCTCATTACCAATAAGTTACTACTCTACATTTTATATTGAGGAGAAGTTCGGGTTTAATAAATCTACTAAAGGACTCTTCTTTCTCGACTATTTAAAGGGTTTACTTTTGGGGGTTGTGATTGGTGCACCTATTTTGGCACTCATCATTTGGTTTTATACCCTCTATCCAACCTCATTTTGGATTATTGCCTTGGTTGTGGTTGCTTCATTTATGCTTTTCATCACTTTCTTTTACACCTCGCTTATTGTGCCCATTTTTAATAAGTTAACACCATTACAAGAGGGCGCATTAAAAGAGGGCATCGAAAAGTTTGCTCAAAAGGTTAATGTTCAGCTTAACTCGGTGAGTATGATTGATGGTTCCAAACGCTCATCAAAAGCCAATGCTTATTTTAGTGGTTTTGGCAAGAAGAAGCGCATTGTGCTTTACGATACGCTTCTGAATCAGATGAATGAAGAGGAGGTGGTGGCTGTTTTGGCGCACGAAGTGGGGCATTACAAGCATAAGCACGTCATTAAAGGGATGGTTTTTGGACTCTTCACCACGGCTATTATGTTTTATATCTTTTCCCTTTTTGTTGGTAATCCCATTTTTGTCCAAGCGGTTGGAGTAGAGGAGAGCTCGTTTGCCATTGGATTAATAATTTTTACCATTCTTTTTGAGCCTGTTTCGGCGGTAATTGGACTTATTCAAACAATTATGTCTCGCAAAAATGAGTATCAGGCAGATGCTTATGCGGCCTCTTACGGATATGGAGAACAATTGATTTCGGGACTTAAAAAACTCCATGTCGAAAACTTTTCAAACATCAATCCACATCCGATGGTGGTCTTTTTTGAGTATTCGCATCCACCTTTGATTCAGAGAATCGGGGCGTTGAAAGGTAAATAGATGTAGAGACGTCCATTTATGGCGTCTCATATTTTAATTATTCATAAGACGCCATAAATGGACGTCTTAACAAAAATAAAATTATGAAAGCAGAAATTATTTCAATTGGCGACGAGCTATTAATTGGCCAAGTTATAAATACTAATTCGGCTTGGATTTCGAAACAACTCAATAACGTAGGATTTGATATTCATAGAGTTACAACCATCTCGGATGATGCTTTGGAGATTGTAAATTCTCTTAAAGAGGCATTATCGAGAGTTGATATTGTACTTATGACAGGCGGTTTAGGTCCTACAAAAGACGATATTACAAAGGCCACTCTAGCGGAGTTTTTCGGTACTGAAATGGTTTTTAATCAATCGGTTATTGATAATATCACAAAGCTTTTTGCTAATCGTCCAGGTGTCTTGAATAAACTCAATCAATCGCAAGCCATGGTGCCAAAAGATTGCACCATCTTCACCAATAAGTGCGGAACAGCTCCTATTATGCTATTCGAAAAGGATGGTAAAGTGGTTGTCTCAATGCCGGGTGTTCCCTCTGAAATGCAGATGGCCATGAGCGATGATATCATCCCATTTTTGCAAAAACGTTTTCAAACAGACTGTATTTTTCACTATACCATTAATACGTTTGGGCTGTCAGAGTCGTTGTTGGCCGAGACCATTTCTGATTGGGAAGATGCACTGCCTGATTACATTAAATTGGCTTATCTTCCTGCTGCTGGTAAAGTGCGATTGCGCCTAACAGCACATGGTAAAAGTGCTACAGGTATTGAGTTAGCTACAAAAAAGGAGGCCGAAAAGCTTATTCCTCTTATTGGGGCAAATATTATTGGTTATGGAGATGAAGATCCATACAAAGTTCTAGCCGAGCAGTTCAAGAGTCGAAAATTGACGCTTGCAGTAGCCGAGAGTTGTACTGGTGGATACATCTCTGAAAATATTACCAAAAGCTCGGGTGCCTCACACTATTTTAGGGGCTCTGTGGTGGCTTATCATAACGATATTAAGACAAATATACTAGGCGTTCCTGCTCAAACAATTGCTCAATTTGGAGCGGTTAGTCAAGAGGTAGTTGAAGCGATGGCACTTGGATCGTGCAAGGCTTTTGCAACCGATTATGCAGTTGCCACTTCTGGAATTGCTGGCCCCGATGGCGGAACTCCTGAAAAGCCTGTGGGCACTATTTGGATCGCTATCGCAAAATCAAATGGTGAAGTGGTGAGTGAGTTGTTGCAACTAGGTAACATAAATGTTCGTGAACGAAATATTATTCGAGCGGCAGATACGGTAATAATTAAATTGTTGAAAATGATTCACTAAGTTAAATGAATAGAGCTAGCTAGCTATCTAATATATTTGCACCTATTAAGTTTTTGCTTGGTAGGTGTTTTTTTTTTGCAATAAACGTAGAGTTGCGTTGGCGAGAATTATTGTTTAGTTAATAGTTTGAATTAACATCTAAAATCATTAACTTAGTAGAAATAATACTTATAACCTATTTATTATATAATTCGAGTAACTGTTTGATAAATAGATGTGAATACACTTATTCCAGACACCTAAACTTAATTATTATGAAAACTTCAGCACTTTATTTAGTGATTTTTGCATCTTTATTGTTTGCAAGTTGTAGTGACGAAACGGATGATCCAATAACACCCATCACTGGTAGTAACATAGTTCAAATAACAGATGATATTACAGTAACTACCGTTTGGGACGCAGATTCAATTTATGTTATTTCCGATCCAGATTTTTGGGTTGATGCCGCATTAACCATCGAGTCTGGCACTGTAGTCAAATTTACCTCTGTTGGAAAATATCTGACTGTAAGTGCTTCTGGGACTGTAAACGCAACGGGAACAGCTCTTAAGCCAATTGTTTTTACCTCCATAAAAGACGATGCTCGAGGTGGTGATACGAATAAAGATGGTAGTGTAACTTCCCCACTAGCTGGCGATTGGGCAAGGATTTCTTGTGAATCAAATTCGAATATCTTTAAGTATTGTGAATTCTATTACGGAGGAGGAGGTTTCTATCTATCAACGCTTGAAACTGGATCAAAAAACTGCCAAGTAACGTATTGTACTTTTGCCGAAAATAATGGGGGAAAAGATGGCGATTTTTATTACGGTGCATTAGATGCAACCGACGGAGATGCAACTACTCTCGTGAAAGGCAACATCTTTTATAATAATAGAATCCCATTATCAATTAACTCCGTTATGAATTTGGACAACTCAAATGTGTTTGAAGATCCTCGAAATTCAGCAGTTAAAAACACGATGAATGGAATATTTGTTTATGATTCAGATGATATTGCACAATCTGTTTCTTGGGGCGAAACTGAAGTCCCATTTGTTATTAACGACAACGATTTATGGATTGAATCAGGAGGTTCGTTATCACTCTCAAACGGCGTAATCCTCAAGTTTACACCCAACAGCACTATTGTTATAGCATCGGGAGGCGCCATAAATAACTATTTAAATTGCAAATTCACCTCTTTTAAAGATGATACAAAAGGAGGCGATACAAATGGTGACGGAAGCGCAACTTCTGCAGCAAGTGGCGATTGGGAGGGAATATATGATGATAACGCCTCTCTTTATAAAAGTTGGAGTTCTATCTCTTACGATAACCACTAAAAAGAGATGTAACTTGGCAATTAATTCAATTTTGAATGAGTACTATTTGAAAAATGAATTATATTTAATAGATTTAAATATAATTCATTTTTCTCTTTTTATGCGAAATATTAAAGCTGTTCAAATTGCCGAATCTATTGATATTAAGAGTTTTAAAAAGGTATATGCAGGCGTCGAAGTGTCGTCTGACTCCTCCGAGTTGTTTTACAAAAACGATCAAGAGAGATATCTGTACATAACAACTTTTGGGGTTATTGTTGCCTCTGGTTATGACGAGACTAAGCTTAGTGAGCTACTAGAGTTTATTAAACCGCATAGTAAAATCTTCTTAATGATAAATTTACAGAGGAGTTTACAATTGTTGAAGATGCCGAGGAGATGCGATTTGGGTATAATGAAATACATCTTTCTCGATTCGACGCCGCGGTTATGCGTATTGTAATGCTCAATGTGGGGCAATCGGTGGCGCTCGATTATTTTTCAAAACAGACCGATCAACTTCTTGAGGCAACCAATCTTTTTACATTACAACTCGAACAAAAGGGGAGTATTAATCTGTCAAATAAGGCGTTACTAAAATTCATAGGCAAAACACTCAATATGAAAAATCGAATCATCGATAGTTTGTATGTGATTGATACTCCTGAATATACTTGGAATAATGAATATTTACATAAGGTAGATACTGGGTTAAGAAATACCTTCGACCTTAAAATTAGATTCAAAGATTTTGATTATAGTTTGCAAATTGTAAAGGACAACCTCGATCTTTTTAAAGATCTTATGCATCACAATAAGAGTAATTTGCTTGAAATAATAATTATAGTTCTTATTTTGATCGAAGTTGTAAATCTGTTTGTTAGTAAGGTACATTGAGGTAGATTGATTAAACTCCTCTCAAAAACACTTTTCGTAAAGCAAAATACTGATAGATAACGTTAAGTATTTAATAGAAAGATGTTATAAAAATCATTTTCAAGTAAAATAAATAAGAAAACTTGTTGGTTTATAAAAACTATTTTTTACTTTTGCACTCACAAATTATTGAGCGTTAATCATAAACGTAGTATCGAGATTTATCTCAACGATGCTAGAAGAGATAAAATTACGTTTGAGATTGTTCATAATGTGTGAGTTAAAGGGCGTTTTGCGCTAGTTTGAAAAATGTATCGAAAAATATTTAAGCAATGTCTAGGGTTTGTCAAATAACTGGAAAAAAGCACATGGTGGGAAATAATGTTTCTCACTCAAAGAGTAGAACCAAAAGAAGGTTTGATATTAATCTCTTTGACAAAAAATTTTATTTACCTGAGGAAGATCGTTGGGTATCTTTAAAAGTTTCAGCAAACGGACTTCGTATGATTAACAAAGTTGGTGTAGCTGCTGCTCTAAAAGGTGCTAAAGCAGGTGGATTTATTAACAAATATTAATCAGCTGAGAAATGGCAAAGAAGGGTAATAGAGTTCAAGTTATTCTAGAGTGCACTGAGCACAAAACTAGTGGTGTAGCTGGTACTTCTCGTTATGTAACAAAGAAGAATCGCAAAAACACCCCTGCTAGAATTGAGTTAAAAAAATACAATCCAATTCTGAAGCGTTATACCGTTCACAGAGAAATAAAATAATTTAGCAAACCATGGCAAAGAAAGTAGTTGCATCGTTGCAAAAAGGTGGCGGTAAAGGTCACACAAAAGTTATTAAAATGGTAAAGTCGCCTAAAACAGGTGCTTACACATTTAAAGAAGAGATTGTAGCTAACGAAGAAGTGACAAACTTCTTAAAGAAGTAATTTCTTTTTAGAATATCTAACAAAAGCTTCCTTTCTTAAGGAGGCTTTTTGTTGTTTTATTACGAATTGAATTGTGATTTTGAATTCATGCTTCAATTTTAATCTTACATAATTTAAACCACGTTCACGATGGGTATTTTTGATTTTTTTAGTAGTTCAAAAAAGGAGAATCTCGATAAGGGGTTGGCTAAAACCAATGAGTCGGTTTTAAAAAAGCTAACTCGTGTTGTTGCTGGTAAATCTAAGGTTGATGATGATATTCTTGATGAACTGGAAGAGATTCTTATCTCATCGGATGTGGGTGTCGAAACAACTCTTAAAATTATTGAGCGCATCCAAAAGCGTGTGGCAAGAGACAAGTTTTTGTCAACGTCCGAGCTAAATGCAACTTTAAAGGAGGAGATCACCGAACTTCTGGCTCAAAATAAAGCCTACAATTCGCTTACTTTTGAAATACCACAAGGCATCTCTCCTTATGTTATAATGGTGGTTGGTGTTAATGGGGTAGGAAAAACAACTACTATTGGTAAACTTGCTAATAAGTATAAACAAGCCGGTAAATCGGTTGTTTTAGGTGCTGCTGATACTTTTAGAGCGGCTGCGATTGAGCAATTAGTCGTTTGGTCGGAACGTGTAGATGTGCCCATTGTTAAGCAAAAAATGGGTGCCGATCCTGCTTCGGTGGCATTTGACACCTTGACTTCTGCAAAAAAAATGAATGCCGATGTGGTTATTATCGATACCGCCGGTCGCTTGCATAATAAGGTGAATTTGATGAATGAGCTTACTAAAATCAAAAAGGTGATGGAGCGAGTTGTGCCCGATGCACCGCATGAAATCTTGTTGGTTTTAGATGGTTCTACTGGTCAAAATGCTTTTGAGCAGGCAAAACAGTTTACCCAAGCAACCGAGGTTAATGCTTTAGCTATTACTAAGTTAGACGGAACGGCTAAAGGTGGTGTTGTAATTGGGGTTTCGAATGAATTTAATATTCCAGTGAAGTATATTGGGGTGGGTGAGGGAATCAATGATTTACAGCTATTTAATAGAATCGATTTTGTGGACTCGTTGTTTAAAGAGTAACAAAATAACCTTCAAATTTGAACATTCTGCCTGTTTTTTGCTTTTAGCGAAGGCTGAAGTTATTGATTGATTTCTATTCATCTGTAAAATCTAAATTAAAATAAATGAAACCAGATATTAAAAGTATTGACGTAATAACCCTTGGTTGTTCAAAAAACCTTGTGGATTCAGAATTTTTAATGCGTCAATTTAAAGCGAGCGGCCTTAAGGTTGCTCACGATCCTGAAAACCCTGTTGGCGATGTAGCCATCATAAATACCTGCGGTTTTATTGGCGATGCCAAAGAGGAGTCTATCGATATGATTCTTCAATTTGCCGAAGCTAAGAAACAGGGCAAGATCAAAAAACTTATTGTAATGGGTTGTTTGTCTGAACGTTATCTCGATCAGTTGGGTTCAGAAATTCCTGAGGTTGATAAGTTTTATGGGAAATTCGACTGGCAAAAGATAGTTGAAGATTTGGGGGCAAAATATCGTTATGATCTGCTTCACGATCGCTCTTTGACTACACCAGCTCATTATGCCTATTTGAAAATTTCAGAGGGGTGTAACCGCATGTGTTCTTATTGCGCCATTCCAATTATGACGGGTAAGCATAAGTCAAAATCTTTTGAGACGTTAATTGATGAAACTAAACGTCTGGTTGACAGTGGTGTTAAGGAGATTCAGGTAATTGCTCAGGATCTATCTTATTATGGCTTGGATCTTTATAAAGAGCTTAAATTACCTCAATTAATCGATCAATTAGCTCAAGTTCAAGGGGTTGAGTGGTTGCGTTTACACTATGCATATCCAGCTAATTTTCCATTCGACATTTTAAAGGTGATGAACGATCATCCAAATGTGTGTAATTACCTCGATTTGGCACTTCAGCACATCTCAAATCCGATGCTGACTAAAATGCGTCGTAATATTACTAAGGCAGAGACTTATGGTTTAATTAATAGAATTCGTAAAGAGGTGCCTAATATTCATCTCCGTACAACCTTAATTACGGGGCATCCGGGCGAAACGGAGGCAGATTTCTTAGAGCAACTCGATTTTGTAAGAGAGATGCGCTTTGAGCGTTTAGGTGTTTTTCCATATTCACATGAAGATGATACTTACGCTTTTATCAACTATAAAGATGATGTGCCGGATGAGATTAAGCAAGAGCGTGCTGATATCATCATGGAGGAGCAAAATATCATCTCTGCGCAGTTGAATAATGATAAGATTGGCAAAGAGTTTAAAGTGATCATCGATAGAGTGGAGGACGATTTCTTTGTTGGCCGAACAGAATACGACTCTCCAGAGGTTGATCAAGAGGTTTTGGTGGTAACAAATGGCGAGGCACTAAAAATCGGCAATTTTTATAACGTAAAAATTACGGGCGCCGAGGATTATGATTTGATTGCTAAATATGAGGGAAAGTAGGTAGAAATAGATAGAAATAAAAAGGAGGTTTTTGACCTCCTTTTATTATTTATATTTTCGAAAGTATTTCTTTTTTATCTTTTTACAAACCTCATTATCACCTCTTTATCTTTATTTAAAATCAGAGTTGAACCCTCAATTTTCCAAAGGTTCACCTTTTGAATAGTCGCATTAAACTCCTGATCAATAGACTCCATGCAATACATCTTGGTGCTAAATTGAATTTTAATTTTCGCACTATCTCCTTTAAATTCAGCCTCTCCACCAAATGAGTTGCATCCATCTTTACCACCAAAATGGGTGGTTGTGTCGCTTATTTGAATAAATGGAGCAGAGAATTTAAGCGTGTCGTTTGTAATATTTCTAGCGTTTATTTCCACTAATTGCCATGCACCAGAAGGTTTTTGGGGTGCCATAGATTCGTTTGAAACCAATTTGGCTTTACAAGCAACTCCTATAATGAGTAAAGTTGCAGTTATTATAATCATCACTCTATTTCTCATATCCTTAATTTCAAGATTTTTCTAATGTATTTCTAGTGTATTTCTATTTATTATCCCTCAACTTACTCCCTGTAAAGAGTTCATATTTCTGGAACTTACATTCAATTGGACCATTGTGAAGTACAATTTTTTGCGAGGCACGTAGTCCTATCTGTTTTAAAGCATCAAAATTTCCGCTAAAAATCCAAGCTTCATAGCCAGCAAATCGTTTTTTTAGTATGTCGCCAATCATGGAGTAAAAATCATCAATATTTTTCTTCTCTAATCGATCTCCATAGGGAGGATTTGTTATAATCATACCATTTTTCCACTCTGTTTCAAGCTCTTCAAATGGCTTTTTCTCGATTGTGATAGCGTGAGTTAGTCTCATAATCATAACCGACTCTTTGGCAATATCTACAGCTACACCCGCTACATCTGAGCCGTAGATACGCAATCTGTTATCGGTTATTTTACTTTTAGCCTGATTTAATACCTGTAACCAAAGTGCTGGGTCGTAATTATTCCATCGCATAAAGCCAAACTCTTTTCGAAGCATGTTTGGTGGAATATTTAAGCCAATCATGGCCGCTTCAATTAAAATGGTGGCCGAACCACACATGGGGTCAATCAATGGAACGGTTTTATCCCAACCTGAGAGCATTACTAATCCAGCTGCAAGTATCTCGTTTAGTGGTGCTTTGTGTTGGGTGGCACCTCTGTATCCCCGTTTATGTAGCGACTCGCCCGAACTGTCGATAGAGACAATGACGGTAGCACCTGTTACGCGAATATTTATTAGTAGATCGGGCTTTTCGGTATCAACCGATGGGCGCGAGTTGAATTCATCTCTAAAAGCATCAACAATGGCGTCTTTCGATTTAAGCGCTACATATTTTGAGTGACGAAAGAAATCGGAGTAAGCATCCGCATCAATAGCGAAGGTTTGCTTAGTGGTAAAAAAGTTCTTCCATTTAAACTTATAGATGCCCCAATAGAGCTCTTCTTCATTACGTGCTTCAAATTTTAAAACAGGTTGAAGAATACGAATAGCCGTTCTACAGCAAAGATTTGCTTTATATAGAAGCTCTTTATTAGCATTGAAGGATACACCTCGTTTAAGTATCTTCACATCTTGACCCCCAAGCTGGGTTATTTCAGCTGCTAGAGTCTCCTCTAACCCTTGAAATGTTTTTGCAAATAGTTCCAAATTGTACTTTTTATATTAAAATGCAAAATTAACAAAACAAATAGACATCACCCTGCTTTTTATTATGGATAGTGATATTTTTAATTTGACTCAAAAATTAAAATATGGTCAAAAGTTGCTATTAAAAGTCAATTATATTCCGTTTCTTTGCACCTTAATTATTAAGCATTCAGAATGACTAAAATTAAAGGACATAATTTCCACATTCCCGTAATGGGAATTGGTTTTACTATTGACACACCTGTGAAGGTTGCTCATTTGGGTATCTCCTCTGTAGTTCCATTGGTCGATGATCAGTTAATGGAGAAAATGAGAGAGTTTTATTGCAAGAAACTCAGTATTCCATTTGATCCCATTTCATCATCGAACTTAGATGCTCGTTGTAAGCGCATCACAGCCTATCTTAATTTAGTTGAGAAGATGGCTGTTGAGAAGTTTGAACAACTTAAAAATAGCATTACAGAGAAGGGCTCTGAGTTTTCAAAGTATATTGCTTTGTTGCCTGATTTTGCAACGTTAAAGAAGGAGTATTTAAGCCTTCCATCGGGTGCAGATATTAAGGAGTGGGCATCTAAGAATCTCGTAATGGGTTCAATTGATGTAAACGTGATGACAAAGCTTGACAGAGAGCACTTTTCAAAGGGCGAAAAGCTATCGTTTGAATATAACGATGCGCATCAAGCACTTAAGGGTTATGCAGAGAGTAACTTAAGCTCTGGCTTAGTATTATCGGCGGGTATGAACCCAAGTCTTTACGCTTATGTTGAGCAGTTTGAAGATTTCTATCCTACGGCAGAAGGCAAGCTTAAAAAGAGAATTATCTTAAAGGTGAGTGATTACCGTTCGGCTTTGATTCAGGGTAAATATTTTGCAAAAAAAGGTATTTGGGTTTCTGAATTCCGTATCGAATCATCGATTAACTGTGGTGGCCATGCGTTTGTTTCAAATGGCGACTTAATGGGATTGATTCTTGAAGATTTTAAGAAGAATAAGGCGGAGTTAAGAAAAGAGATGTTTGATCTGTTTACTCAGGCTTTACAAGCTAAAAATCGTCCATGTCCTGCCGAGCCATTGGAGATGAAAATTACTGCGCAAGGTGGTGTTGGAACAGCTAATGAACAACGCTTCTTGACAGACTACTATGAACTTGATTCAGTAGGATGGGGTTCGCCATTTATGTTATGTCCTGAGGTTACTTTGGTAGATGATTATACTTTAAAGCAACTTTGTGATGCGCGTGAAGAGGATCTATTTTTAAGTAATGCTTCTCCTCTAGGTGTCTATTTCAATAACATGAAAGGGGCTACAAAAGATGTAGAGCGTGATCAGAATGTAAAAGATGGTTCACCTGGTTTTCATTGTACAAAACGTTTTTGCGAAGTAAACCGCGAGTTTAGCACAGATCCTGCATCTAAAGCGGAATGTGCTGCGTCAAAGCCATATATGAAGCTTAAATTAGCTCAATTAGAGGCTAAAAATCTTTCTCCTGAGAGATATAAGAAGGAATTTGATTTTATTACCGAGAGAAGCTGTATTTGCGTTGGTTTAGGAAATTCAGCTCTACATGTTAATAACGTTGATCCAAAAGATTTGGAAAGCACCATTTCTGTATGTCCTGGTCCAAACATCGCCTATTTTAGCAAAACTGTTACTTTAGACGAGATGGTGGGTCATATTTATGGTCGCAACGATGTGGTTATTCGTAAAGATCAACCGCACATGTTTATCAAAGAGTTAGATTTGTATTATATCTATTTAAGAAATCGTATTCTTGAAATTACAGAAGAGACTTCAAAAAAGGAGATTTCGAATTACAAGTTATTTCATAAGCGTTTGGTTGAGGGTATTGCTTTTTATAAGGAACTTTTCTCAAACATCGATATTAAAGCAAACTATTTTAAGGCCGACTTAATATCGGAATTAGATAAAATTGAAGCTAAGTTAAACTCACCTGAGTTGATATTAGCTTAATTAATTTATAAGAGTCTGAAAAAGATAGCTTCTAACGTGGCTATCTTTTTCGTTTTTAAAGCGGGCGATTGATCACTAATATACATGACACTGAAAACAACATTTTTTAACCGTCATCTGGAGTTGCTTTTTGAGGGAAAATTTAGTCCTCTAGAAATATCAAAAGGTGTCGAGCTTTTAAAGCGAAAACAAGCCATTTCGATGGCCGAGAATAGAGAATTATTGGGCGCTTTAATAGTGTCTGTGGAGGAGCATGAGGCGCTTTATAAAGTAGAATTAAAAAACTATTTCAACAGCCATTTAACTGCTGTTTGTAGTTGCGATCAGGGAGCACACGGTTTGTGTTCACACAGTTATGCGGCGCTTTTATTGTTAGACCAAGAAGTGTTAGCCGTTAATTTTAAGTCGCAAAAATATCTTGCTTACACTCGTGATCGAGAGAACAGAACCTCGTGGCCACTTGATAAACTTGACGCACCATTACTTTTTAATCAGGCCGTAGCGCAGGGGTTTTATGAAGCAGATTTAGCTCATTATCATTATCGTTATTTAAATATTGGTGAAAATGAGATAATTGGTGAGGTTATCCCCGGTTTTCTGCGCAATCATGAGAAGAAGCGCGTAGTAAAGGTTTCGCTCCAAAACGGGCTGTTACAAACGGTTTGTAATTGTGGCCATCAGTTTGGTAAACTATGTAAGCACCATACGGTTGCTCTTCTTCAGTTGAGCAAAGAGACTCTTTTTCCAATGGTTGTGGTTCAAGAGGAGCGCGAACGTTATATTTTTGAAGAGCTTGTTAGATATGGATTAGAGGGAAAAATTGAGCCTCAAGATTTTGCGCACTTTATGGTGGATGAAAATCATCATTTGCTGCTCAAGATTTACGACTCTTTTAATGGACTAATACCTGTTTCAAATGAGTCGTCCGATTTTACTCGTTTGATGAGAATTGCAACCACTGAGACTGAATCAACCTACTTGCCGCCTTTAACTGTTACCGATTCGTCGGAAGAGAATGAGTTTGCATTAGGCTATACTCTCGCATTTGGAACTAAGGGTTATGCATTATCGCTTATTCCTTTTACGGGAAAGTTAAATAGAGCTCGTACAACCATTCTGACAAATATAACTCCTTATTATAATGATTCTTATGCGGCTGTTCAAGAGTCGGAGGTTGATGATAAATTATTTATTTTAAGTCAGAAATTAAAAACCGAGCGCGCATTTGAGTATTTAGATACTAAACAAATTGATTTTAACGATGAGATGAGCCTTATTATTGGGGCTTCTCGTTACCAATATAGTTATTTGGTTGAGGTGTTTGATTTGCTCTCAAAAGGAGAGTACACCTATATTATTACTCATTGTGCTAACCTTTCAAACGTATCTTTAAATAAGAGTACTTTGGTTCAAAAAGAGTATTCAACCAAACGCGCGAAGTTTAGCCTAAGGGTTACAGAAGATGAGAACTTCATCTATCTTACCCCAAAAATTGAGATTGATAAAACCGACTTTAATTTAAATGATGAACATATAACTATTGTAAATCATATGGTTATTGGTCATCGCAAGCAGCTCTATTTGATTGAAAATCTACATCAGGCATTTGGATTGTTGGAGTTTGCTGATGGAAAGGTGTTTAAAATGTCGGTTGAGCATCGTAATACCTTCTTAGCGAAGTATGTTGTACCACTGTCAAATACATACGACGTTATTTTTGATGGCGTAGAATCGGTTGAAATTGAGAGTGTTAAGTTAAATTACTTAAAGCCTAAATTATATATATCTTCGGCCGAGAATTTTGTCACATTCAAGCCTGTGGTGGAATATGAAGGGGGTTACGAATTAGAGCTTTTCCGAAAGGGAAACCCTATTTCGGTGGTTCCAAATTTTGTTAATATTCATCAGCGTGATTGGGATCAAGAGGAGAAGTTTCTAAACTTTTTATCATCCCTTCATCCACTGTTTAAACGTCAATTTCCTGAAAGTTTTTACCATTTAAATATGGTAGAGATGATGAAAGATTTTTGGTTTCATACAGCTTTTGAACTGCTTAGTAATGAGGGTGTTGAGGTGTATGGCTTGAATGATTTAAAGAAGTTAAAATACTCTCCACATCAGGCTACAATTCGTACCAATATTGCTTCAGGAATAGATTGGTTTGAGGTAAAAGTAACCATTGCTTATGGTGACAATATAGTGTCATTACAAGAGGTGAAACGAGCTATTTTAAAGAAAGAGCGTTTTGTAAAGCTCAATGATGGCACAATTGGCGTTTTACCCGAGGAGTGGATTGGCCGCTTTGAGAAGTTCTTTAAGGTTGGTGAGAGTGAAGAGGATAAGATACTTATCTCTAAACGTATGTTTTCGGCAGCCGAGATGCTTTTTGATGGCCTTGATTATGAGTCTATTAAAGAGGAACTTTGGGAGAAAAAACGTCGTTTAAGCTCCTTTACTGAGATTAAAAAGGCAGAAATACCTGATGCTATCACGGCTACGTTGATGCCTTATCAACACGAAGGGGTTAACTGGCTCAATTTCTTAGATGAGTTTCAATGGGGTGGTATTTTGGCCGATGACATGGGTTTGGGTAAAACGGTTCAAACAATCGTTTTTTTAAAGATGGTGTCTGACAGATCCTCGTTACCAAATTTGGTTGTTGTTCCAACATCTCTTATCTATAACTGGGAAAATGAACTTAAGAAGTTTTGCCCATCATTAACTGCTCTGTTCTTCCATGGGTTGGATAGAGGTAGTGATTATGAGTCGTTTAGCAACTATAATATTGTAGTTACAACTTATGGTATTTTGTTAAATGAGGAGGAGAATTTCCAAAAGATTGAGTTTAACTATGTGGTACTCGATGAGTCTCAGAATATTAAAAACTTAGCATCGAAGCGTTATAAGTCGGTAAACAGATTGAAATCTAAAAACCGATTGGCAATTACAGGAACTCCTATTGAGAATAGTACTTTCGACCTGTTTGCTCAAATGAATTTTGTGAATCCCGGCTTTTTGGGTACTCCAGCTTATTTCCGAGACTATTTTTCTAATGGAATTGATAAGGAGAAGAGTGAGCGCATAGCAGGTGAACTTCAAAAAATCATCTCACCATTTATATTACGACGCACCAAAGAGCAAGTGGCATTAGAGTTACCTGCTAAAACAGAGGAAGTTATATATTATACGATGGGTAGTGAGCAGCGCAAAGTTTACGATGCTTTTCGCAATAAATTCCGAGATGAGATCTATCTTCAAATTGAAAAAGAGGGGATTGAAAAGGCGCGAATGCACGTTTTAAAAGGTTTAATTTGCTTGCGTCAAATTTGCGATTCGCCTGCTTTAGTCAATAAAATTGAAGATTATGGTAACGATTCGGTGAAAATTAGAGAACTTATGAGTGTAATCTCTCAAAAGAGTGGACGCCATAAAATTCTAATTTTCAGCCAGTTTGTTACAATGTTGCATTTAATCCGAACAGAGATTAAAGAGTTAAATATTGGTTTTGAGTATCTTGATGGCTCGTCAACTCCTCGTCAACGTGAGGCTAGTGTTAATAACTTTCAAAATAACGACGAGTGTCGTATCTTTTTGGTGAGTTTAAAGGCTGGTGGAACGGGTTTAAACTTAACGGCTGCCGATTATGTCTATCTGGTTGACCCATGGTGGAATCCTGCCGTTGAGAATCAGGCCATCGATAGAACACACCGAATTGGTCAGAAAAAGCCTGTATTTGCGTATCGTATGATTTGTAAGGATAGTGTAGAAGAGCGCATCATTCAGCATCAACTTCGCAAACAAAAGGTGGCAAACGATGTTATTTACACAGGGTCAAGCTTTGTAAAAGAGCTTACTAAAAACGATATTAACGATATATTTAATTAATACGATTTAAGTAATGAGTAATGAGGTAGTTATATTAGCAGATGGAGCTTTCCCTAAAGAGAAGCGCTTGCTTGATATTATTCGTTCAGCCTCATTCTTAATTTGCTGTGATGGGGCTATAACCAATCTTTTAGAGATTGGTATTGAACCACATCTGATTATTGGCGACTTAGATTCTATCTCACCATCATTAAAGCAATATTTTAGCGATCGCATAGTTCAGATTGATACTCAGGACACAAACGATTTGACTAAAGCTGCTGAGTGGGCAAGTGAGCACGGGTATAAAAAGGCTATTATTTTAGGTGCAAACGGAAAGCGTGACGATCATTCAATTGCCAATATCTTTTTGTTAAGACGATATCAATATTTGTTTGAGTCGGTTTTGATGTTATCTGATTATGGTTCGTGGCGACCAATTAAAGAATCAACTAAATTTGTGAGTTTTAAAGGGCAACAAGTCTCTATATTCTCACCTTTAATCCCAGAACCACTCTATTCTGAAAATTTAAAATACCCGCTTAATGGGTTGGTATTAAGTGAGTTATTTGTGGGAACTTTAAATGAAAGTTTAGGTGATTGGTTCTCCCTCTCTTTTGAAAAGGGTGAGCATGTTGTTTTTCAAACAAATGAGCCTAAATATTAGATATTTACTATAAAAAGGTTATTTTTGCCACACTCAATTAGAGTTTTACAAATTTTAGGTCGATAATGCGTTTTTACCTTACGGGTCTTTGTAACGGAATACTTGGGATTT
>RRZU011092274.1_pt1 | contig 17206 bp, 11 predicted proteins | sample 2165561 | NCBI WGS metagenome assembly RRZU01 (sample SAMN10456909, study PRJNA506462) | wastewater metagenome | isolation source: wastewater sludge | place: USA: Moscow, Idaho | reverse complement strand
CGGTTCGTACACGTGCCCGAGAAGCGGAAGCTCCTACACCTGCACTGTGACAACCACGTGGGTGAGCAAACTCGGATCGGCATACGGGAGCGCTTCAGGCACCGGCACAGGAACTGCAAGCAGCAACCAGACAACAGCAAGGAATAACGCATTAGCAGCGGCGAAGACCAACCTTGCCACCAAGCTCTACGCCTCGGGCTCCACGTTCTTCGGCCCCGTCACCAACTATCCTCTGACGGTCCAGGTCTCGGATATTTACATGCTCGAGGCAAACCTTTCGATTACTGCGTCCGCGGGTACCGGAGCTCTCGCCGTCGTCGCCTCAGGATTCCCGACCTACAGTGGTTCATTCTTAGGAAATAGTGGCTTCTATACGATTACTGATCCGAATGTAAAACCTGCTCTCTACCAGTTAACCAGCGGTACTACGACCGCCACCTTGAGCAATATCAAACTCATGACTGAGGGCGCCGCTGTACAGGGATACTCGATCGTGGTGGCGGACGCCGAATCATCGGATGTCAACGAGCAAATTACATGGTCGGCGCAGAACGCAGCGCTGACCAGTAGTCGCGCCTTCACTTGGTTACCAAATAATCCGGGTGCATGGAAGAACGCGACGACGAACGCCGCCCGGCGAGCGGCCGCCGTCGGCAATTCGTGTGGAGGAAATACCGACAGCGATTGGGCACATCTCAACCCGGCAAACTCGGGTAATGGGAATGAGTTCAGCTGTAAGGGACAATCGACGAGCGGGGGTAAAACAGGTACGGCTCTCCTCCAGGTATCCCCGGCCAACACCACCGCGAACTTCTCAGTGACCCAGCAAATGGTAGGCGGTGGCAGGCAAGCGATCGCGTTCGGTGTCATCGCGTCCGGTGGCCAGATCAATGTGAACGTTGACGGCAGGATTGTGGATGCTGTGGGAAGTCCCAGCACCACCGATTTTGTCGCTTCCATTACGCGAGGATCCGATACTCGTCCGTTTGCGACGACGGCGACCGGTACCTCCGCACTCGCTGCCACAACGGGTTCGCATCATTTTCCGGTGGCGGCTGGCACGCAGACATTGTTGTTTGCGTCAGCTCCAAGTCCAAACGATACGATCGCTGCCGCGTACATTCCGGCATGGGTGTGTGACAAGTCAACGACGACGGGGCCGGTGCGCTGGCCCGCGACAGGTACCCGGTCGCAGCCGCCGAGCAAGACCACCGACCTGGCGTTCTTGACGATTGGCCCTGGCGAGTTCATCGAGTGCACGGTGACCTATACCCCGCCTTTCCTCACCCTGGTGAAGAGCGTGGATAAAGCGGCGACGGCAGCCTCGGACGGCCCGGAAAGGTGGGCGCTAACCGCCGATCAAGTAGGGATGTCGAAAGCCAATGCGGTTGGCTCGGGAACCAGGGTGGCGGTGGCGCCCGGAACTTACTCGCTGAGTGAAGCAAGTAATGAGCTGGCGTGGCCCCACGGTTATCGGTGGTCGGGATTAACATGCTCGGGAGCCACGCCCGTTGTTACTCAAGATCAAACTTCGAAGGCAGTCACCTCCGCGTCAGTGGCGGTGGTCAAGGGCGGCAACGTCACCTGCACATACACCAACACGGCGAACGAACCGAAACTCAATCTACTCAAAACCGCGAGTGATGCGGCAGGAAACCTGTTGCCCTCGGGCAGCACCCTCGGAGGCGAAAGAAGTCTCAAGCCGGGCGATACCCTCACCTACACGCTCACCTTTGACAACACGATGGGTTCGGCGCCCATGGCCGTTAACCATGTCGACTACCTTCGTGATGTCCTCGATGATGCCACCTATGCGGGCAACATCCGCTATGGCAGGCTTGCTCCAAGTGTCGTTGCGCCCAGGGCCGCACAGCTGGGAATCACCGCTCAGGCTACAAACGTGGCGGATTCCGCCAATCCTCGAATGACCTTCACCGGGGCAGTCCCCGCCTATACCTCGCTCACCGTACTTTTCGACGTCAAACTTAAGGCGAATGAGACTGATTGGCAGGCTCGTGAGAAGGGCAATGCGGGAGCAACAGGTGTTCCTGCCGCGGTCGGGTTTGAGCTGAACAACTATTTTGTGCCAAGCGGTGACCCTGTCCCAACGCGCTGCGCCATGCAAGGAGAAGCGGCCAAGACCTGCACCACCCATCCGGTTCTTGCCTGGACCACGGAGAAGGATTCCCAGCCACTCAACAATGCGTCCCTTCATGTGGGCGGCGATCTGCATTACAAGATCACCGTACGCAAGCTCAACACCAGGGCTCAGGGGGATATTTCGGGCATCGTTGTTTCGGATGATCTCACCGACGTCTTCACGTATTCCCGGTGGTATCCGAGCGCCCCCGTTCCTTATCCGGCTCGTCAGCGAGGGATCTACTTCTATGACGCCGATGGTCACGGTGTGATTCCCAACGAGAACAAAGCTGATGGCTCTGCGAATCCCACCAACCGTTTACCCAATCGTGCGACTGACGGGGCAGGTGTGGGAGCAAGCCGCGCGGATATCGCTGCGGCGGACGAGTATGTTCATCCGCCGGTGTTCGCCCCGCGAATGGTAGAAGATCCTGCGCTACCTTCACCGGTTGATCCAGAGAATCCCTCCGCCAAAAACTGGGGAGAATGCCCGGCCAACGTGCGGCCTCCCGGTGCACCGGGCCCCACAAATCCGGCCTGCTTCAATGGAACCTGGGAGCTGACGACAGAGGCCTTCACCCTACCCTCGGACGCGGCGTATGCCGAGGTCTGGTTCTCGGTGAAGATCGGTTTCCACACGGATCCAGATGACCAGGCCGCGGTGACGTGGAGCGACGATAGCTCGATCTCAGGCGGTAACTGGATGAGGTACTGGGTGCCTCGCAGGCAGGCGGCGACGGGTACCTACTTCGTCAACACCGCGACGATTGACCAGCAGACCGCTGCGTCCAGCGTCGCCCCGGTCTCGTGCGGGGTCGACGAGGCCCGGAAGTCACCTGAGAATCCAACCGGTTCGCTGTGCGCGGTTCAGCAGAAGGTTGACGCCAACTACTTCGTCATCCGTAAGGATCTTATCCACCGGGTGGGCGACGTCGTCGTCCGAGATATCAACCTGGTGGGACACCAGCTCAAGCTCTACATGGAACTAGACGGGCAGCAGATTCCGGTCGACGAGGTGTGTACGGTGCGCGATGAATTTGGTGGCGTTCTCTCGGTATATGAGGAGACTGGCGGCGGCTGTTCGGGCGCGAACGTCACCCCGCTCATGTGCGAGGACTGGAACGAGGCCGAGCCCAACTCCCTACCCGGCGAGTCCTGCGCTCGTTTCCGGCCGATCCCTGAGGGTGCGCAGGCCGGGCGCTGGCGAGCTGATCGTTTCCCTCAGGGAACATACTGGCTGGAAGAAACGTCGGTACCCACGGCGATTCGGACAGGCCCGGGTAGGTGGGATGACGCCCCGGGAACGGGAAATACAACGCGGGTGAGCGGAGCTCAGATGCTTCCCGAACGGGTGAAATTCCGCGTCTCCGGTGGAGAAACGGAGGAACAGAAGTGGCTATGGGAGGGCGAAACTCTGGCCTCGATGCAGTCACCCGCGGGTCAACTAGATGTCTTTGATCCACAAGCCACTGACGGCAGGGACGTCCATCCCCGATGTCAGATCCCATACCGACAGGAAGGCAGCGATATCAGCTCTCTTCCGACCGCGTGCATCAACCCGACCGGCTACGTCATGGTGCTGACCGATGTTGCTCCAATGCCTCTGCCGCGCGCCGGAGGAGCCGCGATCAACACCACGATCGCCGGAGTGTTTACCCTCGCGCTGGCGCTGGTCGGCACCGTGTGGTGGAGACGCAAGAAGGCGGTGGCGTAACGACGACCGAACCATCCCCAGAACCCCACTTTTCTGTCCACTATCAACAAATTAACGACGATTGACCTTGACCCAACATGGTTGTTCTCACGAAGGGAAACACGATGACAATGCAGAAGAAGCGAGGCCTCCTCGCTGCTGCCAGTGCCGCGTTGACTGCGCTTGCACTGACCTTTAGTGGTGCCGCCTCGGCGGCCCCCAATACTCCGGCCAACCCGCCCGAGACGAGTGACGTGACGATCACGAAGCTCACCCAACCTGACGCCGTCGGCGCCCCAGCCGACGGCGGAGTACACAACCCACTTCCGGCGGGCACTGAGGGAATTGGAGGTGTGACGTTTGATTACTATCTCGTTCCTGGAAGCAATGCGGGCCAGCCAAATGACGTTGGCACCAACGCGGGCCAAGCATGGGCCGCGCAGCAGACTGTCACCACCCTGGCAGGACTGCTTCCGGCAAACGCAACGGGCTCCTTCCCGGAGACCGCCGCGAGTGGCGTCACGACGGTTGAAGACCTTCCCCGGGGCCTCTACGTTGTCCGCGAGCGTATCGTGCCAGCGGGTGTCACCCCGGCAGCTGACTTTGTGCTGGCCGTACCGCTGACGGATTCGGACAACCCGAGCGCCTGGCTGAACCACATTTACGTGTATCCGAAGAACTCGAAGATCGCGGGATCGAAAAGTGTTGTGGACGGCAAGGGGGCGAACCGTAACTACGTTGTAGGTGGCGAGGTGACCTGGACCATTAAGGCCGAGATTCCCCGTGTTGCCAATGATGCGGTGGGTGCAACCATGCGCTACAAGGCAACAGATGCCTTCGAGATTCGAGACACCCTGGTTGATGCTCAGCTGACCTCCACCGCCGATGGCATCACCGTCACCGCTCCCTCCGGGCTTGTTAAGGGCACCGACTACACCGTCGCTCCTGTCACCGCAGATGACGAAACCACCTGGACCATTGCCTTCACCGGAACCGGCCGGGACAAGCTCGCTGCTGCCGTGAACAACGATGCGAGCGCCGAGACTGTTGTCGAGTTCGTGACCACCGTGCAGTCTGTTGGCACGATGACCAACGAAGCGTTCATTTACCCTGACCAGGCCTCCCTCACTGATAACAATCCGCTGAAGACCGGCGTGGCCACCATCAAGTACGGCAACTACCAGATCGTCAAGAAGAGCTCGGACAACTCCCTCACGGGCGCCGACCTCGCCGGTGCCGAGTTCAAGGTCTACCTCACGAAGTCTGACGCTCTCGCGGGAATCAACGCCGTGACCACCAAGGAAAATCCCTCCGGACTGTGGGCCACCACAGACGGTGGCACCGTCACCGTGGGCGGCCTGCGCTACACGAATTGGGCCGACGGCGAGACCGCCGAAGGAACAGCCAAGAGCCAAACCTATTGGTTGGTGGAGACCAAGGCGCTGGAGGGCCATCAGCTGCTCGGTGAGCCGATTGAGTTCGTTGTGGATGACAACTCGGCAACCCAAACCAGTCAGGAGATCGTCAATGCCAAGACCAGTGGCGGCGGCTTTGAGCTTCCTCTCACCGGTGGCAGCGGAACCGCCACGTTGACCATCGGCGGAATCCTGCTCCTCGCAGTTGTGCTGATTGTGGCACGCCGTCGCCGAGTGAACGAGAGCGCCTAGTACCGACCGCACGGCCCGGCGAGGAAAGGCCGCCGGGCACGCTCCGGATGCCAGTCCAGAGCACCACAACACATGTGAGAACACCACGGAAAGGAGGTGCCCCATGCCTACACATCACCACTCCGAGGGCACCTCCTTCCCAGCTCTCACATGGCCACATCTTGACGACCATCGACCGGTTGACCAGGCTCCAACCAACCACTCATCAACCGGTCAGACGCGAGTGGAAATGACGGCGAGCAGGACGCCGTCGTCGTCACAGAATCACGCGTGGACAAAGAAGCACCGGTGGGCCATCCCGGCCCTGCTGCAGGTGTTGGCGATGATCGGTATCGGTGCGATCCTCTATTCGAATGCTGCGGACTGGTTCGCCACGCGGCACCACGGTTCTGAAATGTCGGGATATGTGGAGTCAGTGGAGCGGTTGCCGAGCGCCGAGCGGATTGCCGAGGCGCAGCGCGCCCGCGAATACAACGCGCATCTCCCACACGGCATGCTGCGCGATCCCTACCTCAACCCGATGGACTCGGACGAGGAAGATGCGGCCTACGCCGCCTACCAGCAGATTCTCCGGGTGAGTGACAACGCAATGATGGGAGAACTCACGTATCCGCGTCTTGGTATCGGGTTGCCGATGTATCACGGAACGTCCGACGACATCCTAGCGCGCGGGGTCGGTCACCTGTACGGCTCGTCGCTGCCGGTGGGCGGGATCTCCACGCATTCGGTTCTCACCTCTCACTCAGGCCTTGTCCACGCGTCTCTTTTCTCCAAACTACCGAAAGCTACGGTTGGGGATACGTTTCGAATCGAAGTGCTTGGAGAAGAGCACTACTATCGCGTTGAATCGATCGAAACCGTCCTGCCCGAAGACACCGAATCGTTGCAGATTGTCGCGGGCGAGGAACACGTCACCCTCGTGACCTGTACACCCATCGGAGTGAACACCCATCGCCTTCTTGTTCACGGAGTACGAATCGCTTCACCGCACGATGACGGCTTGGGCTTGCGCTCTTTTACTGCTCACGAAAATGGGGCCGGATTCCCATGGTGGCTTGTATGGTTCGTGGGCGGATCTCTGGCTGTGGGCTGGCTGCTCTTTATGCCGTCAAGCAAATGGATCCACCGAACACCTCGGGAGGAGAACTCGTGAGTGACTGGCGACTGATGACTTTGCTCGGCGGACTTCTGGGAGTTCTGTTGGCCGTCGGCATTGTGGTAACCGGGCCGGTTTATGGGGCCGAGGGGAATAATGTTCCGATGCTTGATTCCCTTGATCCGGACGCGGGTGCGATGTTGGTGCTACATAAGCTGGAGCAATCCGATGGCGAGGGAGTTCCCGCCACAGGTTTACCGGATGCGGCGAGCGTGGCCGGGATGGAGCCGATTCCCGGCGTGACTTTTGAGGTTCGGAAGGTTCCCGGTGTGGATTTGACGAGCGTCGCGGGCTGGGACCGGGCGCAAGCTCTCCAGGTTGATGAGGCGACTGAGCTGGTGGCTGGGGTTCCTGTGGCTGGCTCTGGGGTGACTGGCACAACCGGCGTTGTGGAACTCGGCGGGTTGGACATTGGACTGTACTACGTGTCCGAGACAAACACTCTGGCTGGCGTGGTGGAAAGCCCGCCCTTCCTTGTGACTCTCCCGATGCCACATCCCACCAGCGATTCCTGGCTGTACACCGTCCACGTTTATCCTAAGAATGCACGCGTGGGTGTGGCTCTTGATGTGCGTGATGAAAACGCTGTGACCTGCGGGGATACTGTCACCTGGACTGCCCACGCCGACATCCCGAGGAATACCAATATTTCCCGATACATGGTACGCAATGTGCTAGCCGCGGGTGTGGAGCCGGTGGGAAGTGCATCGAAGATGAACGTGACGATTGATGTGCCTGGAGCCGAGGTGCTTGTCTTTGGGACGGACTACATCGTCGCGGAGTTCGGTATGGGTGGCGCAGGTTTTGTTGCCTCTAGGACGCCAGATGCCGTTCTTGTTGGCAATCGCGTTATTGATGTTGCCGATGGTGAGCGGGGATTCGACGTGGCCTTCACGCCAACGGGTCTTGCGAAACTGGTGACGCACCCGGGGGCACAAGTGCGTGTTGACTACCCGAGTCGAATCACAGGCCCGGGTGAACACGTCAACCAGGTGCGACTGTATGTGAATGAATCCACGCCGGTGGAGGATTCCGCCGCGACGAAATTTGGGCCGCTAGATGTGTGGGTGCATGAGAGAGGCAACGAATCAACACCGATTCCCGGTGTCTCATTCCGGCTTTACCTTACAGTTGACGATGCGCTTGCGGGCCGCAACTGGGTCACCGAAGGCGATGTGTCCGAATGGGTTTCGGGGCCTGACGGCATGTTCTCCATTGGGTGCGTTCGCTTTTCACACCACGCGAATGGCCTCGACCGCGATCCGAATGACCCGCTCTACCGGCCATACGTTGTAGCTCCGGGGAGCTACCCGGCTGGATGGACTGGGAATCGACATCCCCAGGTGGGAACCGTGACCAATGCTGGGGAAGCACTTCGATTCGTCTTCGAAGTGTGGCGGAGTAGGGCATCCGATCCGAGTGAATTACCCTCGCCGGTACCGAGTGGAAATTTGGGAGAACATGAAGGGCTAGGGACACCGGCGGAGAAACCGGGGTGGCCAGAGCTGCCACGCACTGGAGCCCGGGTTGGTGGTGCCTTTCTCCTTACCGTGACCCTCGTCGGAGTTGGCGTGGTGCTTGTCCGCCGCCGGGGATCTGAGGAAGAGGCACTGTGACGGGCGGGGGTGAGCTGGCGGATGGTGGTGAGCTGACGGGCGCTACGGGAGAAAAAGATCGTGTCGTGGATTCTGGTGGGGTTACTACGGAAGTCACCGGTGGGAGACGGGTGCGGCGCCGTCGTCGTCGAATTGCGATCAACGCTGTCTTGCAGATTCTCGCCATGACAGCGGTTGGAATGCTCGTGTACCCACAGGCTGCCGACTGGCTCTCCCGGATCGGACACAACGCCGATATTTCCGGGTATGTGGCGCGGGTTGCCGATACGCCGAGCGAGGAGCGCGAGAGAATTCTCGAGGCAGCGTATGCCTACAACGACGAATTGCAGCCGGGGCCGCTGACGGACCCGTACACGTCCCTTGCCGAGGATGAGGCGCTTCGGTCGGAACTCTATCTGGCATACGAGGAGATGCTGCGGGTTTCCGGGACGGAGGCGATTGGAACGCTCAGCTATCCCGCGGTGGGGATCGGATTGCCGGTTTATCACGGAACCACGGAGGACACGATTTCCCGGGGTATCGGGCACCTGTACGGGACGTCGCTGCCGGTGGGCGGGCCAGACACGCACGCCGTCCTCACCTCCCACTCCGGACTGCCCCATGTCCAGCTCTTTTCCCCGCTACACAAGGCGAAGATGGGGGACACCTTCTGGATTTCCGTGCTCGGTGAGGATCATTACTACCGGGTGGAACGCATCGAGACTGTGCTGCCGGGGCAGACCGATTCGCTCGAAATTGTTGCCGGGGAGGACTGGGTCACACTCTTCACGTGTACGCCGATTGGTGTTAATACGCACCGCCTCATGATCCATGCAATTCGGATCCCGGACCAAGAAGCGCTGGGTGTTGAAGAAATTGCGGGGGATGGCATCACGCTGGGATTCCCGTGGTGGGCTGTGTGGTTCGGGGGCGGATCGCTAGTTGTAGGGTGGCTGCTCTTCGCGCCGCAGCGCGTGGCAGGTAAGAAGAGTGGAAAGCGGCTCGCGATGACAACGAATGATGATGGTGAAGAGGCCCGGAAGTTTCAATAATTATTGCTTCGAAATCAGCACATGCCTGTACGTGGTGCACAAGCCTATGCTGATGACGAAGCGAAAAAATCCAGACAGCACAGCACCGAATAACCAAGACCTGAGCAAGGCGGCGAAGAACCGTACTCGAGTCAGATGCACCGCAGCATCTGGGCAAATGTGAGGGCGCAAATTAGTGTGGGTTTATGGAGAGGCAATGGAGAAATAGGCCCATCCCTTCGACTCGTTATCAGATCACGGCGGTGGGAGCGGTGCTGGTCATGGCTGGACTAGTTGCGTGCGGGACAGGTGGCTCGAGCAAGGAGGGAACGGAATCGCGTCCGAGTGCCTCGGCGGCCTCCCCGAGTGTTTCCGTCATTTTGTCGACACCGCATGATTCGCCGAGCACGTCAACGGCTATCCCGTCCCAGGTCAGTGAGCCCGAATCTCCTCATGCCATTGCGACACGGTTGGAAGCCCCCTGGTCCGTCACATTCGTTGATAGCTCTCCACTTGTGAGCGAGCGGGATTCTGCGCGAATCCTCCAGCTGGATGCGAACGGCAACGCCAGGGTTGTCGCAACGGTTGAGGGGGTCTCTCCTGCGGGTGAAGGCGGCCTGCTGGGGATCACCGCGCACGATGGTTATCTCTACGTTTACTCCACTGCCGCGGAGGGAAACCGAATCCAACGATTCGAAATTGTGAGGGTCGCTGGGTCCGCAGATATCGAGCTCGGCCAGCCCGAGACACTTCTGGACGGGATTCCATCGGCACGGTTCCACAACGGAGGGCGGCTCGCTTTTGGTCCTGATGGCATGCTTTATGCCACCGCTGGCGACGCTGGAAATACCGGCTCTTCACAGGACCTTGGAACGCTCGCCGGCAAAATTCTGCGGATTAGCCCGGATGGCAGCGTACCCGCGGATAATCCTTTTCCGGGTTCCTACGTCTACAGCTACGGTCACCGCAATCCGCAAGGGTTGGCGTGGGACGAGGCCGGCACGATGTATGCCTCCGAGTTCGGACAAGATACGTGGGATGAACTCAATGTTATCGAGGCAGGCGCCAACTACGGCTGGCCGGAGGTTGAGGGGATTGGCAACAGAGAGGGTTTCGTCGACCCGGTACAACAGTGGGCCACCAGCGAGGCGAGTCCCAGTGGCATGACGATCAGGGATGGCAGCATGTGGATTGCCAACCTTCGAGGTGAGAGGTTACGCGAGATTTCTCTTTCTCACCTTGCCAGCTCCACCGAATATTTCGTGGGTGAGTACGGGCGTATCCGAGATATCACTACCACTCCCGACGGCTCACTGTGGTTCGTCACCAACAATACGGACGGGCGTGGCAGCCCCGGCACCGATGACGATCGAATTATCCGCTTCGCACCGTGACGGTTGCCTCCACCAACGAGAACGATGGTAGCCAGTAATCATTCGCCGAAAGAGGTACTACTAGTAACACCCTTATGCGCGGCGCCGGGTCTACTGTTGAAGGGTAGATGTTGAACGGTTCGGACTCACGTTGAGCTGTGGGTCAGATGCAACAAAGGAGCACGCCATGAGCGCACAGGATTTTGAGCAGATTTTTCCCCTCGGTGAGGAGAACACGGCGTTTGGCCAGTACTTCATTGGCCAGAGTTACCTCGCCCCGCTAACCGCCGAAGGGGTTGGGATCAACAATGTGACCTTCGAGCCGGGGTGCCGCAACAACTGGCATATTCATCATGCGACGGCGGGCGGCGGCCAGATTCTGCTCTGCACCGCAGGCAGCGGTTGGTATCAGGCTGAGGGCGAGGAGCCGGTGAGTCTGGAGCCGGGTTCGGTGGTTAACATCCCGGCGGGTCTCAAGCACTGGCACGGCGCGAAGGCGGATTCGTGGTTCAGCCACGTCGCCATCGCTGTGCCCGGCGAGAACACGAGCAACGAGTGGTTGGAGCCGGTGGATGACGAACATTACGATGCCCTCTCGCAGGACTAATTGAATCGCACGAAGGAAGCAACACATGATTCTGGACGAGACATACACACTGTCCAACGGAGTCGAGATCCCGAAGTTGGGTCTGGGCACCTGGTTTATTGCCGACGACGTCGCCGCGCAGGCCGTCCGTGATGCCATCAGCATCGGCTACCGCAACATTGACACCGCGCAGGCTTACGGAAATGAGCGTGGTGTGGGCGAGGGAATTCGCACGGCTGGTGTGCCGCGCGAGGATTTTTTTGTCTCAACGAAGCTCGCCGCCGAGATCAAGGACTACGAGGGTGCGGTGGCCGCGATTGACGGTTCGCTTGCAACGATGGGGTTGGACTATGTGGACCTCATGTTGATTCATAGCCCACAGCCATGGTCCGACTTCCGCGGTGGCGATTACTCCGAGGGTAACCGTGAGGTGTGGCGTGCTTTGGAGGAGGCGTACGAGGCGGGAAAGATCCGTTCGATTGGTGTCTCGAACTTCCTGGAGAAGGACGTGGAGAGCCTACTGGAGACGGCGAAGGTTGTCCCACACGTCAACCAGCTGCTGGTGCACGTAGGGAATACCCCGTCTGACCTGCTGGAATACTGCGCGTTGAAGAAGGTTCTGGTGCAGGCCTACTCACCCATCGCGCACGGTGCCATCTTGGGGAATCCGACAGTGGCGGAGGTGGCCGAACGCTATGGCGTGAGTATTCCGCAGCTGTGTATTCGTTACACGCTCCAGCTGGGCACGCAGTCACTTCCCAAGACTGGCAACCCGGAGCACATGCGCGACAATGCGCAGGTGGACTTCGTCATCTCGAACGAGGACATGGCCGCGCTGCGCGATCTCGATGATAGGGATTACGGCGAGTACACCGCCTTCCCCGTCTACAGCGGCAAGTAAAGGAGAAAACGGATGGAGAAAGTGACGGCTGGGCGCGACATCCTGGGTGATTTCGCCCCGAAGTTTGCCGAGTTGAACGACGACGTCCTATTCGGGCAAGTCTGGGGCCGCGAGGAGCAGCTCTCCGTGCGTGATCGTTCGATCGTCACGGTCACGGCGCTGATGGCGAGTGGTGTTCTGGATAGTTCGCTGCAGAGCCACATCCAGCGCGCTAAGGACAATGGCGTGACGAAGGCCGAAATGGCCGAGATCCTCACGCACGCGGCGTTCTATACAGGATGGCCCAAGGCGTGGGCTGCCTTCCGTATAGCAAAGGATGTCTACGAGGGGTAGTTTCCGGGCACGAGGGGCTGTATCAGAAGGCTGCTTCGCCTTCTGATACAGCCCCTCGTTTCTTTCTGGCTTATCCGAAAGCTGTAGGGATAGGGCGACTGAATGACGGAAGATTACAGCTGTAGCCAGGCGGTGCCCTCGCTGGGCAGGAGGCCGTCTTCCAGCGGAGCGCTGGTAACAAGCACCTTGCCTTCCGGCGTCAGTTCGATGGGCTCGGTTCCGAAGTTTATTACCGTGCACCAGCCGTTAGGGCGAACGAAGGCGAGAACTGAATGAGAGACCTCCACCCACTCTAGAGTCTCCTCGCACTGCAACTTGTGGCGCAGAGCAAGGGCTCGCCGGTAGAGGTTCAATGTGGAGCCGGGGTCGTTGGATTCCACGTTGACGGCATAGTGCGCGAACCAATCCGGCTGGGGCAGGTGTGGGGCGGTGCCGCCGTCGGGACCGAAACCGAACGATGAGCCCTCGTGGGTCCAGGGGAGCGGGACGCGGCAGCCGTCGCGGCCCATCTCGACGGTGCGGTTGCGGAAGAAGGCGGGATCGGTGCGGTACTCGTCCGGGATGTCGCCGACCTCTTGGAGCCCGAGTTCCTCGCCCTGGTACATGTAGGCCGACCCTGGCAGGGCGAGCATGAAGAGTGTGGCCGCGCGAGCGCGGCGCAGGCCCTGAACCTCGTCCACCTCGGCTGGGTTGCCGCCGTCCAGGAGCCACTTCTTGCCGTCGTTGGCGGTTTCGGTGACGGGCGCTCCGGGAGCGGTGGCGCCGATTGTTACGCCTGCCAGGCCATAGCGAGTGGCGTGGCGAACCACGTCATGATTGGAGAATGTCCAGGTGGTGGAGCCGCCGTGCTCGGCTACCGCGCGCAGATTGCGATCGACGACGTTGTGGAAGTCCGTGGCATTGAAGCGCGCCTGGATGAAATCAACGCTGAAGACCTGCCCGAGAGTCGAGGTGTAGCGGGACTGGCGGTGCGTGGGGACGAAGGCTTCTGCGACGGCGAAGCGCGGGGGATCGTACTCGTTGAAGACGTCGCGCCACTCCTGGTAAATGTCCAGGAGATCATCTCGGTCATACAGGGGGTGCTGGCCGTCGGGGAACTTCTCAGCCATTGGCTGCGCCAGATCATCGTAGCTGGGGTCGAGATCCTTGGTGAGGAAGTGTGCGGCGTCCACGCGGAAGCCGTCGACGCCACGATCGCACCAGAAGCGCAGTGTGGTGAGGAAGTCCTCGCGGACGTCCGAGTGATTCCAGTTCAAGTCGGGTTGTTCCTTGGCGAAGATGTGGAAATACCACTGGCCGGGTGTGCCATCAGGTTCCGTGACGCGGGTCCATGCCCCTCCGCCGAAGATGGACGGCCAGTTGTTTGGCGGTAGCTCGCCGTGTTTGCCCTTTCCATCGCGGAAAATGAAGCGTTCACGCTCGGGGGAGCCTTTTCCCGCGGCGACGGCGGCACGGAACCACTCGTGCTGATTGGAACAGTGGTTGGGAACGACGTCGACGATAATCTTGATTCCCGCGCCATGGAGTGCCGTGACCATCTCGGCGAAATCGTCCAGGGTGCCGATGCGTGGGTCCACGTTGCGATAATCGTCCACATCGTAGCCGCCGTCGGCCAGTGCGGAAGGATAAAAGGGGCTCATCCAGACCGCCTCCACACCGAGTTCCTTAAGGTAGCTAACCCGGGAGGTGATGCCGCGGAGATCTCCGATGCCGTCGCCGTTGGCGTCCGCAAAACTGCGCGGATAAATCTGGTACACGGCGGCCTGGCGCCACCAGGTGGCGTCGTTGTTCAGAAAGATCCTCTTGGGCTCCTGAGATTGGGAAATCACGCGGGATGTCCTTCCAGTGAAGTTTGTCGTGGATGCTTAAGGCCTCGTGGGTGGCTGTTGGCCACGCAGCTGTCCAGGCGCAGATATATTTACTGTCTAAATTTACTCTGTTGTGGGAGATGTTGGTACCGGGGCATAACGCTGCGTTAGCGGAACTGTGGCTACCTCTATCAGTTCTTCAGGAGCGGAATGAGAGGGGGTGTAGATCTTCACCGGGACGCGAAGGTCCTGTGATGTTCCATCACTCTTCACGAACGTGTAGGCGCTTGTCCCCGCCGAGTGTGGCCGCCCAGCTGGCAAGAACCTTGAGGGAATCTTCGCTCGGTGTGCCCGGCTCGGCCGTATAGACATTGAGGCGTAGGCCCGGATCGCCGGGTAGTTCGAGTGCTTCGAAGGTCAGATCGAGCTCGCCCACCACGGGGTGGTGCAGACGCTTACGGCCGGTGCGATGATACTTCACGTCGTGGCGCGCCCAACGGGCGCGGAACTCTTCGCTGCGGGTGGAGAGCTCGCCGATGAGCTGGGTGAGGTCGCGGTCGTAGGGATTGCGGCCGGCGGCTGAGCGGAGGATGGCCACGATGTCATCCGCCGCACGCTCCCAATCGATGTAGAACTCGCGTGCCTTGGGGTTGAGGAAAGTGAACAGCGCGTTGTTCGGGGGAGTGGACGGTTCCTCCATGAGATCGATGTAGAGGGCACGCCCCATCTCGTTGGTGGCGAGAATATCTCCACGATCATTGCGTATCCACGCGGGTGCAGTGGTGATGGCATCGAGTACTCGCTGGACAGCGGGCCGGACCGTGCGTGGACTGCGCTTACGCCCCGACGAAAGACTCTCATTGGCTGCGTGAGCCAGATCGAAAAGGTGAGCCGTCTCGGCGTCGTCGAGCTGAAGGGCGCGGGCGAGGGACTCAAGGACCGCAGCTGAGACGCCTGACAGATTACCCCGTTCCAGACGCGTGTAGTAATCCACGCTCACCCCGGCGAGTAAGGCGACTTCTTCGCGGCGGAGGCCGGGAACACGGCGGTGGCCGCCGTAGGCTGGTAATCCCGCCTTGTCGGGGGCAAGGCGGGCTCGGCGGGAGGAGAGGAATTCGCGGACGTCAGGATTGTTGGGCACGTGTCCACCGTAGTGGTTACGCGCCTACCCAAACAGGTATTGCCATGACCGGGATATGTGGTGCCTTCCTTCGCGTGGGGCTCCTGTGTCAACCGAGTTGCTCTACCTGTGGCTCTTGGTATCTGACGGAGTTGGGGCAATATTTGCCAGCGATCCGTACATGAACGCCGCGGTGCTGCCACCGTCCATGAGGACATCACTACCGGTGATGAATGCTCCTTGGTCGGTGAGGAGAAGTTCGCCGACCGCGCCCACCTCATCCGGAGTTCCGGCCCGGCGCGCCGGGCTGAGTTCGATCATGCGCCGGTAACCGGCTCCGTTGGCACCATGAAGTTCGTCGTGTGCGAGTGGTGTCATGATGATCCCGGGACTGATCGCGTTGATGCGGGCACCACGAGCTCCCCAGCGGACTGCTTCGGCTCGCACTCGCAGCGAGTTGGCTCGCTTGGAAGCTTGGTACGCGTGGAGTCCGTCGCTGAATTCTTCCGGTTGGAGCATGGGAAGGGTAAGGAGCTCGCTGGCCGGAGTTGTAGCAAGGATGCGATCCTGTTCCGGAGTCAATGCGGGGAGTCGGTGGCCCGATTGGGAGGAGATAACAACGCCCGCGCCGCCTGCAGCTATCACCTTTCCAAACTCTTCCAAAACAAGTGCGGTGCCATACAGATCCACCCGAAGGATCTGCTCGATACTCGCCTGACTAGCGGAAACACCCGCGGCGTGGATGAGACCCGTAACATCGCCCAGCAAACAAGCCTCGTCAACCACGCCCCGCACAGATTCGGCGGACGAGACGTCAATAGATGCTGTACTTACCTCGAATCCGGCTTGAGAGAGCGTTTGGGCTGCTGATTCAAGGTTTTTCTCACTGATATCTGCCAAAAGAATATGCTTGCCCGAAGCAATACGCCTCACGATCGCTTGCCCAATGGAACCCGGCCCAATAACGACGACGACCGATACCATCTCTGCCCCTCTTCCCTGCGTTGATATTGCTCCCGTCCTTCAATGGATGGGGCCTTCTCGTCCATTGAATCGTGCTCCCTGCCCGTGAGGGAGTGTCTGCTGTTACCGGTTCTGGCGTGATTCTGGGTCCATAGACGTTATTATCTGATCTGATAACATTGAGTCATGGTTGACTTCTCTACCGCCGAACCCATTCCGCCGAATGCGTCCGCGGATTTACTCGCCGTCCTCGAATCTGCCGCCGATCTGCAACAGCTTGTCCCTGATGCGGTGTTGGTGGGTGGTTCTGCAGCGGCCCTCTATGCGGGGCATCGAGCCTCATACGATCATGACCATGTGCTCATGGACTTGCGTGACCGGTATCAAGCGGTACTTGACGCGCTTGAGGACGAGGGTGAATGGGTGACGAACCGTGTTGTCCCTGGAAAGCTCATTCTGGGACAGATCGGCGAAATAGAAGCCGGTGTACGCCAACTTATCCGCACGGTCCCACTTGAGGTCACTCAAGTTTCTTTACCCAGTGGGAAGATTCTGACTGTACCCACTGAGGCTGAAACGCTGCGGATAAAGGCATTCTTGATCGTTAAACGAAACCAAGTACGAGACTATTTGGACGTGGCAGCGCTTGCTTTCAGGTATGGCATTGAACAGTCGGCAAGAGTGTTGGTTTCAATTGACGACTATTACACAGACCCGGATTCTGATGGAACTCCTGTGGCCGACCAACTGATTCGACAACTGAGTTCGCCAGCCCCCAAAGACGTGAGAACCATCGGGCAACTACCAAGATACAAAGCCCTTGAGCCACGCTGGCACAACT
>RRZU013283270.1_pt1 | contig 17211 bp, 19 predicted proteins | sample 2165561 | NCBI WGS metagenome assembly RRZU01 (sample SAMN10456909, study PRJNA506462) | wastewater metagenome | isolation source: wastewater sludge | place: USA: Moscow, Idaho | reverse complement strand
TAGTCGCGCGCGCCCTCCGGAGTGCTCTTGGTGAGCATCGGGGTTTCAATGTCGATGAAACCGGCATCGTCCAGGAAGCGGCGGAAGGCCCGCGCCGTGCGGTAACGAAGTTGCATGTTGTTCTGCATCTGCGGACGCCGCAGGTCAAGCACCCGGTGCAACAGGCGAATGTTCTCCGAAAGATTCTCTTCGTCGAGCTGAAACGGCGGTGTCACCGACGGATTAAGGACTTCCATCTCGTGGCAAAGAATCTCGATCGCACCGCTGGCGATGTTGGGGTTGACCGTGCCCTCAGGTCGAGCGCGGACTTTGCCGGTAATCCGCAGGCAGAACTCGTTGCGGACCGACTCGGCAGTCTTGAACATCAGCGGACGATCGGGGTCGCATACAATCTGTGCCAGACCCTCGCGATCACGTAGATCGACGAAGATCACGCCACCATGGTCGCGGCGCCGATGCGCCCAGCCGCAGAGCGTAACCTCCTGGCCAATAAGCTGTGAATCGACTTGTCCACAATAATGAGTACGCATGCTGTTGTCCGGGTAACTTGTTTCAGTTTATGGTCGGCTGGGAGTGTTCGCGGCCTGTGGTCGTAGCGGTGGGGCCACCACGCCCATCGAGATCACGTACTTGAGTGCGGTATCCACGCTCATGTCGAGTTCGATAACATCCGTTATCGGCAGCATCAGAAAGAAGCCCGAGGTCGGATTCGGCGTCGTCGGAACGTAGACACTGACATGCTCGCCATCGAGATGCCGAAGTACTTCACCGCCCGGTTTACCGGTAAGAAAGGCGATGGTCCAGGTGCCGCGCCGCGGATATTCGATCAGCAAGGCTTTGCGAAAAGCGTTTCCGGATGATGAAAAAAGCGTGTCTGAAACCTGCTTGACGCTGTGATAGATCGAATTGACGACTGGAATGCGCGCCAGCAACAACTCCCACCAGACGACCAGCCGCTGCCCGATGAAATTGGTAGCCAGAAGCCCGGTGAGAACGATGATCAGCAAGGTCAGGATCGCCCCGACCCCCGGGATGTCGAAACCAAGAACCGTGTGCGGATGTATCACTTCCGGCAACAAGCGCAAGGACTGATCCATGGTCCCGACGATCAGCATCAGCACCCAGGCGGTGATCGCCATGGGAACCCAGATCAGCAAGCCGGTGATGAAGTAGCGTTTGATCAGTGGTCGGCGCACGCCGTCGCTCCGGTCGGGGATGCGGGCGCTTTTTCGGTGGTTTTGGCGCCGGCTTCCGGCTTTTCGGTCGGGGCAGAGGGCTGGCCACCCTTGAAGTCTGTCGCGTACCAGCCACTGCCTTTCAACTGAAAACCGGCAGCAGTCAGCTGCTTGGTATAGCTGGCCTGACCGCATTCGGGACAGATGCGCAATGCCGAGTCGCTCAGTTTTTGCAGATGATCTTTCTCGAAACCACAGGAAGTACAGCGATAGGCGTAGATCGGCATGACTAACCCCCAGAAAACGCTTCAAAACCTGCAATTATACGCGAACTGCGAACTCGTGAGGGAAGCGCGGCCGGCCATCCGGCCATCCGGCCATCCGGCCATCCAGGCAGACGGCTGGCAGGCAAAGCGCATGATGTAAGTGGTAAGATGCTGCGCCGCACAGGCTGCGGCAGGCGAGTGGCGGAGCGCCCAAAAGAATTTCCCGGAAGCACAAAAATGGAAGGTTCGACAACAAGGCAATGGCCGAACAACAGGCAGAGAAAGGTTCCATTCAGGTCATCGAGCGGATGATGTCACTCCTCGACGTGCTGGCCGACATGCCGGGACCGGTCAGTCTCAAGATCCTGGCCCAGCGTACCGGCCTGCATCCCTCCACCGCGCATCGCATCCTTGCAGTGATGACCGGCGCCGCGCTCGTCGAACGCCAAGACGCCGGTACCTACGCGCTCGGCATCCGGCTGCTCGAACTGGGCAACATCGTCAAGTCGCGGATCAACATTCGCCAAGTGGCGCTGCCCTACATGCAGCAATTGCACGAGCTGATCGGCGAAGCGGTGAATCTCGGCATTCGCCACGAAGACGAGATCATCTACGTCGAGCGAACCTCGAGCGGTAGCTCGCTGGTGCGCGTGGTTTACCTGGTCGGCGGACGCGCGCCGCTACATCTCACCTCGGTCGGCAAGCTGTTTCTGGCGGCTGACGGGCTGGCCGATGTGCGAGCCTACGCCAGGCGTACCGGCTTGCCGGGCAAGACTCCGCATTCATTGACCCTTCTGGGCACACTGGAAAAGGAACTCGACCAGGTTCGCCGGCACGATCTGGCCTACGACAACGAAGAAGCCGAGATCGGCCTGCGCTGCATCGCCGCGCCGGTCCGCAACGATGAAGGTCAGTTGGTCGCCGGGCTCTCGGTATCAGCACCCAGCGATCGCCATAACCCGGACTGGGTGAGGCCGATCAAGGCGACAGCCAATGAAATATCGCAGGCTCTGGGCTTTCGCCAGCCATTGCGCACCTAACCCTGACGACCGCGACGCACCGCCGTGAGGATGCCGCGCAGGATCTCGATTGGCTCTGGCGGGCAGCCGGGTATTGCGACATCGACCGGAATCACGTTGGCCACCCGACCGCAGCTCGCGTAACCCTCACCGAAAATTCCTCCGTTGCAGCCGCAATCGCCGACGGCAACTACCAGCTTGGGTGCCGGCGTCGCCTCATAGGTGCGACGCAAAGCCAGCTCCATGTTCCGTGCAACGGGTCCGGTCACCAGCAGCATGTCGGCATGGCGAGGGCTGGCAACAAATCGGATGCCGAGGCCCTCGATGTTATAGTAGGGGTTGTTGAGGGCGTTGATTTCGAGTTCGCAAGCGTTGCAGGAACCGGCATCGACTTCGCGGATGCTCAGTGCCTGGCCGAGAATCGCGAGGATTTCGCGCTGAATCTGCTCGCCGTCGACGCGCAGGGCATCGTTGCCCGCGGGCGGGGCTTCGCTGCGGATGCCGTTGCGTGCGATCTGTCTGAGGATGCGCCACATCAGAGGTCGTGTCCTGAATAGCTGAGGTTGAAGGACTTGTTGATCAGCGGAAAGTCGGGAACGATGTTGCCGATCACCGCATGCACGAGTACCGGCCAGTTTTGCCATGAGGGATCGTGGATGTGGCAGCGACGGATGCCGTTGCTGCCGTTCTCGCCATCCCATTCGAGTGCCACGAAGACTTCGCCGCGCCAGCCTTCGACCCAGCCGGCACCGAGCGCTGCCTTCGCCGGCAAGCGTAGTTCACGGCGCGTCTCGCCCGCGCCCTCGCTAAGCCGGGAAAGAATCACGCGCAGCAAGCGCAGCGATTCGCTGATCTCCGCAAAACGCACCATCACGCGTGCAGCGACATCGCCGTCGCTGCACGTCGCGATCTTCACCTGCAATCGGTCGTAAGGTGCCCAGGGCTGGTCGCAACGCAGATCGACCGCCTGGCCGCTGGCCCGACCCGCGAGGCCGGTCAGGCCGAGTTGAGAGGCGAGTTCAGGCGTCACGCGGCCAGTGGTCATGAAGCGATCCTGCAGGCCGGAATGCTCGTCGTACACCTGCTGCAGTTGCAGTACTTCGCGCTCGACGCTGTCGCATTGACGGAAAAGCCGGTCGGCGCTGGAGCGGTCGATGTCCGAGGCGACGCCACCGGGGACGATACCGTCCATCATCAGGCGGTGGCCAAAGGCTTCTTTTGCGAGTCGCAGCCAGTCTTCCCGGAGCCGTGAGAACTGCGCGAGTCCGAAGGCGAACGCTGCGTCGTTACCGAGTGCACCGAGGTCGCCGAGGTGGTTGGCGACGCGTTCACGTTCTAGCAGCAAGGCGCGCAGCCAGCACGCACGCTCGGGAATCTCGCAGCTCGCGAGTGACTCCAGTGCCATACAGTAGCTCCAGGCGTAAGCCACCGTAGAATCGCCCGAAATCCTGCCGGCCAGGCGATTCGCTGCGAGTGGCGGCAGCTCGGTGAAACGCTTTTCAATTCCCTTGTGCTTGTAGCCCAGGCGTTGCTCCAGGCGCAGCACTTTCTCGCCGACGACCGAAAAACGGAAGTGCCCAGGTTCGATGATTCCGGCGTGCACGGGTCCTACCGGGATTTCGTGCACGCCATCGCCTGCGACGCGAACGAACGCGTAGTCGGTAACTTCCTGTGCCGCAGGCAGGCCTGGATGCGGATCCTGCCGGCGTAGCGGATGCCAGTTCGCTGGCCAGGCACCATGGTTGAGCCATGCTCGCCGGTCAGTCGCCCCTTCGGCAACGACGCCGAGCAGATCGGCAGCCGCCCGCTGCAGGTGCGCCGCGCAGGGAAAGAACGGGACCAAGTCAGGATAGCTCGGATGCTGCGGATCGATCACACTTCGCTCGCCAAGCGGCAGGTCGAGCCAGAGCAAGCCTTCGCGAACCACATAAGCCGCCGAGATCACCAGACTGCCGGATGCGCCGCGCGTGCGATCGGACCCCCACAACGACAGCAGCCTTCCTCCTGCCTCGGACACCGCCTGTGCAACCCGCCGCCAGGTATCGGCGCGAACTGTCCGGTAGTGCATCGGCAGTGGCCCCGGCAAGTGTTCAAGATCCTCGATGAATTGTGCAATCAGCATCGCATTAACCGCCAATCATCCGGGCCGCCTGGCGATACCAGGCATCCAGATACGGCGGGATATACAAGCCCAGCATCAGGCCCAGACCAAGGTGGACAAAGACCGGGATGAGCGCCGGCGGGTGCCGCAACGGCTTGACCGAGGTTTCACCGAAAACCATCGGCTGCACCCGGCTGAAAACCGAGGCGAAAGCAACGCCGAGCGCCAGCAGCAGAAACGGCGTCGCCCATGGTTGCTCACGCATGGCAGTGGTGAGAATCAGGAATTCGCTGGCGAAGACGCCGAAAGGGGGCATCCCGAGGATCGCCAGCGAGCCGAGCATCATACCCCAGCCGACCGTCGGGCTGACCTTGATGAGGCCGCGGATATCTTCCATCACCTGCGTTCCCGCCTTCTGCGTCGCATGCCCAACGGCGAAGAAAATGCCCGACTTGATCAGCGAATGCACGCTCATGTGCAGCAGGCCGGCGTAGTTGGCAATCGGTCCACCCATGCCGAAGGCGAAAGTGATCAGCCCCATGTGCTCGATCGATGAATAGGCGAACATGCGCTTGACGTCCTTCTGTCGCGACAGGAAGAATGCCGCCACGAGTACCGACAGCAGGCCGAAACCCATCATCAACTGCCCGGCAAGGGGATTCTGCAGCGCCCCGTCGGTCAGTACCTTGCAGCGCAGCAGGGCATACACGGCGACGTTCAGCAGCAGACCCGAGAGCACGGCCGAAACCGGTGTCGGTCCTTCGGCGTGGGCATCTGGCAGCCAGTTATGCATTGGCACCAGACCGACCTTGGTGCCATAGCCGATGAACAGGAAGGCGAAGGCCAAAGTGATGATGCCCGGATCGAGCTGCGCCTTGACCGCGTCGAGATTGGTCCATAACAGGGCGCCGCCCTCGGTGCCGATCACCTTTTCCGCTGCCATGTAGAGCAGCACGGTGCCGAACAGCGCCTGGGCAATGCCAACGCCGCAGAGGATGAAGTATTTCCAGGCCGCCTCGAGGCTCGCAGGCGTCCGATACACGCTGACCAGCACGACGGTGGTCAGCGTCGCTGCCTCCATGGCAACCCACAGGATCCCGAGGTTGTTGGTCATCAGCGCGATCAGCATGGTGAAGTTGAACAATTGATACATACTATGGTAGAGACGCATGCGATTCGGCGTCATCTTGCCGTGGTCACGTTCGACGCGCATGTAGGGGCGCGAGAAAATGGCGGTGGTTAGGCCGACGAAGGCGGTCAGGGTGAGCAGAAAGACATTCAGCGGATCGATATAGAACTCGCGGTTCCAGGCGAACAGCGGGCCACCTGAGATCACTTCCGCGGTCAGCGCGCAGGTGGCGAGGAAAGTCCCCAGGCTGAAGGCGACGTTGATCTCGCGCGCGCCGTCGTGCTGCCCGGTGAAGGCCAGAACGACGCTGCCGAGCAGGGGTATGGCGAGGACCAAATACAGCATTTGCAAGTCAGTCTTCCCTGAGCTTTTCGAGGTGGCTGATGTCGAGGCTATCGAACTCTTCGCGGATATGGAACATGAATACGCCGAGAATCAGGATCCCGACCAGCACGTCCAGGGCGATGCCGAGTTCGACGACCATCGGCATGCCGTAGGTCGCCGAGGTGGCGGCGAAGAACAGGCCGTTTTCCATCGACAGAAAACCGATCACCTGTGGCACCGCTTTTGAGCGGGTAATCATCATCATGAACGAGAGCAGTACGCAAGCGAGCGCGATGCCGAGCGTGCCGCGGGCGATACTGACCGACAACTTGGAAATCGGCAGTGCCAGGTTGAATGCGAAAATGACGAGCGCAATGCCGATGATCATTGTCATCGGGATGTTGATCAGCGTCTCGACGTCCCAGCGCACGTCGAGACGATTGATCACCCGATGCAGCAACAGCGGGATTAGGATCACCTTTAACACCAGCGTGATTCCTGCCGAGACGTAGAGGTGTGGCTGGTGGGTGGCGTAGCCGACCAGCAGCGTTGCGGCGACCAGGATCGCGCCCTGCGCGGTGAACAGGTGAATCAGCGACAGAATCCGCCGCTGCGATATCATCGCGAACGACAGCATCAGCAGGATTGCCGCGAGGAGATTGATCAACTGGCCGACGAGTTCGCTCATCATCTCACTGCCCCAGGAGAATCGAGACGAGCATGCCGATCACCGCCAGCAGAAAAGCGGTAGCGAGGAATTCCGGCACGCGAAAGATGCGCATTTTGGCGCTCAGCGTTTCGAGTAGCGCGAGCAGGACGCCGCCGATCGCCAGTTTGAGAATCAGCACCGGCATCGCCAGCAGCAGCGCCAGCGGCGCCTCGGCCTCGGCCACTCCCCAGGGGAGAAACAGCGCCAGCCCGATACACGAGTAGGCAAACAGCTTCAAGCTGGCGGCCCATTCGAGCAGCGCCAGATGACGGCCCGAATATTCGAGGATCAGAGCCTCGTGGATCATCGTCAGTTCGAGATGAGTCGCCGGGTTGTCCACTGGGACTCGGGCATTTTCGGCCAGTGAAACCATGGTGAAGGCCACGCCGGCCAGGGCAAGGCTCGGATAGATCGCCAGATGGCGATGTGCCAGCGTCTCGACGATGGTGGTCAGCGAGGTCGACTTCGAGATCAGCGATGCCGAGAACAGCACCATCAGCAGCGCCGGTTCGGCAAGAAAGCCGATCAGCATTTCGCGCCGGGCGCCGAACGTTCCGAACGAAGTGCCGACGTCCATCGCCGCCAGCGAAATGAACACCCGTGCGACGGCGAACAGGCCGACCAGGGCAATCGCGTCGGCCGCCGGTGACAAGGGCAGATCGGTCGACAGCGTTGGAATGATCGCACTGGCCAGCGCCATGCAGCCGAAAACGATATACGGCGCACCCCGGAACAGCGGCGATGCGTGCTCGGAGATCAGCGATTCCTTGTTGAACAGTTTGTGCAGCATGCGGTACGGCTGCAGCAAGCCGGCGCCCGACTTGTTCTGCAGCCAGGCGCGACACTGGTTGATCCAACCGCTGAGCAAGGGCGCCAGCAGCAGAGCCATGACGATCTCGAGCAGTTGCGAAGCGACACCGAGCCCCGTCATTGTTTCACCACCGTCAGCACCAGCAGCAGGGTCACGAAGCTGTAGAGCAGGTACACCGCAATCCGCCCCTGCTGCAAGCGGCCGATCAGGCGCGCCAAACGCTCGACGACGCTGGCCAGCGGCAGGTAGAGCCAGTGCCAGATGGGGTCGCCAACGCTGACGTGATAGCGGGGTTGGCGATCAAACGGCGTCGGAAGTTCGCGCTCTATCCGGAAAAAAGGCTCGAAAATCTGCCGGATCGGTTGCCCAAAACCCTCTGCCGTATCCTGCATGCGGGCGTTCTGCCAAGGGTAGCCGCAGTCCCAGGGCGGCGCGCGGCGCAGACGACCGTGGTAAAAAATGCGGACCAGCAGGAAAGCGATCGCGAAGCTGGCCGCAACGCCGAGCAGGAAGATCGCCGGCCCATAACTCGCACGTTCCATCGCCACCGGCACCAGCAGCCAGCCACCGGCAGCCACCGTATTGCCCATCCCGGCGCCGACCATTGTGCGCGTCACTGGATCGATGAGGGCAATGAACTGCACCGGAAACAAGCCCAGCGCAACGCAGCCGCTGACCAGCCAGAGCATGCCGACGCGCTCCCAGCCGCCGGCGTCGTGCGCCTGCGCGAGTTTGTCCTCACGCGGCTGGCCGAGGAAGATGATGCCGAAGAACTTGACCATGGTGTAGCCGGCGAGGGCGGCGATCAGCGCAATCAGCGCTGCCACTACCGGGATCAGCATGTTCAGGAATGGACTCGGCAGGCTCGGTGAGAAAAGGAAGCTTTGCAGCAGCAACCATTCCGAGACGAAGCCCCCGAACGGCGGCAGACCGGCGCTGGCCAGCACCGCAAGCAAGGTAATCCAAGCCACCCAGGGCATGTAGCGGATCAGGCCACCGAGTTTGCCCAGGTTGCGTTCGCTGGTGGCATGCAGTACCGCACCGGTGCCGACAAAGAGCAGGCTCTTGAAGAAGGCGTGGCTGGTGACGTGGTAGAGCACCGCGGTCAGCGCCAGTGCCGCCATCGGCTGCATGCCGTAGGCGGAAAACAGCACGGCCAGACCAATACCCGTAAACATCAGACCGATGTTCTCGATTGACGAGTAGGCCAGCATGCGTTTCATATCCACCTGTACCGCGGCGAAGACGACGCCGAACAGCGCGGTCGCCAAGCCAAGCACCAGGAGCAACAGGCCCCACCACCAGACCTGGGTGTGCAGCAGATCGAAAAGTATCCGCAGCACGCCGTAGATGGCGGTCTTCAACATCACTCCGCTCATCAGTGCCGAAACCGGCGAGGGAGCGGCCGGATGCGCCTCGGGGAGCCACACATGTAGCGGCAGAATGCCGGCCTTGGCGCCAAAACCGAAGAGCGCGAGCAGGAAGGCGATCGACGCCGACAACGGCGAAAGCGCCTGGGCGCGCATATTGGCAAAGGTGTAGTCGCCGGTATTCGCTTGCAGCACGCCGAAGCAGAGCAGGATGCCGATGGAGCCAATATGCGCGACCAGCAGATAGAGATAGCCGGCACGCTGGATCTCGACGATACGATGGTTTGCGGTGACCAGAAAGAACGACGACAGGGCCATCGTTTCCCACATCACCATGAACACATAGGCATCGTCGGCGAGGACCACCAGCGCCATGCTCGCGAGAAAGAGGTGGTACTCGAAAGCCAGCAGACCGGGCGGCGTCCCTTCGCCCTGGCGGAAATAGCCGGCGGCGAATGCCGACACGCCCGCCGAGACGCAACCGATAAGCATCAGGAAGAAAGCCGACAGGCTGTCGAGGCGAAAATGGAAGGGCAGGCTCGGCAGGCCGATCGGCAGCACCGCGACCTCGGGCGAACTCAGCGCTGCACTCAGGGCAATGCCGAATAGGGCCAGTCCGCAAGCACCACCGACGGGAAACAGCACCTTCGCCACCAGCGTCAGGTGGCGCAAGGCAAAGATGCCCGCCACGCCAAGTAGCAGCCACGCGGCCACCACCAGCAGAACCCAGTCCAGATGCACCCACTGCGCCGCCGCGTGCAGCCCGCTGGTGGTCACGATCGGTTGCCACCGCGGCTGTCGCGTGCAGCAAGTGGACGATCAGCAGTAATAGCGAAGATCATACCGTTCAGGCATTTCGGAAAAACTCGTCTGGATTCAACGGAAGGGGCACTTTAAAGTGTTCAGAACGGGGCGAAACCTACCCTGTCGAGCATGCTACTATCTTGATTCGAGAACCATTATATTCGCTTCTGATACTATTGCAATGATAATTTAATTAACACGCAAAGTGCTCCTATGGAAAATCGTACCTCACGCCTCACCATCCTAATCGACCCGCGCAAGAAGCAGATTTTCGAAGAGATCTGCGCATCGCATGACCTGACGCCTTCGCAGGTGGTGCGCAAGTTGATTCGGCAATACATCATCGACAACGCCGGCGACCGGGAGCTGCCGGACTGGCTACGGGGGCGGTCTTCACCCGAGCGGGAGAGTTGATCCTGGCCAGCAGTGCCTGGCCATTGTCGGCCCCTGAGCGCGTGCACCCGTACCAGAAAGGCTACTGCCTCGGCCTTGATCGGAGGTGCCTGGAAAAGTCATGACCTTCTGGTCAACGTAAAGCTCTTGTGGAGCGTTAAGCAATGTTGCAGGACGCCAGGCGGACAAAGGCTTGGTGATTCGCGACCCCAATCTCACCAGGAGGAACGCCATGCACAAGCTGATTACCCTGTTGCTCACTTTGCTGATGATCACGATGAATGCCTTTGCTGCGGTCAATGTGAATACCGCCAACAAGGACGAACTGCAAATGCTCACCGGTATCGGTCCGGCCAAGGCCCAGGCAATTATCGATTACCGCACCAAGAATGGTGACTTCAAGACGGTGGACGATCTCACCAAGGTGCCCGGCATTGGACCGGCAGTCCTCGGCAAGATGAAGAGTGACGTGACCTTGACCGGGGCGACAACGGCCAAGCCGGCAGCTACAGCAACACCGGCGGCGGCCAAGGCTGCACCCGCGAAGGCCGAGCCTGCCAAGGCCGCACCCCCGGCAGGCGCCGCTGCACCAGCAAGTGCGCCCACGGCTGCTCCGAAAACTCCGGCGACTCCCGCAGCGGCTGCGGCCACCAAGCCTGTCACTACTCCCGCTGCCGCGGCAGGCGCTCCAGCACCGGCAACCACCAAACCGGCAGCGACTCCTGTCGCACCCGCCGCCAAGGCCGAGCCAGCGAAACCCGTTGAGAGCAAAGATGCAGCCAAACCGGCGACCAGGAAAGACGCCCCGAGCGATGCCAAGAGCACGGATGCCGCTGCAGCGAAGAAGTAATCTCCAACCGCCTTTCTCGGCAAGATGCAATGACAAACCCCGCCTTTGCGGGGTTTGTCATTGCTGCCCTGCGCAGACCAGGGCCTGCCGTTCCGACCGCGGGCCGCCATCGCTGCCGCGATGCTTGCTACACTCCTGTCCTGCGTCCATAAGCCGAGCCCATGCGTCCCCTGCCATCGCTGCTGCCTTTTCTCTTTGTATTCCTGTGGAGCACCGGCTTCATCGGCGCCAAGTTCGGGCTGCCGTACGCCGAGCCGCTGACTTTCCTGCTCGCCCGCTACCTCCTGGTGCTCGTGCTGATGACGCTGTTTGCCCTGGCGACGCGTGCGCCATGGCCCGCCGACGGGCGTCAGCTTGTCCACATCGGCATTTCCGGGCTGTTGGTGCACGCGCTCTACCTGGGCGGGGTGTTCACGGCCATCAAGCATGGTCTGCCGGCTGGCGTAACGGCGCTGGTGGTCGGCATGCAGCCGCTGCTGACCGCTTGTGGTGCCGGTTTTCTGCTCGGTGAACGCGTATCGCCACGGCAATGGCTGGGCCTGGTGCTGGGCTTTGCCGGCGTGGCGCTGGTGGTTGCCAATAAACTCGGCGACCTGCCTCTGGCGGCGATGCTGCTGCCGGCGTTCGCCGCCTTGCTCGGAATCACGCTCGGCACGCTTTACCAGAAGCGTTTTTGCCCGCACTTCGACCTGCGTACCGGTTCGGTCATTCAATTCCTGCCGACCGCGGTGCTTACGGCGCTCGCCGCCTGGACCAGCGAAAGCATGCACATCGAGTGGACGCCGCAGTTTGCTTTTGCCCTGCTGTGGCTGGTGCTGGTGCTCTCGTTTGGTGCGATAAGCCTGCTCAATGTGTTGATTCGCAGCGGCAGCGCGGTCAACGTCGCCAGCCTTTTCTACCTGACTCCCCCCAGCACGGCGGTGATCGCCTGGCTGGTGTTCGGCGAAACGCTCGGCGGACTGGCGCTGGCCGGGATGCTGCTGGCGGTCGGCGGGGTCTATCTGGCACGGGCGCAAAACCGATGAGCGCCGCTGCGAGACCGGTGCTGCGCATTCTCGGCATCGACCCTGGTTTGCGCATCACCGGCTTCGGATTGATCGAGAAAACCGGCAACCACCTGGCCTACCTCGCCAGCGGCTGTATCCGCACAGACGTCCGGGATTCGCTGCCTGGCCGTCTGGGAACGATCTACGCCGGCCTGCGCGAACTGCTGGCACAGCACCGACCGGACCAGGCGGCGGTGGAGATCGTGTTTGTCAACGTCAATCCACAATCGACGCTGCTGCTCGGCCAGGCGCGTGGCGCGGCGATCACGGCGCTGGTCGCCAGCGGCCTCGAAGTTGCCGAATATACGGCCTTGCAGGTCAAGCAGGCGGTGGTCGGCAACGGCCATGCCGACAAGGTGCAGGTGCAGCACATGGTGCGCCGCCTGTTGTCCTTGTCGGCAGACCCCCGCCCGGACGCTGCCGATGCGCTGGCTTGCGCCATCGCGCACGCGCACGCTGGGCAGGGGTTCGGGCAACTGGCCAGCAGCGGCCTGCATGTACGCAACGGCCGCCTGAGGGTGGCCAGGGAGAACAAGCGATGATCAGCCGACTGACCGGAATCCTGCTGGAAAAGAATCCGCCACAGGTGGTGGTCGACGTGCACGGCGTCGCTTACGAGCTCGATGTTCCGATGAGCACTTTTTACAATCTGCCGGCGAATGGCGAGAAGATCAGTTTGCTGACCCACTATGTGGTACGTGAAGATGGACATTTTCTCTACGGATTCGCCAGCGAAGGTGAACGCTTTGCCTTTCGCCAGTTGCTGAAAATTTCGGGTGTCGGTGCACGTCTGGCACTGTCGGTGCTATCCGGGCTATCGGTGAGCGATCTCGCGCAGGTCGTGGCGCGGCAGGAGGTCGGCCGCCTGACCAAGGTGCCCGGCATTGGCACCAAGACCGCCGAACGCCTGCTGCTCGAACTCAAGGGGAAACTCGCCGATGCGTTGCCGGCAAGCGCCGTTCCTGCCGCTGCTGCGCACAATGACATTCTCAATGCGCTGCTGGCTCTGGGTTACAATGACCGCGAAGCAGGGGCAGCGATGAAACAGCTAGCGGCCGACGTCACCACCTCCGACGGCATTCGGCAGGCGCTCAAGCTGCTGTCAAGAGTCTGAATCGACCATGAATCCCGGCCACAAACAACTTATCCAGATCGCGCTCGTCGCCTTGCTGCTGATCGGCTGCATTGCCGTCTTGTTGCCGTTCACCGGGACGCTGCTCTTCGCCATCGTCATCTGTGTCACCACCCTGCCGATCCGCAATCGCCTGCTCACCCTCTGCGGCGGGCGTAGCAATCTGGCGGCGCTGCTGGTGTCGATTCTGCTGCTGCTGGTGCTGGTAGCGCCCGTGGCGCTGCTGTCGGGGTCGCTTGCCGACGGCGTCGAGATTGCGATTCGCTACCTCAAGCCGTTGATGGAAAAAGGGCTGCCCGCCGATCCGCCAGCCTGGCTGGCGAGACTGCCGATCGTCGGTCGCGATGCCGCTGCCTATTGGCACGAACTGATCGAGAGTCGTGAGGAAATGAATGCCCTGCTGCATCAGTTCGTGGATCCGACGCGCCGGCTGGCCTTGGCTACCGCCGCGCTCCTGGCTCAGGGACTGTTGCAACTGGTGCTGGTGATTTTCTTCGTATTTTTCATCTTTCGTGACGCACATCTCTATGCGGACGCACTGCACACCGGCAGTCGCGCACTCGCCGGCGATCTCGGCGAGCGCATGCTGGCGCTGGCGGAAGGGACGGTCACCGGGGTCATGGTCGGCATCGTCGGGACGGCGGCCGCACAGGCGCTGGTGGCGATGATCGGTTTCATCATCGCGGGTGTGCCGGGGATCATCATCCTGACCGTGGCCACCTTCTTCTTCTCGATGGTGCCGGTGATCGGGGCCACGCTGATCTGGCTGGGCGCTGCCGTCTGGCTCTACAACGAGGGCCAGACCGGCTGGGCGGTGTTCATGGTGGTGTGGGGGATGTTCGGCATCAGCAGCGTCGATAACTTCATCAAACCGATTCTGATTTCACGGACCGCCAGCCTGCCACTGTTGTTGATCGTCGTCGGTGTCTTTGGCGGCGTGCTGGTCTTCGGCTTCATCGGCCTGTTCCTTGGGCCGACCTTGCTGGCACTCGGGCAGGTGCTGGTTCGCGAGTGGCTGGCGCATGCCGATTCGGAATCGTTGCTGTCAGAGGAGATTTCGCAGCGATGATCGAAACCGACGATCTTGGCAACTCCGCCGTCGACCGGCTGATCTCGGCCGAGGCGAAATCCACCCAGGAAGAAGCGATCGAACGCGCCCTGCGGCCTCGCCGTCTCGCCGATTACGTCGGTCAGGCCAAGATTCGCGAGCAACTGACGATCTTCATCGAAGCGGCCAGGCGGCGCAACGACACGCTCGATCACGTTCTCCTGTTTGGTCCGCCAGGTCTCGGAAAGACCACACTGGCACACATCATTGCCACCGAGATGGGCGTCAACCTGCGCTCGACCTCGGGCCCGGTCCTCGAACGCGCCGGTGATCTGGCTGCCATTCTGACCAATCTCGAACCCCGCGACGTCCTCTTCATCGACGAGATTCACCGCCTCTCGCCGGTCGTCGAAGAAATACTGTATCCGGCGCTGGAGGACTTCCAGATCGATATCATGATCGGCGAGGGTCCGGCAGCACGTTCGGTCAAGCTCGATCTGCCCCCGTTCACGTTGGTGGGTGCGACCACTCGCGCCGGCATGCTGACCAATCCCTTGCGCGATCGCTTCGGGATTGTCTCGCGACTCGAGTTTTACACGCCCGAGGAACTGATGCTGATTGTCACACGCTCGTCGCAACTGCTCAAGGTGCCTGCCGATCCCGGCGGCGCCCTGGAAATTGCGCGCCGTTCGCGGGGCACGCCACGCATTGCCAACCGACTGTTGCGGCGCGTCCGCGATTTCGCCGAGGTCCGGGCAAACGGCCACATCACGCAGGAAGTTGCTGATCAGGCATTGCTGATGCTCGATGTCGATCATGGTGGCCTTGACGTCATGGACCGCAAGCTGCTGTCCGCGGTGATCGACAAGTTTGCCGGTGGCCCGGTCGGTGTCGATAATCTCGCGGCCGCGATCGGCGAAGCGCGCGACACCATCGAAGATGTTCTCGAACCGTATCTGATCCAGCAAGGCTTCCTGCAGCGCACGCCACGCGGTCGGGTGGCCACCGCGGCGGTTTACCGTCATCTCGGCCTTATGGCGATGCTCGGCGAAGCGCAGGGTGCTCTCTGGCGGGCGCCCTGAGAGGACGCAGCCTGATCACAAACCCTTACATTCGCCAGCAGAATGCTGCCCTAGAATCAGCGTTAGCCATGAAACATCCACAGAAACCCAACGCGTTCACCATCCCCGTTCGCATTTACTACGAAGACACCGATGCCGGTGGCGTCGTGTATTACGCCAATTACCTGAAATTTTTCGAACGCTGCCGCAGCGAATGGCTGCGCGCGATCGGTCACCAGCAGGCTGAACTGCTGCGCGATCCGGGGATTGCCTTCGTCGTTCGCAGCGTCAGCATCGACTACCTGAAACCGGCGCGACTCGACGATCAACTCGTCGTCGGTCTCGAAGTGGAGAAAATCAGCCGCGCACAGATCTTCTTTCGCCAGCATATCCGGCGCGCCGATGCGACTGTCGAAGGGCACTGGCAGGAACTGGTCAGCGGCACCGTGCACATCGTTTGCGTCAACTCGATGCAGATGAAAGCAACTTCGATTCCCGCAATTCTGCGTACCAAACTGGAAGCCCTGCAATGAATGTCTCGCAAGACCTCTCGATCCTGCATCTGATCCTCAATGCCAGCGCCGTGGTGCAGGCCGTGATGCTGCTGCTGGCCGGCGTCTCTTTCATGTCCTGGTACTACATTTTCCGCAAGTGGTTCACGGTGAAAGCGGCGCGTGCGCAGACCGAGCAGTTCGAGCGTGACTTCTGGAGCGGTGGCGACCTCAACAGTCTCTACCAGAGTGCGATCAATGACCGCCATAGCTCCTGCAGCAGGGAACGTATCTTCGAAGCAGGTTTTCGTGAATTCACCAAGCTGCGCAGCCAGAAGAACCTCGACCCGAAAGACGTCATCGACGGCTCGCGTCGCGCCATGCGCGCCACCTACCAGCGCGAGATGGACAGCATCGACTCGCACCTTGCCTTTCTCGCTTCGGTTGGTTCAGTAAGCCCGTATGTCGGCCTGTTCGGCACTGTCTGGGGAATCATGCATTCCTTCCGTGGTCTCTCGAATGTCGGTCAGGCAACGCTCGCCGCGGTCGCGCCGGGCATTGCCGAAGCACTGGTGGCGACCGCCATCGGCCTCTTCGCGGCGATCCCGGCGGTGGTCGCCTACAATCGTTTTGCGCACGAGATCGATCGCTTGTCTTCGCGCTTCGAGTCCTTCATGGAAGAGTTCTCGAACATCCTGCAACGGCAGATGAGGTAAGGCCATGCGTCCGCGCCGTCTGAAAAACGAAATCAACGTCGTTCCCTATATCGATGTCATGCTCGTGCTGCTGGTCATCTTCATGGTGACGGCGCCAATGATGACTACCGCCAGTATCGACGTGCCGTCGGTCGGCAAGGCCGCGCAGCCGCCAGCCGAAGCGCTGCAGGTGATCGTCCGCGCCGACCGGACGCTGGCGCTGCTTGCGCCCGGCAAGTCCGAACGCCCGCTCAGCCGCAACGAGCTATCGGAAGCGATTGTCGCCGCGCAGCGCAAAAACCCCGAGCAGGCGGTAGTCATCGCCGGCGACAGGAATGTCAAGTATCAGGCGGTGCTTGAGGTCATGGACGATCTTCAGAAGCAGCAGGTCAAACGCATCGGCCTTCTCGTGCAACCCACCGGCAAGTGAGTCCCTGATCGGTGGAAGCTGTCGAAGCCCTCCCGCGGCCGCCGCAGGACGACCCGGCCAAATGGCCGTCGCTGGTACTTTCCGCGACCGTCCATTTGTTGCTGCTCGGCGCGCTGTTCGTGGGCATGCAATGGAAGAGCCAGCCGCCATCTGCGGTCGAGGTCGAAGTCTGGCGTGCCGCGCCAGCTCCGACGGTGGCCAGTCAGCCCGAGCCGAGAATGGAGCCAAGGCCCGAACCCAAGTCCGAAACCAGGCCGGAGCCAAAGCCTGAACCCAAACCGGTAGCCAAGGCAATCGCGAAACCTGAGCCCAAGCCTGAGCCCAAGCCCAAGCCTGAACCCAAGCCTGAACCCAAGC
>RRZU010159355.1_pt1 | contig 17212 bp, 13 predicted proteins | sample 2165561 | NCBI WGS metagenome assembly RRZU01 (sample SAMN10456909, study PRJNA506462) | wastewater metagenome | isolation source: wastewater sludge | place: USA: Moscow, Idaho | reverse complement strand
GCCGGTGAACTCGGGGAAGTTGTTGGTGTCGTGCAGCCGCTCGATGGCCTCGGGAAGGTTGTCCCTCCACGTCAGGTCATTCCATTCGGGAATTAGGTTGCCCAGCGGGCAGGAGAAGTGGCAGAACGGAATACCGCAGTCCATGCAACGCGACGCCTGGCGCTTGAGTTGCGCCGCGTTGTCCACGCGCTGGTCCTGGACTTCCTTCCAGTCCATGATCCGCACGGCGACCGGGCGATCCTCCGGAAGCTCGCGCTGGCGATATGTCAAGAATCCTCGTGGGTCAGCCACGGCTCGCCTCCATAATCCTGTTCCATACGATCGAATCGGAGATGTTGAGGCCCTTGGCCTCGGCGTCGGCCAGCGCCGTGGTCACCAACGAGTAGGACCGAGGAACCAGCTTGGTGAATCGGGAGAATGCCCGCGCGTCCAGAATTGCTTGGGCAACGGACGATCCGGTGAACTCGACGTGACGCTGCAGCAGCTGGCGCAGGCGATCGTCGTCGTCGCCACCGGGTTTGGTGAGGAGGAACTCCTCGTTGGCAACCGCGGCCGGGTTCAGGCACTCGAAGTCGAGGTCCAGAATGTAGGCGACGCCGCCGGACATCCCGGCACCGAGATTGCGGCCGGTGGGCCCGAGAACCACGAGCGTGCCTCCGGTCATGTACTCGGCACAGTGATCACCCGCCCCCTCGGCCACCAGGGTGGCGCCGGAGTTGCGCACACCGAAGCGCTCGCCCACCTGACCGCGCAGATAGATCTCGCCGGAGGTGGCACCATAACCGATGACGTTTCCGGCAATGACGTGCTCGTGCGCAACGAACGCGCTCAGGGGATCGGGCGTCACGCTGACGATGCCGCCGGACAAGGACTTACCGACGTAGTCGTTCGCGTCCCCGATGAGCCGCAGCGTGATACCGCGGGGAAGAACCGCTCCGAAGGATTGGCCCGCGGATCCGCGCAGCGTGAGATCGATGGTTCCCTCGGGAAGCCCCGCTCCCCCGTGACGCCGGGTCAGCTCCGAACCGAGCATGGTGCCCACGGTGCGGTTGACGTTGTGAATCGGAAGATCCGCTTCGACGTGCGTCCCCTTCTCCAGTCCCTCGTCGCAGATCTCGAGCAACGTCATGTCCAGTGCATGCTCGAGGCCGTGGTCCTGATCGATGCTCTGATGCAGGGTCGCGCCGGGAGTTGCCTGAGGCTTCGCCAGAATCGGTGCAAGATCGAGCCCCTCGGCCTTCCAGTGCTCGACGGCGCGCCGGGTGTCCAGCAACTCGACGCGGCCCACGGCCTCCTCGATGGTGTGCAGGCCGAGCGAGGCCAGAATCTCGCGCACCTCGCGGGCGATGTACTCGAAGAAGGTCACCACGTACTCCGGCTTGCCCGAGAACCGCTCGCGCAGCTCGGGGTTCTGGGTGGCGACTCCGACGGGGCAGGTGTCCTTGTGGCACACGCGCATCATGACGCAGCCGGAGACGACGAGCGGAGCAGTCGCGAAACCGAACTCCTCGGCGCCCAGCAGCGCGGCGATGATGACGTCCCGGCCCGACTTGAGCTGGCCGTCCGTCTGCACCACGATGCGGTCGCGCAGATTGTTGAGCACGAGGGTCTGCTGGGTCTCGGCGAGTCCCAGTTCCCACGGGGCGCCCGCGTGCTTGATGGACGTCAGTGGGGCGGCGCCGGTTCCGCCGTCGTGTCCGGAAATCAGGACGACGTCGGAGTGTGCCTTCGCAACCCCCGCGGCCACCGTACCCACGCCCACCTCAGCCACGAGCTTCACGTGAATGCGTGCCCTGGGGTTGGCGTTCTTGAGGTCGTGAATGAGCTGGGCGAGATCCTCGATGGAGTAGATGTCGTGGTGGGGCGGTGGCGAGATGAGTTCCACGCCGGGCGTGGAGTGGCGCACCTGCGCGACCCACGGGTAAACCTTCTCCGCCGGGAGCTGACCACCCTCGCCGGGCTTGGCTCCCTGAGCCATCTTGATCTGGATGTCGTCCGCGTTGACCAAGTACTCGCTGGTGACTCCGAAGCGCCCGGAGGCCACCTGCTTGATGGCACTGCGACGGGCCGGGTCGTAGAGCCGCTCCGGCATCTCGCCGCCCTCGCCGGTGTTCGACTTGGCGCCGATCATGTTCATGGCCTGGGCCAGGGTCTCGTGCGCCTCCTGCGAGATGGAGCCGAATGACATCGCGCCCGTGGAGAACCGCTTCATGATCGATTCGACCGGCTCGACCTCATCGATCGGGATCGGGTCGAGTTCGCCCTCCTTGAGGCGGAACAGGCCGCGCAGTGTCATGAGCTTCTCCGCCTGATCGTCGATCTTGGCGGTGAACTGCTTGAACTGCTCGTAGGAACGGGTGCGGGTGGAATGCTGCAGCAGGAAGACGGTCTCCGGGTTGAAGAGGTGCTGTTCGCCCTCGCGGCGCCACTGGTACTCGCCTCCCACCTCCAGCTGGCGGTGTGCCGGGGAGATCCCCGACTCGGGGTAGGCCAGAATGTGGCGGCGTGCGAGTTCGGCGGCGACGACGTCGAGCCCGGCACCACCGAGCGGCGTGGGCGTGCCCGTGAAGTACTCGTCGACGACCTCCTGAGAGAGGCCGATCGCCTGGAACACCTGAGCGCCGCGGTAGGAGGCCACGGTGGAGATGCCCATCTTGGACATCACCTTGAGCAGGCCGCTGCCCAGTGCGTTGATGAGGTTGCTGGCAGCCTGGCCGGGGGTCACGTTGATCTCCCCGGTGCGCGCCATGTTCTCCGCCGATTCCAGGGCCAGGTATGGATTGACGGCGGTCGCGCCGTAGCCGACGAGCAGGGCGAGGTGGTGCACCTCCCGGACGTCGCCGGCCTCGACGAAGATGGCAACCTTGGTGCGAGTGTGCCTGCGCAGCAGATGGTGGTGTACCGCGGAGGTCAGCAGCAAGGACGGGATGGGGCCCAGCTCGGCGCTCGAGTTGCGATCCGAGAGAATGACGAACGAGGCGCCGTTCTCGATCGCGGCATCGACGGCCTCGCAGATCTCGGTGATCTTCTCGCGCAGCGAGTCCGCTCCCCCTGAGACCCGGAAGAGTCCGGAGACCGTGATCGACGAGAGCCCCTTGCCCTCGACCGGGTAGCGGCCGATGGTGCGAATCTTGGCCAGCTGATCGTTGTCAATCACCGGGTAATCGATCACCACCTTGCGGGCGTGCTCGGGGAGCTCCTTGAGCAGATTTGGCTCCGGTCCGGCCATGGCGCGCAGTGACGTCACCAACTTCTCTCGGATGGCGTCCAGAGGCGGGTTCGTCACCTGGGCGAACTGTTGGCTGAAGTAGTCGAAGATGAGGCGGGGGCGGTCGGAGAGCACCGCAATCGGGGTGTCGGTTCCCATGGAACCCTTGGCCTCGCCGCCGCCGGTGGCCATCGGCCGCACGAGCAGTCGCAACTCCTCGTCCGTGTAGCCGAAGGCCTGCTGGCGGCGCACCACGGAGGTGTGCGAGTGATCGACGTGCTCGCGCTCGGGCAGGTCGGACAGGTGGACCGTGTGGTCCGCCAGCCACGTGGCGTACGGGGCGGCGCTCGCCAACTGCGCCTTGATCTCATCATCCTCGATGATGCGATGTGCCTCGGTGTCCACGAGGAACATCTTGCCCGGCTGCAAACGGCCCTTGCGGACCACGTTCTCCGCCGGGATGTCGAGCACGCCCGCCTCCGAGGCAAGGACAACGATTCCGGAGTCGCTCACCCAGAATCGCCCGGGACGCAGGCCGTTGCGGTCGAGAACCGAACCAACCTGAACGCCGTCCGTGAAGGTCATGGAGGCCGGGCCGTCCCACGGTTCCATCATGTTGGCGTGGTACTCGTAGAAGGCACGCAGGTCCGGAGCCATGCGCTCATGTTGTTCCCATGCCTCCGGAATCATCATGCGCACCGCGTGCGGCAGTGAACGGCCGGACATGTGCAGCAGTTCCAGCACCTCGTCGAAGCTCGCCGAATCGGAGGCCGCGAGGTTGATGGGAAGCAGGTCCTCAACGTTGCCGAGCAGCTCCGAGCGCAGCTCACCTTCGCGGGCGGCCATCCAGTTGCGGTTGCCGCGCACCGTGTTGATCTCACCGTTGTGCGCCACCATGCGGAAGGGCTGGGCCAGCGGCCAGGACGGAAAGGTGTTGGTGGAGAATCGAGAATGCACCACGGCAATGGCCGAGGCAAAGAGCGGATCCTGCAGATCCGAGAAGAAGGGCTCCAACTGCGTGGTGGTCAGCATGCCCTTGTAGAGCAGGGTGCGGCTGGACAGCGAGGCGAAATAGGTACCCCCCAATTCGGACCGCTTGCGCACGCGGAACGCCTTGCGATCCAGCTCCAGTCCTCTGGCACCCGAGGGATCGGACAGGAAGAGCTGACGGAACGTTGGCATGCACGCCAACGCGGTCGGGCCGATCATCGACGGATCGACGGGAACCGTTCTCCACCCGAGAACCCGCAGGCCCTCCTCGGCGACGATTCGCTCGATGTCCGCAACGGCCTGTGAGCGCTCTCCGACCGCGGGAAGAAACGCGATGCCCACGGCGTAGGCGCCCCGCGCGGGCAGCTCGAAGGGCACCGAGGCCCGCAGGAAGGCATCCGGAACCTGAACCAGGATTCCGGCGCCGTCGCCCGTGTTCTCCTCGGCACCCACCGCGCCGCGATGATCAAGGTTTTCCAGAGCGGTGATGCCCATCTCGACGATGTCGCGAGACTGGACGCCGTGGAGATCCGCCACGAAGGCGACGCCGCACGCGTCGTGTTCATACTCCGAACGATAGAGCCCCACGTTGGTCATGATGTCCTCCTACTGAATCCGCATGGCTCACGCCATCGATGGGTTCAGCCAACATCTCCGCGACACTGTCTCAAAACGGGGTCTCAGATACTGGACATTGTCGTGCGGGTCAACATCACGTTACAGCTGTGTTTCGTCGCTCGGTTCGCCGGGCGAATCCGCGCTCTCCAAGGTTTGGATTGCCTTACCAGCGGAGGATTTCGAAGTCCCGGCTTTCTGAGCTGCTACTTCGTACTTCTCCTTCGCCTCGGATGAGAGCCAGATATCATCCACCTCGGGCGAGTTCCGGTACCGGCGGCGCAGCACGAGCAGTGCCGCCAATGACACAAGGAACAAGATGATGGATGTCCACACATTGAGACGAAGTCCGAGAATGTGATGTGCGTCATCTATGCGTAGGGACTCGATCCATACACGTCCCGCCGTGTAGACGATTCCGTAGGCCGCGAAGAGCTGGCCCCCGTGCAACCGGAACCTCTTCTCAGCAAAGACGAGGAGAGCTGCCGCGGCCAGGCACCAGAGCGACTCGTACAGGAACGTCGGGTGGAAGGTGGTTCCCACGTCGTATCCCGAGGGCAGGTGTGCCTCGTCAATCTCGAGCGCCCAGGGCAGATCGGTGGGCTTTCCGAAAAGCTCCTGATTGAAGTAGTTGCCGAAGCGCCCGATGGCCTGGGCAACCAGAAGTGCCGGTGCCAGCGAATCGGCGATGGGCAACAGGCGCAGCCCCCGCCGGTGGGCGACAATGTACACCCCGACACCGCCGAGGATGATGGCACCCCAGATGCCCAGTCCGCCCTCCCAGATGTAGAGCGCCCGCACAGGATCCCGGCCGGGCCCGAAGTAGAGCTGATGGTCCGTGATCACGTGATAGAGCCGCCCACCGACGATCCCGAAGAGAACCGCCCACAACGCGATGTCCACGGTGGCCTCGGCGGGGCCGCCCTTGGCGCGGTAGCGCCTGTCCATCCACCACCACGCAATGACAATTCCGAGAATGATGGCCAGTGCATAGGCCCGCAGCGGCACCGGTCCGAGGTACCACACCGCTTGGGACGGCGAGGGAATGGATGTGGGGACCATATTGCTCCTATGAGAAAGACAAAGCTACCCCGCCAAGTGTACTGACGGGGTAGCTGGGAAAATAGCCGGGAGAAAATCCCGGCACAACAGCGCTGCTATTCTCCGTGGGCTCCCGCGGCAAGCTTCTCCGCGGTCTCCCGCAGCTCGGCCAGTGCGGTCGATTCATCCTCCTCGAAGAGGCAACGCACCAGCGCCGAACCCACGATGACGCCGTCGGCATACTGCGCCACCTCGCGCGCCTGATCCGCGTTGGAGACGCCGATACCCACGCAGACGCGTTCGGCACCCGCCGCGCGAGTGCGTTCCACGAGGGTCCGGGCGCCGGCATCGATTGAATCACGCGTGCCGGTCACGCCCATCGTCGAGGCCGCGTAGACGAAGCCGCGCGAGGCCGCGGCGGTGGCCCTCAGGCGGTCCTCACGCGAGGACTGAGCCACCAGGAAGATGCGATCCAAGCCGTTTTCGTCGGAGGCCGCGATCCAGTCGGCTGCCTCGTCCGGAATCAGATCCGGCGTGATGAGCCCGGCGCCTCCCGCATTGGAGAAATCCCTTGCGAAGCGTTCCACGCCGTAACGGAAGATGAGATTGTAGTAGGTCATGATGAGCGGCACCGCACCGGCTTCCGCGACGGCCTCGACGCCACGGAAAACATCCGCCACCCTGAACCCACCGGCCAGAGCGCGCTGACCGGCGGCTTGGATGATTCCGCCGTCCATGCTCGGGTCCGAGTAGGGCAGCCCGAGCTCGATGATGTCCGCTCCCCCGTGTGCCAACTCCTGTGCCGCGCGAATGCCGCGATCCACATCGGGGAACCCGGCCGGGAGATAGCCCACGAAGGCGGCCGCTCCGGCGGCCGTACGAGCGTCTATTGCCTCGCCAGTCCTCACAGCTGCTCACCCTTTCCTTCAATGCCGAAGAACTGCATCGCAGTCTCCACGTCCTTGTCCCCGCGCCCGGACAGATTCACCAGAATTGTGGGGGCCGGTTCGCCGGCCTGCTCCGCCTCCAGCCCCAGCTTGATGGCGCCGGCCAGAGCGTGGGAGGACTCGATGGCGGGAATGATTCCCTCCTCCCGGCACAACAGACGGAAGGCTTCCATGGCCTCGTCGTCGTTGATGGGCCGATACTCGGCGCGGCCGATGGTCGAGAGCCACGCGTGTTCGGGGCCGACGCCCGGATAATCGAGCCCGGCGGAAATGGAATGGGAGGCGATGGTCTGGCCGTCCTCGTCCTGCATGAGGAAGGACTTCGATCCCTGGAAGATGCCGAGCGTTCCCGCGTTCAGGGACGCCGCGGTCTTTCCGGAGCCCAGGCCCTCGCCGCCGGCCTCGAAGCCGTAGAGGCGAACCATGGGATCATCGAGGAAGGCGTTGAACATGCCGATGGCGTTCGATCCGCCGCCAATGCAGGCGCACACGATGTCCGGAAGCCGGCCAGTCAGCTCCATGACCTGCGCGCGAGCTTCCTCTCCGATGACCTTCTGCAGATCGCGCACCAGCGACGGGAACGGATGCGGCCCCGCGGCCGTTCCGAAGAGGTAGTTCGTGGTGTCCACGTTGGTCACCCAGTCGCGGAACGCCTCGTTGATGGCGTCCTTGAGAGTGGCCGAACCGGCGGTCACGGAGATGACCTTGGTGCCCAGCAACTCCATGCGGGCCACATTGAGCGCTTGGCGCCGCACGTCCTCCGCGCCCATGTAGATGGTGCAGTCCAGCCCGAGCAGCGCCGCGGCAGTCGCGGTGGCCACGCCGTGCTGACCGGCCCCGGTTTCGGCGATGACTCGAGTCTTGCCGACGGCCCTCGTCAGCAGCGCCTGCCCCAGGACATTGTTGATCTTGTGCGAGCCGGTGTGATTGAGATCCTCGCGTTTGAGGATGATCCGGGCTCCTCCGGCGTGGCGGGAAAACTTGGGCACCTCGGTGATGATCGAGGGGCGTCCCGAATAGGTGCGGTGCAGGTGGTCCAGCTCCGCGCGGAACTCCGGATCGTTCTTGAGCCGGTCCCACGCCCGGGCGAGATCGTCGAGCGCCGCCATGAGCGCTTCGGGGACGAAGCGTCCACCAAATTCACCAAAGTAGGGACCAGAGACCGTCCCGAGTGTTTCAGTCACAATTATCTCTCCATAGCGTCAAGGGACGGATGCTGGCCGACCGCCACCATGTCCCGAATGGCTGCACGCGGGTCGCCACTGGTGACCAGCGCCTCTCCCACCAGGACCGCGCCAGCGCCCGAACGCGCGTAGTTGACCACGTCCTGGGGGCCGCGCACGCCCGATTCCGCCACTCGAATGATGTGGTTCGGAAGGATGGCGACCACCTGCTCGAACACCGAGCGGTCCACGTCCAAGGTCTTGAGGTTGCGGGCGTCGACTCCGATGACGTGCGCTCCGGCATCGATGGCCCGCCGGGCCTCCTCACGGTCATGGGCCTCCACCAGCGCCGTCATGCCCAACGAATGGATCCGCTCCACGTAGGAGGTCAGTACCGTTTGCTCCAGCGCTGCGACGATGAGCAGCACCATGTCCGCGCCGTGGGCGCGCGCCTCCCAGATCTGGTAGGGCGTCACGATGAAGTCCTTGCGCAGGATCGGTATGTCCACGCGGCCGCGCACGGCATCCAGATCGTCGAGCGAACCGTCAAACCGCCGCTCCTCGGTGAGCACCGAGATGGCGGCTGCGCCTCCGGCCTCATAGGATGCCGCAAGCTCCGCGGGATCCGCGATGGTGGCGAGCGGACCCTTGGAGGGACTGGAACGCTTGCACTCCGCAATGATGGTGACGCTGCGATGGTCCCCGCCACGAAGGGCCGCCTCGGCATTCAGGGCATTCGGAATCCGCGCGGCACGCTCCTTGAGCTGGTCAAGGCTCACCTTGGCCTCGCGGCACGCCAAATCCTCCCGAACGCCAGCAATAATGCTTTCCAACACCGTTGTCATGCTTCCTCCGTCCCTTGGGACACACCATATCGCGACCTGTCCGACATGGTGCCATCGGGGCCATCCACGCCGAGCAGGGTGCCTGCGATCTGAATCGAGCGAACCGCGGCCGCGGCCTTGTTCTTCGACTCGATGAACTCCGTCTCCGGAACGGAATCCGCAACAATTCCGGCACCGGCCTGAACCGATGCCTTCCCGTGGGAAATGACAGCGGTGCGAATGGCGATCGCCAAGTCTGCGTTGCCCGAGAAATCGAAATATCCGATCACTCCACCATAGATTCCGCGTCGCGCAACTTCCAACTCGTCAATGATCTCGATCGCACGCGGTTTGGGCGCCCCGGAGAGCGTTCCTGCCGGGAATGTCGCGGCCAGACAATCGACGGCGGTCACACCCGCCGCCAGCCGCCCCGACACCGTGGAGGAGATGTGCATGATGTGGCTGTATCGTTTGATCTCCATCAGCTCGATCACCTCGACGGTACCCGGGTCACACACCTTCGCCAAATCGTTGCGCGCCAGATCGACCAGCATGACGTGCTCCGAGAGTTCCTTCGGATCGGCGAGCAGTTCCTCGCCCAGATCGCGATCCTCGGCGAGTGTGTGCCCGCGCGGGCGCGAACCTGCGATCGGGAACGTGGTGACCGTTCCTTCCTCCAGCCGCATGAGAGTTTCGGGTGACGAGCCGACGACGGCGAATCCTTCGTCCGTGCCATCGGCCAGCCGCAGGCAGTACATGTAGGGGCTGGGGTTGACGGTACGCAGGACGCGATAGACGTCCAGTGGGTCCGCGGCGCATTCGATGTCCGCGCGCTGGGAGAGAACCACTTGGAAGACCTCGCCGTCGCGAATGGCTTCCTTTCCGCGGCACACCGCCTCCTCGAAGTCGGACTGCGACGTTCGTAGAATCGGCTCCGCCTCGGGGACGGAGACCTGGCGCATGGCGTGAAGGGGCTGTGGGCGTTCGAGCGCGGTCTCCATCTCGGAGAGTCTGGCACGCGCGGCGTGATAGGCGCGCTCCACGCCGTCGGCCGTGTTGTTGGCATTGACCGCGTTGGAAATGAGCCAGACGGTGCCCTCCTGATGGTCAACGGCAACCATGTCGGTGGTCAGGCACATCACCGCATCCGGGATGTCGAGCTCGCGCGGCGCGCGGCGGCGCAGCTTCGGTTCCCAATCGAAGAGAGTGTCCCAGCCGAGCGCACCCACCAAACCACCGGTGAGAGGGGGCAGCCCGGGCAAGGTCTCAGTGTTCAGCGCCTTGAGGGCCGAGGCGAGAAGTGCCGTCGTCGGGCCCTCTGTTCGGAGTCCGAGAGGCACCTCTCCCTCCCATCGTGCCCGGCCCTCGCGGGCGATGAGTTGGGCAATGGAACGGACTCCCACGAATGACCAGCGGTTCCATGAACCATCGTGTTCGGCCGATTCGAGAATGAACGTTCCGGTTCCCTCGGCCAGGCGCCGAAAGATGCCCAGGGGAGCCGGGTCGTCGAGAAGCAGCTTCTCGACGACCGGGATGACCCGCCTGGTGAGTGCCAGTTCGGAGAACTCCTCAAGAGAGGGCCAGACCTTGCCCCACGGCAGGTGCGCTGGTCCATCGTGTGCGCTCATGCATCCTCCTGCGCGGCGAAGGAGATGTCCCCGCCCGCCTGGAAACAGGACCGGGTGCCGGTGTGGCAGGCGGCACCCACTTGTTCGACCCGCACCAGCAGGCAATCACCGTCGCAGTCCAACTGGACGCGACGCACGAGCTGGATGTGGCCGGAGGTGTCGCCCTTGCGCCAGTACTCCTGACGCGAACGCGACCAGAACCAGACCCGACCAGACGTCAGGGTGCGGGCCAGCGCGACGTCGTTCATGTAGCCGACCATGAGAACATCGTCATTCTCGTGGTCCTGAATGACTGCGGCAATCAGGCCCGCGCCGTCGAACTTGAGTCGCTCGCGCAGGCCCTCGGGCAGGTGATCCTTCATCGAACCTCGAAACCCTCCGAACGCAGGTGATCCTTGACCTGACCGATGGTCAGGGTGGCGAAGTGGAAGACGGAAGCGGCCAGCACCGCGTCGGCACCCGCGCGAACGGCGGCCGCGAAGTCCTCGACCTTGCCCGCTCCGCCCGATGCGATGAGGGGCAGTCGGGACACGGCGCGGATGTCCGCGGTCATCTCCAGATCGAAGCCGCTCTCGGTTCCGTCCGCGTCCATGGAGTTGAGCAGGATCTCACCCGCTCCGAGTTCCTCTCCGCGCTGGGCCCATTCCAGGGCGTCAATCCCGGTGCCATTCTTGCCCGCGTGAGTGGTCACCTCGTAACCCGAAGCAGTCACAGTGTCGCCGGTCACGCGACGCGCGTCGAGGGAGAGCACGATCACCTGATTGCCGAATTGATCCGCGATCTCGGAGATCAGTTCCGGGCGGGCAACAGCCGCGCTGTTGATCTCGATCTTGTCCGCGCCGGCCTCAAGGAGCACGCGCACGTCCTCCACCGAGCGAATTCCGCCGCCCACGGTGAGGGGGACGAAGACCTGCTCCGCGGTGCGGCGCACGACGTCCAGCATGGTGCCCCGACCCTCCTTGGTTGCGGAGACATCAAGGAATGTCAGCTCATCGGCACGATCCCTGTCATAGACCCTGGCCAGTTCCACCGGGTCCCCCGCGTCTCGCAGGTTCCGGAAATTGACCCCTTTGACGACCCGTCCAGCCGAGACGTCCAAGCAGGGGATAACGCGAACGGCGACTGCCATCGTTCTCCTCTCGCTGTGCTCACGAACAGATTACCCCGGATATGCTGGTGCCCATGATTCCGTCCAGTTCCGCTTGTCAGGACGGCGAGCCAGCCCCCGCCACACAGATGGTGCACCACATTGTCGCCTTCATCGAACGTACTCCCGGCCGGCGCCTGGTCATCGCCATCGACGGCCGCACCGGTGCCGGCAAGACCACATTCGGGCGGAGGATCGCGGGGTTGGTGGGCGAGCCGGTGTGCATCCTCGAAGTCGAGTCCTTCATCGAGGGGTGGAACGGTCTGAGCTCCGGCGTCCAGTCGATTGCACAGAACATCGTGATCCCCTTCAAGGACAAGGGATGTGCACACGCGCGCGAGTGGGACTGGCATCGAGGCCGTTGGCGCGGTACGAGCCGAATCCCCGCAGTTGGACAGGCTCGCGTGCTGTTGCTGGTGGGGTGCGGATCTTCCAGCGCGGCCTTGGCGCCCCACCTCGACGCCTCACTCTGGATCGATTGTCCGGAGGAACTCCGGCGGGCCCGAGTGCGTGCACGCGAGGGAGACCCGGGCACGTGGTGGGACCTGTGGACGCGGCAGGAGAACGAGCTTCTCGCGGATCACGACTCCCCCGCCCGCGCCACGTGGCGTGTTCAGAGCACCCCGAGAATATCGACGACGGCGACCCTGTCACCATCTCCGGAAGCCATCGCGCTCGGTACCAGCACCAGTACACGCGAACCGACGTGCTGATCCGTGAGCCCGATGTGCAAGCCATCCATGAGCTCGGAATTCTCGACCGAGACGGGACCCGTGCCATCCCACGTGGTGTCAAGGATCGTGCCCTTCTCATCGGCGATGACGTACTGGATGGCCAGCACGTCCTCCTCGATCACCTGAGCGCCGTCACCCTCGATGAGGGGCACCACCGCCAATTCCGGGATGGCTCCGCCGCCGCTCATGATGGCGGGACCGCCGTTCTCCGCCACCTCGACCGCGGGAATTCCCGCGGGTGGCGACGTCGGCAATGGCACGGCCTGCCCATTGGCCACCGTGCTGAGAAGATCCACCACGATGATCTCGGCGGCCTCATTGCCCTCGATCAGTTCCGGGCGCGTGACCAGAAGTCGGCTGCCCTCCTGCGCCCCGACGATCTGCTCGGACAGATTTCCCAAGCCCTCCCGGTTCGCCGTCGTCACCCGCAGGTCGCCCGTCTCGTAGGAGTCGACGATCTCCCCGGTGCGCGAATCGAAGGATGTGACCCGCAGCAGGACGGGGCCGTCCTTGACGACTGGAGCCCCCTGACCCTCAATGAGTGTTTGAGCCGCGAGTTCGTCCGGTGCCCGCGATCCCGAGACCGAGATGGTCACCGGCGCGCCGAGCTCACCGTTGACGGTCACCTCAAGATCCCTCGATGATCCCGAGCATCCGCTGAGCGCGGCAAGGGCGATGGAAAGCGCCGCCAGACCCCGTCGGTACTTCACTCATCCATCTCCGCCATCAGAGCGTCAGCCTCTGCATCGACAGTCGCAAATGGATCCTTGAGAACCACGGTGCGCGCGCCACGAGCCTCCATGAGCCGCAGGTTCATCCAGTCGGCCATGTAATCACGGCGCTTGAGCTGTGCCTTGCCCACGAACTCACCGCGGATCTTTGCGCGCGTGGTCTGTGGGGGGCGCTTCGTGGCCTCGTCGGCCATGCCCTCCGGCAGCAGAGTGCGCAGCAGTCCCGAGGTCTCCATCGAACCACGCAGCCCGGTGGAGGTGATGTCGTGGTAGGCCAGATTGAGACGCGCGATGCGCGGATCGGCGAGCGAGAGCCCGCCGCGCTCCTGGTACCGCTGCATCAGGCTCAGCTTGGCGGCCCAGTCGATCTCTCGCGAGATGGCGGCGACGTCCTGCGCATCGACGGCGTCGATCACGCGGCCCCACAGATCGAGGAGGTACGCGCGCATCTCGTCGAGCACATACCCCTTGCGATCGAAGTGGCCCAGGACGGCGTCGCGCACTCGGCGCTGAACCTCGATCGGGGTCACCGTGCCACCCGCGGCAAGCTCCAGGGGTGCCTTTCCTGTCAGATCCTTGCTGGTCGCGCGAATTGCCGCCATCGGGTCCGCGAGGGAGAGGTTGGGCAGGATGCCGCCGTCCTCGATCATGACGAGGATGGACTCTGTCGCAGCGATCTTCAGGGCAGTGGTTGCCTGCGCCACGTTGGAGTCCCCCACGATCACGTGCATGCGGCGGTAGAGCTCGGCATCGCCGTGGGGTTCGTCGCGCGTGTTGATCATCGGGCGCGACCGCGTGGAGGCGGACGAAATGGCATCCCACATCTGGTCGGCGCGCTGGGAGAACTCGTACCGGGCCACGCCGTCGTCGCCAACCGCGATATGACCCGCGCCCACGATGATCTGGCGGGTCACGAAATAGGGCAGCATCGTGGAGATACGGGCGCGGTAATCGGGACGCCGGCGCACCAGATAGTTCTCGTGGCAGCCGAAGGAATTGCCCTGCGCATCCAGATTGTTGCGGAACATGTGGATGCGCCCGGGAACACCCTTGTCGCGCAACTCGTCATTCGCACGCTCGGCGAGGCCGCCGAACAACAGATCCCCGGCACGATCGTTGGCCAGGAGATCCATGATCGAATCGCACTCCGCGGTGGCGTACTCGGGATGTGAACCAACATCGAGGTAGAGCCGCGCACCGTTTCCGAGGAACGTGTTGGTGGAACGGCCCATCTCGATCACGGGCTGGAACAACAGCTGGGCAGCTTCTTCTGGATCAAGCGGAGGGGTACCACCCTGAGTTGATGCACAGGTGAGGCCGAACTCGGTCTCGATGCCCATCACACGGCGTGGAATCACTGGCCGCCCTTTTGTACGAAGCCCTGCACGAATGCCGAGGCATTCGACTCGAGAACGGAATCGATCTCATCGAGCAGTGAATCAACCTCGTTGATCTGGGCCTGCGCCTGTGGCAGCTCGACCTCGCTCGCCTCCTCGCTCTGGCGGCGATGCTGTGCAAATTCCTGACTGGACATGTGTTCTCCTTACTGCACTTCCTGTAGTGGTACTTCCTGTAGTGGCAGCATCTCGTCCCGCGCGGAACGATCTGCCGTGCCTTTATTTTGCGCTGGTCAGGCGAATCAGGAAGTCCTCGACCGATGTGGAACCCTCCAGAATCTCACCAACCAGTGCGGAGGTGGCTCTGGCGGGACGAGTGGTGGGCAGGCGCACGAGGTCGCGGTATCCCGGCACGTCCAGGACGATGCCGTCCCAACCGGCCGCAGCCACGTTGCCCGGGAAACGCTCGATCAAACCGCCGCGCAGGTAGGCGCGAGTCGATTCGGGGGCGTGCGTCGCGGCGTAGGCAACCTCCGCGTGGGAGAAGATGCGCTCGATCTTACCGGCGCCGTCCAAGCGCGCGACAATCGAGCGTTCGGGGCGCAGATCGTGCCACTGCAGGTCCAGGGCCCGCAGCTTGTCATTGTCCCATGCGAGGCCGCCGCGCTGGCGCATTCCCTCCAGGAGCTGGTATTTGGCGACCCATTCCACCTGTGCCGCCGCCGAGAAGAGGTCACCGCGCAGCGAGTCGATGACCTGCTGCCACCGCGTGAGAATCTCCTCGGTGTCGAAATCGGGTTCGCCGCGCCGCCGAATTGCCTCGCGGATGACGTCCAGATAGACCTGTTGGATGTCCAGGGCAGTCTTGGAGGAGCCATCGTGCATGTCGACGGCGGTGCGCAGCGTCGGATCATGGGAGATCCTCCAAGTTGCGTCCACGGCGTCGTCAAGCATGAGGGATTCGAGATCGAGTGGAATCTCCCCCGTCTCCAACAGCCACAGGACGAGCGAGGTGGTGCCCACCTTGAGCAGATTGGAGACGTCGAACAGGTTGGCGTCTCCCCCGATGACGTGCAGGCGGCGCCACACCTCGGAATCCGCGTGCGGCTCGTCTCGGGTGTTGATGATCGGGCGATTGAAGGTGGTCTCCAAGCCGACGTCGTTCTCCACGTAATCCGCGCGTTGGGAAATCTGGAATCCCGGCACCTCGCTGCGCTGGCCCAGGCCCACCCTCCCGGCTCCACAAATCGCCGGGCGCGTCACGAAGAACGGGGTGAGATAGCGGATGACGTCAATGAAGGCGACCTCGCGGCGCATCAGGTAGTTTTCGTGCGAGCCATAGGAAGCGCCCTTGCCATCCACGTTGTTCTTGTAAACGACGACCTCGCGGCCCTGCCTGCGGAGCAGAGCCATGGCCTCGATCATGACGTGCTCACCGGCACGATCCCACAGCACGGCCTCCCGCGGATTGGCAGTCTCCGGGGAGGAGTACTCCGGATGCGCGTGGTCAACATAGAGGCGAGCACCGTTGGTGAGCACTGCGTTGGCGGCACGGGCGCGCAGCATCTCGCCGTTGCTGGGGCGCGCCACATGCTGGAGCCGAGCTCCCATGCGCCGTTGCTGGGCCAGATCCTCGCCCGAGGGAGCGAGTTGATTCGGATCGTCGGTCAGCTGGGAGGGATGCGCCGCAGCTCGCTCCAAGCGATACCCGCGGGCATCGTTGAGCGGGTCCTCGCCGTGAAAGTCCCACTTGACGGGCGTTGCCGCGCCGCTGGCGGAACCAACCGCGCCGTATGCCTCGACGACGTGGGAGGACAGGGCAACCGGATTGGCATAGGGTTCGGCCGGTTCGAGAATCCCGAACTCGGTCTCCATGCCAATGATTCGCTTGGTGGTCATAGAATCCCCTCGGGAACGATGTCGGCCCATTCCTGTACGGTGCGCACCCGCGGTTGGTCCTCGGCCACCGTGGCGGCGATATCCTTGCGTCCGAGCGGACGAACCATCGTCACCCGCGCACCGCGCGAACGCCCATTGACGCGCGCCCACTCATCCGGGTTGGTGATGGTGGCGAGCTCCTCATTCTCCCGGGTCTCCTCGCGAACGGCGGCAAGAATGTGCTTCTCGGACAATCCGCGCTCACCCGTGGCCAGAAGGTCCTTGATGGCCCACTTCTTGGCGCGGTCCACGATGGCAGCCAGCATGGCACCGGACACGAAGTCACCGATGTAGAGAATCTCCTTCTCGCCATCCGCGTAGTGAACCTCCACGTACTCGTTCTCCGGGCTGTGGGCGAAGAGGGTGTCCACCGCGATGGTGCGAAGTGCCTGCACCGCTTCCTCGGGTGAACCGTAGCGGGCGATTTCGTCCGCGTGAATCGGGAGCCCCGCCGTCAGATACCGAGCCAGAATGTCCATGCAGCCTGCATAACCGGGGCGTTCAATGCGAATCTTCACGTCGAGGCGTCCGGGGCGCAGAATGGCCGGATCGATCATGTCCTCGCGATTGGAGGCACCGATCACGATCACGTTGTCCAGCTGCTCCACGCCGTCGATCTCGGCAAGGAGCTGCGGAACCACGGTTGTCTCCACGTCCGAGGAGATCCCGGAACCGCGCGTGCGGAACAACGCCTCCATCTCGTCGAAGAAGATGACAACAGGGATGCCGTGCGCCGCCCTATCGCGAGCGCGCGAGAAGATCTCACGAATCTGGCGCTCGGTTTCACCCACGTACTTGTCGAGCAACTGGGGACCCTTGATGTTGAGGAAGTAGGAGCGCGCAGTTGCCTGACCGGCACGATCAGCCGCGTTCTTGGCGAGCGAGGTTGCAACGGCCTTGGCGATGAGG
>RRZU013246356.1_pt1 | contig 17214 bp, 15 predicted proteins | sample 2165561 | NCBI WGS metagenome assembly RRZU01 (sample SAMN10456909, study PRJNA506462) | wastewater metagenome | isolation source: wastewater sludge | place: USA: Moscow, Idaho | reverse complement strand
TATTGGCTCAGCGCTGATTCGTTATCTTATTCAACACACAGATCACACTGTGCTGAATGTCGACAAGCTCACTTACGCTGGCAATCTGGAGTCACTGACTGAAGTGAGCAATAACCCGCGCTATAGCTTTGTACAGATAGATATTTGCGATCGAGCGGCATTGGATCAAGTGTTTACCACCCATCAACCTGATGCTGTGATGCACTTGGCGGCAGAATCCCATGTGGATCGCTCGATTGATGGTCCTGCGGCGTTTATCGAAACCAACATTGTCGGCACTTATACCATGCTGGAAGCCGCCCGCGCATACTGGCATACACTTCCAGAGCCGGGCAAAATAGCCTTTCGCTTCCACCACATCAGCACCGACGAAGTCTACGGCAACCTCCCGCATCCAAACGACGAGCCCGCGGACTGCCACGGCTTACAGCCTCGCAGTGACGTACTGCCTTTATTCACCGAAGAAACCTCATACGCTACAAGCTCCCCTTACTCTGCTTCAAAAGCATCGAGCGACCACTTAGTCAGAGCTTGGCTGCGCACCTACGGCTTTCCAACGTTAATCACTAACTGCTCCAACAACTACGGCCCTTATCAGTTCCCAGAAAAGCTGATTCCGCTGGTCATTCTTAATGCCCTCGCCGGCAAACCATTACCCATTTATGGTACTGGCGATCAGATTCGCGACTGGCTGTATGTGGAAGACCATGTGCGAGCTTTATACACAGTACTGACCCAAGGCGCTGTCGGCGCAACTTACAATATTGGTGGGCATAACGAGAAGCGCAATCTTGAAGTAGTCGAAGCTATTTGCGAGATTCTGGATGAGTTGGTGCCACGCATTTCGGTAAAAACCAACGACATAAGCCATTCCGCTGTCGGCCTAAAGACCGACCTACAAGAGCAATCTCCACATGCAAGAACTGTCGACCTGAAGATCGACCCGCAAGAGCAATCTAGACCTGTACAAGCTGGCTCATATAAAGAGCTGATAACTTATGTCGCTGACCGCCCAGGCCATGACCGCCGCTATGCCATTGATGCCAGTAAAATCAAGAACGAACTGGGCTGGACGCCGGCTGAAACCTTTGCCTCGGGCTTGCGTAAAACTGTGCAGTGGTATCTGGATAATCAAGTCTGGTGTCAACGCGTGCAAGATGGCAGCTATCAAGGCCAGCGTTTAGGTATAACAACATGAATCCCCCAGCGCACAACACTAAGGGCATTATTTTAGCCGGCGGCAGCGGCTCACGCTTGCACCCCATCACCTTGGGTATCTCCAAGCAGCTGCTGCCGATTTACGACAAACCGATGATTTATTACCCACTATCGGTGCTGATGCTGGCAGGCATTCAACAGGTTTTAATTATCAGCACACCGGACGACTTACCCAGTTTTAAAAAGCTACTCGGCGATGGCAGCCAGTTTGGTATTGAACTCAGTTATGCCGAACAACCCTCTCCCGATGGTCTCGCACAAGCCTTTATTATCGGTGCAGATTTTATTGCTGACAGCCATGTGTGTTTAATTCTGGGAGATAATATTTTTTACGGCTATGGCTTTAGCGCCATGCTGCAACAGGCTGTACAACAAGGCTCGGGCGCAACGGTGTTTGGTTATCATGTCAGCGATCCTGAGCGCTTTGGTGTGATCGAATTTTCGGCAGATGGCCAAGCGGTATCCATAGAAGAAAAGCCTGCGCACCCCAAATCCAATTACGCCGTCACTGGTTTGTATTTTTATGACAATACTGTGATCGACATTGCCAAACACATACAGCCTTCCGCGCGCGGCGAACTGGAAATCACCGATATCAATAACGCCTACTTACAGCGCGGCGACTTACGTGTTGCCATACTTGGGCGTGGTTTTGCTTGGCTGGATACTGGCACCCACGACTCATTACTAGAAGCTGGACACTACGTACAAACTATCGAGGCGCGCCAAGGTTTAAAAGTCGCCTGCTTGGAAGAGATCGGCTATCAAAAAGGCTGGCTCACGCAGGAGCAATTACAGCAGCGTGGTCTCGCCTTAAGCCAAACCCATTACGGTCAATATCTACTGCGCTTAGCCAGCAGCAACGCCACCACTCTTTCTTAACGTGTAGATCATACAGATGAAAATCATCACCACCGCGCTGCCCGGCGTATTGATTATTGAGCCGCAGATTTTTGGCGATGCCCGTGGTTTCTTTCTTGAAAGTTTTCACAGTGCCCGTTACGCCGAAGCGGGTATTTCTCTATCTTTTGTGCAGGACAATCATTCACGCTCGCAACGTCACGTCTTACGCGGCTTGCATATGCAACGGACACACCCGCAAGGCAAGCTGGTGAGCGTCAGTCGCGGCGCTATTTTGGATGTCACTGTGGATATCAATCCACAATCAGCAACTTTTGGTGAGCATATAACAGTCGAACTCAATGATGAGAACCACCGTCAACTCTGGATACCGCCAGGTTATGCGCATGGTTTTTGCGTTTTGAGTGCTATGGCTGACATGCACTATAAATGCACTGCTTTCTATGACCCAAGTGATGAAACCGGGGTGATTTGGAATGATCCTGAAGTGAACATTGCTTGGCCAACAGACACGCCGCTGCTATCAGCTAAAGATCAGCAATTACCTAGGCTGCGCGATTTACGCTAACGCATCAGCTCAACTCATCTAAATACGGCTGTTTCCCAGACAATAAAAAACCGACACTGAGGTCGGCTTTTTATATGCATTGCGATGCCAAGCTCATTGATGCTCAAGCTTGGCATACCACATCGCTATTACGCCTCGTAAGGGTGGCGTAAGACGATGGTTTCGTTACGGTCTGGACCGGTCGAAACGATATCAATTGGCGCACCAATCAGCTCTTCGATACGCTTAACGTATGCTTGAGCATTCGCTGGCAGCTGATCAAGAGCCGTGGCGCCAACAGTTGATTCACTCCAGCCTGGCATTTCTTCGTACACTGGTACCAAGCCAACATAGCTGTCAGCATCGGTCGGTGCTTCGATTTCTACGCCTTCTGCGTTTTTGTAAGCTACGCAGATTTTAACTGTCTCTAAACCGTCTAAAACGTCCAATTTAGTTAAGCAAATACCTGAGATGCTGTTGATTTCTGAAGTGCGACGCAAGATCACCGCATCAAACCAACCGCAACGACGCGCACGACCTGTGGTTGAGCCGAACTCGTGGCCTTTTTCAGCCAAGTACGCACCAGTCTCATCAAACAATTCAGTTGGGAATGGGCCTGAACCCACACGTGTGGTGTACGCCTTGGTGATACCCAAGATGTAATCCAAGTACAACGGACCAAAACCTGAACCTGTTGCAGTACCACCAGCAGTGGTGCTGGAGCTGGTCACATAGGGATAAGTACCGTGGTCAATATCCAGCAATGAACCCTGTGCGCCTTCAAACATAATGCGCGCGCCTTGCTTACGCAAAGTGTGCAGACGTGCAGTCACGTCGATCATTAATGGCTTAAGGATTTCAGCGTAGCTCAGCGCATCATCCAGAGTTTTCTGGTAATCAACTGGCTCAACTTTGTAGAAGTGCTCAAGCATAAAGTTGTGCTGATCCAATACTTCACGCAGCTTCTCAGCAAAACGCTCAGCGTTAAATAGATCACCAATGCGCAAACCGCGACGGGCAACTTTATCTTCGTAGGCTGGGCCAATACCACGGCCGGTAGTACCGATTTTACCTTCACTACGTGATGCTTCACGCGCTTGGTCTAAAGCGACGTGATACGGCAGAATCAGAGTACATGCAGGGCTGATACGTAAACGCTCACGCACCGGCACACCTTTCTCTTCCAACTTAGTGATTTCGCGCATCAGTGCATCAGGCGCAACCACTACACCGTTACCGATTAAGCACTCAACGTTTGCACGTAAGATACCTGATGGAATCAAGTGCAATACGGTTTTTTCACCGTCAATCACTAAGGTGTGACCCGCGTTATGGCCACCTTGGAAGCGGACAACAGCAGCAGCTTGATCAGTCAATAAATCAACGATCTTACCCTTACCTTCGTCACCCCATTGAGTGCCTAAAACGACAACATTCTTACCCATAACCTTTGCCCTCTCGCGCAAATAGGAGGTCGGCATAACCGACTAAACATAACCGCAAGTGCGGCGTAAACTTATAGAGGCTGAACCTGCCAACCCGTAGAATTCTGTACTAACTGACGATCACAATTGGCTTGCGCAGCCTCGCTGTCCACTTGACCAGGCAAGGCTTGCACCACGCGCTGACCTTCAGTGCGCAACGCACAAATCGCTTGCCATAAATCAGCTTGTGCACCTGCAGGTGCCCAGATACCGCTGCTTTGCAATACGGCTTGACGCTGACCTAAGTTGACCAATGTTTTCAAGTCAGTGGAAAAGCCTGTCGCTGGACGCGCACGGCCAAACACCGCGCCAATATCATCATAACGACCGCCCTGCGCAATCGACTGACCCACACCCGGTACAAAAGCCGCAAACACGACACCGGTATGGTAGTGATAGCCACGCAACTCACCCAAATCGAAATAGAAAGGTAAGTGCGGGTAACGCAAGATTAAGGCATCAGCAATCACGATCAGCTGATCTAAAGCAGCTAAAACACTGCTCGGTGCAGCGGCCAAAACTGTTTTGGCATGATCGAGAACTTCACGACCACCACACAGGTGGCTGAGCTCATTGAGCATGCCCGCTAAATCTTTAGGTAATGATGCAGTCAAGGCGCTGACTTCATCCACAGCTTTACGCTGCAGCGCATCAAAAATTTGCGCTTCGAGATCCGTTGATAACTCAGCCGCATGTGCTAAACCACGATAAACGCCAACATGACCAAGATCCATGTGGATATCAGCAATTTGGGCTTGCTCAAGGGTGGCTAACATTAAGCTGATCACTTCAATATCAGCTGCTGGACTGGCATCACCGTACAACTCAGCGCCCAACTGGATTGGACTGCGTGAGCGCGATAAAGAACGTGGACGCGCATGGACAACACTGCCGGCATAACACAGACGTGAAGGACCTTCACGACGCAAACTGTGCGCATCCATACGAGCCACTTGCGGAGTAATATCTGCACGAAAGCCCATCAGATGGCCTGATTGCGGGTCGGTTACTTTAAAAGTACGTAGATCTAGCTTTTGGCCCGCGCCGGTTAATAACGACTCAAGGAACTCAATATGTGGCGTGACTACAAACTCGTAGCCCCAAGCCTCAAACATATCCAGTACGTCTCGACGGGATGCTTCAATCTGCGCCGCTTGCGGCGGCAGTACTTCTTCGATGCCATCTGGCAGCAGCCAGCGGTCTACCGTTGCCATTGCGCCTTCCTCATTATAAATACGGTTGCCTGCAGAGCACTTTACATGGCCACAGGCGCAAAAAAGCCGGGAGTTTCCCGGCTGCCGCATGATACCACAGATTATTGTATGCATGCTTCTAGCTTTTCTATTGAGCGTCCTCTGTTACGACTGTAACCGAGGCAGTGAGCCCTAACTTAAAGCTAGGACCCACTGGTTTTCAGCTTATGGTTTAACCTGTTCCATATACTTGAAAAACTCGTTATCCGGTGACAACACCATGATATCGCTCTTATCGGCAAAGCTTTCACGATAGGCCATTAAGCTGCGATAAAACGCATAGAACTCTTGATCCATACCGTAGGCTTTAGCGTAAATGGCTGTCGCCTTTGCATCACCCTCACCTCGAATCTCTTCAGCTTCGCGGTACGCTTCAGCCAATAGAACACGACGCTGACGATCCGCATCTGCACGAATACCTTCAGCCAATTCCTGACCTTTAGCACGGTGCTCACGCGCTTCACGCGCACGCTCTGAACTCATACGCTCAAATACGCTTAAGTTAACTTCTTTAGGTAAATCAATGGACTTAACGCGCACGTCAACCACTTCAATACCCAACTCTTTACGCGCCATGCGATTTAAAGAGGCAGTAATATCAGCCATTAACTCATCACGTTGACCACTGACCACTTCATGCAAAGTGCGCTTACCGAACTGGTCACGCAAACCTGACTCTAAACGACGCGCTAAACGCTCATCAGCCACTTGCTTGATACCTGAGGTTGCAGTGTAGTAATGGTCAGCATCGGCCACACGCCACTTAGCAAAAGCATCAACCATCACAGCTTTCTTCTCCAACGTTAAAAAACGCTGAGTCGGTGCATCAAGGGTCAATAAGCGCGCATCAAAAAGACGCACTTGGTTTACATAAGGTATTTTAACGTGCAAACCAGGCTGCACGTCGGTTTTCTCTACCTTTCCAAATTGCAGTAAGACCGCGCGCTCGGTTTGCTGAACAATATAAAAACTGTTCCAAGCTACCAGCGCAAGTACGGCACCTACAATCAAAACAACTGTCGATTTATTACTCATTAACGGCTACCTCTGGCACGTAAATCACGAGTCAGCGCATCGCTACCTACACGAACCGTAGTGTCCACTGGGCTGCTTGTGCTGCTTGTAGAACTGTTGGTTTTTTGTGATGACGCATTGCGGCCTTCCAGCATTTTATCCAGTGGCAAATACAGCATGCTGTTTTGACCTTGGTCACCGGTTAACAATACTTTGCTGGTGTTACTCAGCACTTCTTGCATGGTCTCAATGTATAAACGCTGACGTGTGACTTCAGGCGCTTTACGGTACTCAGTCACCAATTTAGTAAAGCGATCTGCCTCACCCTCAGCACGCGAGATAGTTTCATCACGGTAACCATTGGCTTCTTCACGCAGACGCTGCGCCTTACCACGTGCTTCTGGAATCACACCATTGGCGTAGGTTTCAGCTTGGTTCTTTTCACGCTGCTCATCTTCACGCGCACGAATCACATCATCAAATGACTCTTGTACTTCACGTGGCGCTTGAGCGTTTTGTACGTTGACCTGTGTGACAGTGATACCGGTGCGGTAGTTATCCACAAAGCGCTGTAAACGCTCCTTCACTTGCACGGCTAACACTTCACGACCTTCGGTCAGCACCTGGTCCATCGCGGTGGAACCCACAACGTGGCGCAGCGCACTTTCAGTGGCTTGCTGCAGACTTAACTCAGGCGCATCAACGTTGAGCACGTAATCCTGCAAGTTGCTGATTTTATACTGCACGGTCAATGGTACTTCGATGATGTTCTCATCTTCAGTCAACATTGGACCTTGACGTGTATAAGCACGCTCGCGGGTGACGTTTTGCTCGTACTTACGATCCATCGGCGGGAAGTAAATGTTCAAACCCGGGCCGACTGTTTCGTGGTACTTACCTAGACGCAAAATCACAGCCTGTTCTTGCTCGTCGAGTGAATACACTGCGGTATATAACCACATCGCAGCTAATGCAGCCACGACAACAGCAATCAAACCAAAACCACCACCAGAGCTTTTTGAGCCAGGTTTCTTCGGTCCGCCAAACAGGCTTTTTACGTTGTCCTGCAGTTTACGGAGGGCTTCATCAAGATCAGGTGGTCCTTGCTTTTGGCCACCGCGCTTATTGCGGTCACCCCAAGGATCCTGATTGTTTGAATTACCACCCGGCTCATTCCAGGCCATAGTGTTCTCCATCTATTTGAAAGGCAAAATGCACATTAAAAGCGCACTATATTATATTTAAGCAAGGCAAAAAGTCAGCCTAGGCTGACGAATTTAACGCACTTAGCGGTGAGTATACTGCGCGAAAAAATCAGCAGCGCTCATCCCTTCACGACTCAGTAACTTGTCCAACTCAACCTTTGCTACGCGCAAAGCTAAAATGCTCGCGCCATCATCAGCATGAGTTTCTTGCTGCACTGCATTTAAATCAAACAATTTGCCACGCAAGCGGCTGTCTTGTTGAGTGAGGCGCACTGTAGCAATATATATTTCATCTTCCAACAACTCAGCAATGGCTTGCTGTAACAGTTCAATACCTTGCTTGCACTGCGCCGAAAGCCAAACCCGTACAGGCTTACCTTCTGCATTGCGTTGAATATGCGGATCAACATGATCGAGCAAGTCGATTTTGTTGTAGACCTCAAGCATTGGCACATCATCGGCTTCAATTTCTTTGAGCACGGTATGTACTTGTTTGATTTGCTCATCGCGCTCAGGCGACTGCGCATCAATCACATGCAAAAGTAGATCAGCACTAGCCGACTCTTCTAAGGTTGCCCGAAAGGCTTCAACCAACTTGTGTGGCAAATGACGAATAAAGCCTACCGTATCAGCTAAAGTTGCTGCACCTAAATCAGGCACTTCAATACGCCTTACGGTTGGATCCAAGGTTGCAAACAGCTGATCAGCCGCCAGCACCTTAGATTCTGTCAGCAAGTTAAACAGGGTCGATTTCCCCGTATTGGTATAACCCACTAAAGAGACACCCGGAATTTCTGCACGCTGACGACTGCGACGTGCCAGTTCGCGTTGATTACGTACTTTTTCTAAGCGGTTTTTAATTTGCTTAACACGCACACGCAATAAGCGACGGTCTGACTCAAGCTGAGTTTCACCCGGCCCGCGCAAACCAATACCGCCTAACTGGCCACTCAAATCTTTACGACTACCGACCAAGCGACTAGCAATATGATCGAGTTGCGCCAACTCAACTTGCAACTTACCTTCATAGGTTTGTGCACGCTGGGCAAAAATATCCAGAATCAAACCGACTCGGTCTAAGACACGACATTCCAGCGCAGCTGATAAATTACGCTCTTGGCTGGGCGTTAACGCATGGTTAAAGATCACCAAGTCAGCTTCTTCTACCAGCACTAACTGGCGCAATTCTTCAACTTTACCCGAGCCAATTAAAAAACGCGCAGTCGGCTGGTGACGCGAGACACTCACAAAACTTGCAATAACAGCACCTGCTGACACTGCAAGCTCTTGGAACTCATAAGGATCTTCTCGCACATCCGGCGCATGCCCATCCAAGTGCACAAGAATGGCACGCTCACCTGTGTGTTCAGCGATCAAAATGTTCTCCAACTAGTCGTTACCTGCTTCATCACTGACGTCATCTTCACTCGGTAAACGCACCGGACGACCAGGTACCACAGTAGAAATAGCGTGCTTATAAACCATCTGGCTTACTGTGTTTTTCAGTAAAATCACAAACTGATCAAAGGATTCAATTTGTCCTTGCAATTTAATACCATTAACCAAGTAGATGGAAACTGGTACGCGTTCTTTACGCAAGAGGTTTAAGTAAGGGTCTTGTAGCGTGTGCCCTTTTGACATGGGGTGTACTCCGTTCAATAAAATAAAAGCTTGCCAATGTCTAAGCATCAGCAAATAAAAACAACAACTCTGGTTAACTCAATATGGTGAGCTGTTCCAGTCTTTTCAAGGCCTGCGGCAAAATGTCACAGGACAAACTGTCGAGCCAGTGCACCTCTTCCCAACTACGCAACCAAGTAAACTGTCGTTTAGCGAGCTGACGTGTAGCAATAATGCCGCGCTCAATCATTTCGTCGTAGCTGTAATCACCTTGCAGATACATCCATGCCTGACGATAACCTACGGCACGTATAGAAGGTAAATCCGCATGCAAATCGCCGCGCTGCCAGAGCGCTTCAACTTCATTTAGAAACCCTTGTTCCAGCATCAAGTGAAAACGCAGAGCAATACGCTCATGCAAAACACTGCGCTGTTGTGGTGCAATAGCAAATGTAGCGACATTATACGGCAAATGACCGCCGTTAGATGCTTGTTTTTGTAACGCCTGATGTGCGCGCAACTGCGTCATACTTTGCCCGCTGACCTGCCACACCTCCAATGCTCGCAAAATACGCTGTGGATCATTGGGGTGAATACGCTCTGCAGAAACTGGATCCACCTGTTGCAGTTGCGCATGCAGCGTAGCCCAACCCTCGTTTGCCGCCTGCAACTCAAGCGCAGCACGAATAGTGGCATCCGCCGCGGGCATCGCCGCAAGGCCTTCAATTAGCGCCTTGTAATACAGCATGGTGCCGCCCACTAACAACGGAATACGGCCCCGCGCAGTGATATCAGCCATGGCGGCCAAGGCATCTTCACGAAACTGCGCAGCAGAGTAGCTTTGCGCCGGATCAAGAATATCCACAAGGTGATGCGGATAGGCTTGTAAAATATCCCGACTGGGCTTGGCACTACCTATATCCATACCGCGGTAAATCAGCGCTGAATCAACACTGATAATCTCGCACGGCAGCTCGCGCACCAACTGCAAGGCTAAATCGGTTTTACCCGATGCTGTTGGCCCCATCAAAAAAATAGCCGGTGGCAAATTTTTAGTCAAAACACTCCCCTTGCTCAGCCAACACAGCAGCCCGCGATGCCAAATACATCACGGGCTACCCAAAAACACTGATCAACACTGAGCTTAGTCAGCCAGTAAACGACCTACAGCTGGATCGTTAAATACACGCTGCAGTGCTTCGCTAAGCACTTCACTGACCCACTTGGTATTGGTTTGCTCATTGGGCGCCGAGGCATAACCCTGTGTCAAAGTTGCTGCATAACGGCCATTATAACGACGCGTGCCATTGTTAGCCTCTAAGGCATACACAGCTTGCAGCTTGGCTTCTTTAGACAGTGGATTTTTCTCTACGGTTTTATAGCTCAACTCAGTCAGGGTTAAACGCATTTGCACATTACCTGAATTTTGTTGCACTGGAGTAAAACCCATCATGCGTACAGCCGCATCAGTTTCAGCTTGTAAGCGCGGCAAGAATGAAGCGCCATCTACACTAATAGCACTGCTATCAGCATAGATACCACCTCGCGTACCAATCACTGGCGAGCGACGTGCGTCCGTCACCTGCACACTAACTTGCTGACCCTGGCCAACTTTACTGACTTGCCCAGTAAAACGTGGCTCAGGTTTTAAATGCTGAGGGCTGAGTCCGCAACCTGCTAACAACCCAGTCAAAACAACCGCAGCACCCATTAAAATATAGCGCGACATCATGTAAACCCCTTAAAACAGTTGAATGCATTGAAGTTTAACCAAGCTGCACGCACTTGCACAGCACAAAGCGTTATGCAGACTTATACTGTGTTTTTAATCGTCAAAAACTCACTCAATAGTGCTTAAGTGCACTTTATACGACCTTTCGACTAAAGAAATTTCATCGGAATGATCGTTTTTTATAATTTCATCGTTATAATTGCTAACCAACTATGTACAGCTGCCTCTCATCTACGCTTTTATACAGTGCTTGTATAGCGCTCTGCCCCAAAGCTAAGAGGTTGCCAAGTGCCCTATTTAACGGCGTAAAGACCGACACTGAATGATTGAGTTACGACACTTTTTTATAGTGTGTAATATTCTCGCGCAGCCTGTTTCTGCGCCTGCGGTAAAAGCATTTTAAAGATCCGCTACTCCAAAAGATGGCGGGAAACGGTTTCACAACTTCACAAGAGTGTGGCAAGCAATGAATAGTTTGGCGTTTACAATCCCATGCACCAACAGTCCTCCATCTTATAGCGGTTAAAGCATTGATTTTTTTCGCAATAATCTAACCCTTATCGCGGCTGGTCACAGTTTTACTGTACCGCCCAAAAGTTGCATTTTGGAGACACACTGATGGCACAAGATAATCAAGCACCTTTGGATGTCCTGCTGGTGGGAGCCGGCATCATGAGCGCAACCTTAGCAGTGATGCTAAAAGAGCTGGACCCAAACCTGCGCTTAGAGATTGTTGAGCAAATGGAAACCGGAGCCATGGAAAGCTCTAACCCATGGAATAACGCAGGAACCGGCCACGCTGGTTTATGTGAGCTCAACTACACACCACAAGCTGCAGATGGCTCAATTGATATTAAAAAAGCAATCAATATCAATGCCATGTTTGAAGAGTCTAAGCAGTTCTGGGCTCACTTAGTTGAAACCGGTACCTTTGGCGACCCTGATACCTTTATTCACTCAGTCCCCCACCTCAGCTTTGTTGAAGGCGAAGACAATATTGCTTTCCTGAAAAAACGTGCTGAGTTACTTAAAGCTCATCACGCTTTTGAAAAAATTGAGTTCACTACTGATAAAGCAAAAATGGCCGAGTGGCTGCCACTGATGATGGCGGAGCGTAAAGATGATGAGAAAATCGCAGCGACGCATATCGCTAACGGTACTGACGTCAACTTTGGTGCTTTAACCCGTCAGTTGCTCAGCTACTTAGATCAGCAAGAAAGCAACACTCTCAGCTACAAGCACAAAGTGCTCGACCTGCAGCGCTGCGCACAAGGCTGGGAAGTGACGGTTAAAAACCTAGCGAACGGACAAACTCGAAAAATCGTTTCCCGCTTTGTGTTTTTAGGCGCTGGCGGTGCAGCACTGCCACTCTTACAAAAATCAGGTATCCCTGAAGGTCAGGGTTACGGTGGTTTCCCTGTAAGCGGTCAATGGCTGCGTTGTGACAACCCTAAAGTGGTTGAGCAGCACCAAGCTAAGGTTTACAGCTTAGCGGCGGTTGGTTCACCACCGATGTCAGTACCGCACTTAGATACACGCGTAATTGACGGCAAAAAATCCTTACTCTTCGGACCTTACGCTGGCTTTACCACTAAGTTCTTAAAGCACGGCTCCTTCCTCGACTTACCCATGTCAGTGCGCCTGGGCAATATCTGGCCGATGCTGGCAGTCGGTCGCGACAACATGGATCTAACGCGCTACTTGATTAGCGAAGTGCGTCAGTCTATGGAACAGCGTCTGGATTCATTACGTCGTTTCTACCCGCAGCTTGATCCAGCAGACTGGAAACTCGAAATTGCTGGTCAACGCGTACAGATCATCAAAAAAGACGAGAAGAAAGGCGGTATTCTGCAGTTTGGTACTGAACTGGTCAGTTCAGAAGATGGCTCACTCGCAGCTTTACTCGGTGCTTCGCCAGGTGCTTCAGTGACCGTTTCGATTATGCTGATTCTGCTCAAACGCTGCTTCCCAGAGCAACGCGAGTCGGCAGAATGGAATGCAAAACTAGCAGCTATCTTCCCAGCGCCACTCAAAGAGTTGGAGACCAATGCTGAGTTGTATCACGCAACCCAAGAGCGCTCCGACAAGCTACTTAATTTAGCTTAAGCTCTGAAGAAAATGCCCGCTACGCAGCGGGCATTTTTGTATCACCAATCATTGTCTCAAGGCATAACACCAGCGCTAACTCAGTCTCTAAAGTTATCAAACTGAATCGGCATACCTAATTCTTTACCACGTAACAACGCCATCGCTTCTTGCAGGTCATCACGCTTTTTACCGGTAACCCGTACTTGCTCACCTTGAATCGAAGCCTGTACTTTCAGCTTGCCTTCCTTAATAGTGGAGACAATCTTCTTCGCTAACTCTTTATCGATGCCTTCGCGCAAGATGATTTCTTGCTTAACCACTTTACCTGAGCCGTAAGAGTCTTTGTACTCAAGGCACTGCACATCAATTTTACGTTTGATTAAGGCCATTTTGACGATTTCAATCAACTGCTCCAGCATAAAATCAGCTTCAGCCGTTAACGTAATGGTCTTGTCTTTAAACTCAAGCTCAGCCTTACCACGCAAGTCATAACGACGCTCCAACTCTTTGGATGCATTATCCATGGCGTTGGTGACTTCGTGAGTATTGAGTTCTGACACCACATCAAATGAGGGCATTGTAATCCTCCAAAAATATTTTAATAAAATAAATACAGATATATAACTGCTGCAGATGATGCCAAGTTTTACTTTGGCATGATAGTTTGCACGACACGGGTTTAATTATACATTGATAGGCTTAGCTTAGAGCGTGGTTGCAGCATGATGACTTGGCATATTTTAGGTGCGGGCAGTTTAGGCTGTTTATGGGCGGCTCGTTTAGCAGCACAAGGGCACAAGGTACAGCTGATTTTACGTGACAGCACAGCGCTTGCACGTTATCAAGCAACGCCTGGGATTGGCCTCAGTGATGCACAGCGTCAACACAGCAACTATTACCCCATTGCCGCACAACTGGCGAGCGATGCGCAAGCCATTGAGTATTTACTGCTAGCGTGCAAAGCCTATGATGCGCAAACGGCGATCAGCCAAGTGGCGCAGCGCCTAACCGCTAACAGTGTGGTGATTTTGCTGCAAAACGGCTTAGGCAGTCAGCAAGCAATTCAAACCATGCTGCCACAGGTACGCTGCTTAGCAGCCTCCAGCACTGAAGGCGCTTATTTAGCAGAGCCTTTTCACAGTGTGTTTGCCGGAATAGGTCACACTGTACTGGGCGACTTACAGCCCACTGCACAGGCTGCGCCCACCGACCTAATAGAGGCACTGAATGCTGCGCACATTCCCTGCTCTTGGACCGATCAGATTACCCAAGACCTGTGGCGCAAGCTGGCGATCAATTGCGCCATCAACCCACTGACCGTCATCTATAACTGCAACAACGGTGCGTTGAGTACTTACTCTGATCAAGTCAACACGCTCTGCGCTGAACTGGAGCAACTGCTGCATGCGGTTGGCCAGCCTGCAGCCGCACAGGATTTAACTCAGCGTGTCTGGAGCGTGATTACCAACACCGCTACCAACTCCTCTTCCATGCGCCAAGATGTGCACAATCAGCGGCGCACCGAAATCAGCTTTATCACTGGCTTTGCTTGTGCGCAGAGCCTCGCGCTAGAATGCCCAACCCCTGCCCTGCATGCACTGCATCAACAACTGCAAAATATGCTGCACGCACATGGGCTACCCACCACTTAGCACCCCTTTAAACACGGAGACTGCACCCATGGGCTATCGCCTGAGCAAGATTTACACCCGCACTGGTGACGATGGACAAACCGGCTTAGCCGATGGTCGCCGCGTCAACAAAAGCCACCCGCGTATTGAAGCCATTGGCGCGCTGGATGAGTTTAATAGTCAATTAGGTTTGTTCTTAGCCGAACTCCAAGAACACATCAGCACAACGCCTAAGCTGCAAGAAGTGTTTGATATCTTAGCGCCGTGCCAGCATCGTATTTTTGATATGGGTGGCGAACTGGCCATGCCTGAGTATCAAGCCTTGCATGCCAATGAAATCACCCGCATTGAAGAAACCATTGATGCATGGAACATTTTGGTCGGCCCACTGAAAGAATTTATTCTGCCCGGTGGTTCTCGTCTGATTGCACAAGCGCATGTCTGCCGTAGCAGTGCGCGCAACGCTGAGCGCCGCTGCCAAGCCTTACACAGCAGCGAAGCCTTACGTGCCGAAATGCTCGGTTATATTAACCGTCTCTCTGATTTGCTCTTTGTTGCGGGTCGTTTAGTGGCGCTTTACCAAGGCCGTCCAGAAATTTACTGGCAAGCAGCAGACAAACCGCTATAATGCTTATAGTTACAGCTCTTATAGTCATAGTACCTGCGGCCAAAAACCGCGAATCCCCGCCACACCTTGCCCGCCAATCTGGCGCGCCTGCTGCACGTTCTGCTCGGTTAAACCACCGAGCAAGAACACTGGCGCATTAAAGTTTAGCAACAACTCTTGCGCAGCCTCCCAACCTAGGGCTGGAGCACCTAGATGGGTTTGCGTGGGCAACACTGGCGATAAGGTGACGAAATCCAGTTGCAATTCAGTCGCCAAAGCCAGCTCTGCCGCGTTATGACAGGACGCTGCGAATAAACGCCCTGCCGGTAACGGACGCGATTGACCGGCCAACTCATGCAATTGCTCTGCAGTCAGATGCCAGCCGGCCTCTGGAAACTGCGTCTGCCATGCCAAATCACCTTTAAGCATCAATTGCGCACGTCCAGCACAAAGCGTTTGTAAGCGCTGTGCTAGCGCTATGTACTCAGCTGCCGCCAAATGTGCCGCACGCAGTTGTAATAGCTCACAACCTCCGGCTAAGGCCTGCTCACAACCGGCATAGAGTTGCTCAACGCTTAAATTTTCCGGAGTAATCAAATACCGCTGTGGTAATTGTGCTGCGCTGACAATGGTGCGATTGGCTGCCGGAAACTGATAGTCGCTCAGTTCTGCTGTCTGCACCCAACGCACCTGCTGCCCTTCGGCACCATGCGCTTGGCCGCTAAAGCTCAAGACCTCATAGACATCGAGCAGCACATGCAGGTCAGGATAATCATGGCGCACCTGAATTAGCGGCTGCGGCCTGTCGATGACAATCCCTAACTCTTCTTGCAGCTCACGCGCTAAGGCCTGCTCAGGCGTTTCACCGACTTCGCATTTACCACCGGGAAACTCCCAGAGTCCGCCCATGTGTTTATCACTGGGACGCAGCGCCAGCAGAATCTCCTGCTGGGCATTACGAATCACCGCCGCGACCACATGCACACGTTTTGTCATCATCAATTACCTAACAGCCTTCAAGATTTACCGCACAACTTAAGAGCGGTACTCAGCGTTAATCCGTACATATTCGTGGGATAAATCTGTGGTCCAAATAGTTTCCACACAATCGCCACGACCCAACTCAATACGAATCAATAGCTCAGATTGCTGCATGACTGCCGCACCCTGCTCTTCGGTGTAATCTTGTGCACGTCCACCATCTTTAACAATGCACACATCATCCAAGAACACATTGACTAAGTCTGGGTTTAAACCTTGCACGCCAGCATAACCAATCGCAGCAACGATACGCCCCCAGTTGGGATCAGAAGCAAAGAGCGCAGTTTTAATCAAAGGTGAATGCGCTACCGCATAAGCCACATCCAGACACTCTTGTTGATTGCCACCGCCTACAACTTTGACTGTGACAAACTTAGTCGCGCCCTCGCCATCACGCACAATGGCTTGCGCCAACTGCATTGCGACTTGATTAACAGCAGTGCGTAACGCGTTATACAGCTCACCGCTCGGCTCAGTAATAGGCTCAAGCGCAGCTTGGCCAGTGGCGACCAACATGCAGGAGTCGTTGGTGGAAGTGTCGCCATCAATGGTAATGCGGTTAAATGATTTATTGGCAGCATCGTGCAAGAGGTTTTGCAAAATCTCTTGGCTGACCGCAGCATCAGTGGCCATATAGCCGAGCATGGTTGCCATATTGGGGCGAATCATACCTGCGCCTTTACTGATACCGGTGACAGTCACAGTCACGCCATCATGTACAAACTGCACGCTGGCACCTTTGGGCAAGGTGTCGGTGGTCATAATGCCTTCACCCGCGGCCGCCCAGTTATCGGTGCGCAAATCAGCCAAAGCAGCGGGTAAAGCAGCGGCAATTTTCGCGACCGGCAAAGGCTCGCCAATCACACCGGTCGAGTAAGGAAGAACCTGCTCAACAGGGCAACCAACTAATTCT
>RRZU013065126.1_pt1 | contig 17218 bp, 15 predicted proteins | sample 2165561 | NCBI WGS metagenome assembly RRZU01 (sample SAMN10456909, study PRJNA506462) | wastewater metagenome | isolation source: wastewater sludge | place: USA: Moscow, Idaho | reverse complement strand
TTCAGTTGTGAGAACCGCCATGGCCGACTACAAGAAAACCCTCAATCTCACCGACACGCCCTTCCCGCTGCGTGGCGACCTGCCACGCCGCGAACCGCAGTGGGTGGCCGCGTGGCAACAGACGCAGCTCCCCGAGGGAAGCCGCGAAGCCTCGCAGGGGCGTCCTCGCTTCGTGCTGCACGACGGCCCGCCGTACGCAAATGGCGACATTCACATTGGCCACGCGGTCAACAAGATCCTCAAGGACATCATCGTTCGCGCGCGTACGCTGGCCGGTTTCGATGCCCCTTATGTCCCCGGCTGGGACTGCCACGGCCTGCCGATCGAGCACCAGATCGAAAAGCTGCACGGCAAGCACGTGCCGGCCGACCGCGTACGAGAACTGTGCCGCGCCTACGCCGGCGAGCAGATCGAGCGGCAGAAGAAGGACTTCATCCGTCTCGGCATCCTCGGCGAATGGGACCAGCCCTACCTGACGATGAACTTCAAAACCGAGGCTGACGAAATCCGGGCGCTCGGTCGAATCCTCGAAAAGGGCTACCTCTACCAGGGCCTGAAGCCCGTCAACTGGTGCCTCGATTGCTCTTCCGCCTTGGCTGAAGCCGAGGTCGAATACGAAGACAAGACCTCGTCGGCCATCGATGTCGCCTTCGCGGTGCACCCGCATCACGCCGACAAGTTGGCGCGGGCGTTCGGACTCAGCCACCTGCGCGGTCCGGCTTTCGCGGTGATCTGGACCACGACGCCATGGACGCTGCCGGCCAATGAGGCGGTCAGCGTGCACCCGGAATTCACCTACGACCTGGTCGACACGCCCAAGGGCGCGCTGATCCTCGTCGGTGAGCTGGCCGACGCCTGTCTGCATCGTTACGGGCTGAGCGGCACGGTGATCGGCTCGGCGAAGGGTGCCGCGCTCGAGCAGATCCTGCTCGAGCACCCGTTCCAGTCGCGTGACGTGGCCATCATCTGCGGCCGGCACGTCACCCTGGCAGCGGGTACCGGCCTGGTGCATACCGCACCAGCGCCTGGTACCGACGACTACCTGATCGGCAAGGCCTATGGTCTGCCGGTCAACAACCCGGTCGGTGACGACGGCCGCTTCATTGCCGGCACGCCGGCGCTCGCCGTCGGCGAACTGGCCGGCAAGAGCGTCTGGGAGGCCAACCCGCTGGTGCTGCAGGAACTCGCGGCGAACGGCCACCTGCTGCAGGCCGAGAAGATCCAGCACAGTTACCCGCACTGCTGGCGCCACAAGACGCCGATCATTTTCCGGGCGACGACGCAGTGGTTCATCGGCATGGAGCAGCGTCCGACCGCCCCGCACGTGCCCGAGGCGGCGCCCGCAGCGGGCCACGACGAGCCGCCGACGCTGCGCTGGAGCGCCGAACGGGCGGTCGACGAAACGCAGTTCTTCCCGAGCTGGGGTCGTGCGCGTCTCGAAGCGATGATCCGCACCCGCCCGGACTGGTGCGTCTCGCGGCAGCGCAACTGGGGAGTACCGCTGCCCTTCTTCCTGCATCGTGAGACAGCAGCGCTGCATCCGCGCACCAGCGAGATCATCGAAGCCGTCGCGCAACGCGTCGAGAAGGCGGGCATCGAAGCCTGGTTCGCGCTTGACCCCGGCGAGCTGCTCGGTGCCGAAGCCAGCGATTATCGCCAGATGAGCGACACCCTCGACGTCTGGTTCGACTCCGGGGCTACGCATTCGAGCGTCCTGCGTGGCTCGCATCGCAACGAACTCGCCTATCCGGCCGACCTCTACCTGGAAGGCTCGGATCAGCATCGCGGCTGGTTCCAGAGTTCGCTGCTGATCGGCTGCGCGATGGATGGCCGCGCCCCGTACAAGGCCTTGCTGACGCACGGTTTCGTCGTCGACGGCAAGGGTCTGAAGATGTCCAAGTCAAAGGGCAATGTGATTGCCCCGCAGAAGATCGCCGACACCCTCGGCGCCGAAATTCTCCGCCTGTGGGTCGCGGCCACCGACTACTCGGGCGAACTGTCGATCTCGGACGAGATCCTCAAACGGGTGGTCGAAGCCTACCGCCGCATCCGCAACACGCTGCGCTTCCTGCTCGCCAACACCGCCGACTTCACCGCCAGTGGCGACCTCCTGCCGGTCGAGCAGTGGCTGGAGATCGACCGCTACGCACTGGCCATGACCAGGCAGCTGCAGGCGCAGTGTGCAGCCGACTACGAGCGCTGCGAGTTCCACCGCGTCGTGCAGTCGCTGCAGACCTTCTGCTCCGAAGATCTTGGCGGCTTCTACCTCGACATTCTCAAGGACCGTCTGTACACCACGGCCGCCGGATCGCCGGCACGCCGCTCGGCACAGAGCGCGCTGTGGTACATCCTGCAGAGCTTGGTCAAGCTGATGGCGCCGATCCTCTGCTTTACTGCCGAAGAAATCTGGCAGCTGCAGACCGGCAAGGCCGAGGAGTCGGTCATGCTGCACACCTGGCAGGCGCTGCCGGCACCGGCGTCGGAAGGCGAGCTGCACGACAAGTGGCGCAAGATCCGCAGCTACCGCGCCGAAGTCATGCGCGCACTCGAAGAACTGCGCATTGCCGGCCGCATTGGTTCATCGCTGCAGGCCGAGGTGCGCCTGCATTGCGATGGCGAAAAGTACGAACTGCTCGCCTCGCTGGGTGACGACCTGCGCTTCGTCCTGATCTGCTCGCAGACGACGCTGATTCGCGACGCCGAGGACAAGCTGCTGTGCGCGCCGCTGGCGCACGCCAAGTGCGAGCGCTGCTGGCACGTACGCGCCGACGTCAACGCCGACCCCGCGCGACCTGGCCTCTGCGGCCGCTGTATCGACAATCTGCATGGCCAGGGAGAAACCCGTGCCTTCGCGTAACATCGACCGCTGGCTGTGGTTGGCCGGCGCCATCGTCGTCCTCGACCAGGTCAGCAAGTGGCTGGTCCTCGCCTGGCTACAGCCGGGCAGCTCGATTTACGTCACACCCTTCTTCAACTGGGTACTGACCTTCAACCCCGGTGCCGCATTCAGCTTCCTCTCCGACGCCGGCGGCTGGCAACGCTGGTTTTTCACGGTCCTGGCGCTGGCCATCGCAGCCTGGATCGTCAGCATCCTGCCGCGACACAGCGGCGAGTTCCGGATCTCGCTGGCGCTCACGCTGATCCTTGGCGGTGCCTTCGGCAACGTCATCGACCGCCTGCGCTTCGGCGCCGTGATCGACTTCATCCAATGGCACGCCGCTGGTTTCTACTGGCCGGCCTTCAATATCGCCGACTCGGCGATCAGCATCGGCGCGGTATTGATGGCCTGGGACCAGTTTGCTGCCAAGCGTGCGGAACGTGATGTTAGAATCTCCTAGCGAGGCTTTTTGCCGGAACAATCTACACAGCACCGATGCCTACTCTCGAATCCACCACTGAATACATGAAGCTGACCGTCTCCGAGCGCATCCAGCTCGTCGAGGACATTTGGGATAGCATTGCTGCGGAGGCACCGGATACCGTCGGCTTGTCACCAACTCAAAAGGCTGAGTTGCATCGTCGCGTGGCCGCACATCGTGCGGATCCTTCCCGATCTGTCCCGTGGGAACACGTTCGATCGGAGTTGTTTTCGCGTAAACCCTGATTCCAGGGAAGTTCATGAAACCCGCCAACGCACCTCCGGGCAGCGCCCCGACCGTCAGCCACGACAGCTACCTGACGCTGCACTACCGCCTCGCCGACGGCGATGGCAGCGAGTACGTCAGCACCTTCGATCTCTCGCCGGCCACCCTGCAGATGGGCAGTGGCCAGTTGGCCGAAACGCTCGAAAGCTGCCTGCTCGGACTCACCGCCGGCGCGCGGCAGACCTTCGAGCTGGCCGGCGTGGACGCCTTCGGCGCCCACAACCCGCGCCTCGTCGAACGGATTGCGCGCAGCGCGCTGCCGGCGGACGTCGAACTCAAGGTGAACTCGCTGATCGAGTTCAGTTCGCCCGACGGGACTTCGAATTTCGCCGGTTTCCTGCGTGAACTGACCGACAGCAGCGCCCTCTTCGACTTCAACCATCCGCTCGCCGGCAAGCCGATCCGCTTCGAAGTCCACCTCATCGCCATCATGTAAGGGTCCGCATGCAGGTCATTCTCGCTAATCCGCGTGGTTTCTGTGCCGGTGTCGAGCGCGCCATCGCCATCGTCGAGCGCGCCATCGAAACCTTCGGTGCGCCGATCTACGTTCGCCATGAAGTGGTGCACAACCAGTTCGTCTGTGACGACCTGCGCGCCAAGGGCGCGATCTTCATCGACCAACTTGCCGAGGCCCCCACCGGCAGCACGGTCGTTTTCAGCGCCCACGGCGTCTCCAGGGCGGTTCGCGAAGAGGCTGCCGCGCTCGGCCTCAAGGTCTTCGATGCCACCTGCCCGCTGGTCACCAAGGTGCATCTCGAAGTCGCCCGCATGCGCAAGGAAGGCCGCGAGATCGTCATGATCGGCCACAAGGGACACCCCGAGGTCGAGGGAACCATGGGCCAGAGCCGCGACGGCATGTATCTGGTCGAGACCGTCGCCGACGCCCGGCAACTGCAGGTCAGCTCGCCAGTGCGGCTGGCCTACGTCACGCAAACGACGCTCTCGGTCGATGATGCCGCGCAGGTCGTCGCCGCCTTGCAGGAACGCTTTCCGGAAATCATCGGCCCGAAGAAGGACGACATCTGCTACGCGACGCAGAACCGCCAGGATTCGGTCAAACAACTCGCCCGGGTCAGCGAAGTCGTTCTCGTCGTCGGCAGCCAGTCGAGTTCCAACTCCAACCGCCTGCGCGAAGTCGCCGAACTGATCGGCAGCCGTTCCTATCTCGTCGATCAGGCCGAGCAGATCGACCCCGCCTGGCTGACCGGCGTCGATCGGGTCGGCGTCACCGCCGGCGCCTCGGCGCCCGAAGTCCTCGTCCAGCAGGTCGTCGATCGCCTGTCCGGCGGCGACCCGAGCAAGCTTGGCGAAATCAACGGCGCCGAGGAAAACGTCACTTTCGCCCTGCCACGCGAGCTGCAGTAAGCGCCACCGTTAATGTGAAAGTCGCGTCAGCGACTCACGAACCTCCCCTCGCCCACTTGTGGGAGGGGTTGGGGGGTGAGATGGGGAATTCACGGAGCATGCTCCGTGCCCAACGAACGATTCCGGCGTGCAAGCCGGAATGCGCCCTGCAAGGGAGGGAACGGTCATGGCTTTTATCATCGGGGGTGTCTGGAATCGCCATGACCGTTAGCCCCGGCGCCAGGTATGAAAACGTTCTACCCAGGCCAGCAGCTGCTGCGGTGCGTGTGCTCTTTTCCAGACACCGGCGACGTATTTGTTGGCCTCGGCGAGGGTCGGATAGATGTGGATGGTGCCGAGAATCTTGTTCAACCCGATCCCCTGCTTCATCGCCAGGACATACTCGGCGATCAGGTCACCGGCGTGTTCGCCAACGATCGTGACGCCGAGGATTCGATCCTTGCCGGGGACGGTCAGCACCTTGATGAAACCATGCGCCTCGCCATCGGCGATCGCCCGGTCGAGGTCGTCGAGGTGATAGACCGAGACTTCGTAGGGGATGTTCTTTTCCTTGGCGTCGAGCTCATTCAGACCGACCCGGGCCACTTCCGGTTCGATGAAGGTCGACCAGGGGATCACCGAGTAATCGGCCTTGAACCTCTTGAACGGTGCGAAGAGCGCGTTAACCGCCGCATACCAGGCCTGGTGCGCTGCCGTATGAGTGAACTGGAAGGGACCGGCGACGTCGCCGGCAGCGTAGATGTTCGGATAGCGGGTCTGCAGAAACTCGTTGGTTTCGACCGTCCGTCCGGTGGGGATGCCCAGTTCCTCAAGCCCGTAGCCCTTGAGGTTGGCGGCACGACCGACAGCGACCAGCACGGCATCGAAGGGAATGCGCAGCTCAGCGCCCGCGTGTTCGGCAAGCAGGATCTTCTCGCCATTTTCGACCAGAAACTGCTTGGCCCGGTGATTGAGCAGGACCGCGACCCCTTCGCTGGCAAAACGCCGAGCGACCAGTTCAGACACTTCCGGATCTTCCCGGACCATCAGGCGCGGACCCATCTCCACCTGCGTCACCTGCGAGCCCAGGCGGGCAAAGACCTGGGTCATTTCCGAACCAATCGGACCGCCGCCGAGGACGACCAGACGGCGCGGCAACTCGCGCAGGTTCCAGAGGGTATCGGAAGTCAGATAGCCGACCTCTTCGATTCCCGGTATGGGCGGCGTAAACGGGCGGGCGCCGGTGGCAATGACGATGCTGCGCGTGCGCAAGCGCTGCGTCGAGCCATCATGGCGAGTGATCTCGACTTCCCATGGCGAAACGATCTTCGCGCTGCCCTCGACGACATCGACGCCGAGTTCGCGATAACGCTCGGCCGAGTCGTGCGGCGCGACCGTCCGGATCACGCCTTGCACCCGTTCCATGACCGCCGCGAAAGCGAAGTCGGCACGCGCCGAGGCGATGCCGAATTCTTTGACGCGCGCGATGTGCGAGAGCAGCTTGGCCGAGCGAATCAAAGCCTTCGAGGGTACGCAACCGGTGTTCAGACAGTCACCGCCCATCTGGTGCTTTTCCACCAGCGTCACCTTGGCCTTGACGGCAGCGGCGATATACGAGGTGACCAGGCCAGCGCTGCCGCCGCCAATGACGACCAGGTTGCGGTCGAAGCGCCGCGGCTTTTTCCAGGCAGAGAAGACCTTGTTCGCCCGACCCATGTCGACGATCTTGCGCGCGAGCAGCGGAAAAACCCCGAGCAGGGCAAACGAGCCCAGCAGGCCTGGCGAAAGAATGCCGGACAGCGAGTCGATCTTCGCCAGCTGCGTTCCTGCATTCACATACACCAGCGTCCCCGCCAACATGCCGATCTGGCTAACCCAGTAGAAGGTGTGGGGCTTCATGCCGGTCAGCCCGGACAGCAGATTGACGAGAAAGAAGGGAAAGACCGGCACCAGGCGCAGGGTGAACAGATAGAAAGCTCCTTCCCGCCGCACGCCCTCGTCGATCGCCTGCAGGCGCTGACCGAAGCGCTGTACCACCCAGTCCCGCAGCAGGAAGCGCGCGATCAGGAAGGCAAGCGTGGCGCCCAGCGACGAGGCAAAGGAGACGATCAGCGAGCCCCACAGGAGGCCGAAGACGGCGCCTCCGGCCAGGGTCAGCAAGGCCGCACCGGGCAGCGAAAGAGCCGCCATCACCACATACACGGAAAAATAGATGGCCACGCTGAGGCCAGGGTTGGCCGTGCGGAAGGCCTCGATGGCCTGCTGCTGCGCCTTGAGGGTTTGCAGATTGAGGTACTGGCCGAGATCCAGTCCCAGATACAGGCCGACCACCGAAGCGAGAACCAGGACCAGCAACCATTTTCGCATCTGCATGTGATTCTCCGCGTGGATAGACCGGCAGAGGGTGCGCTGACTCCCTGCATTTGATCATTAATCTGAAAGTCGCGTCAGCGACTCACGAACCTCCCCTCGCCCGCTTGTGGGAGAGGGGTCGGGGGTGAGGGAACGGTCATGGCTTTCATCATCGGGGGTGTCTGGAATCGCCATGACCGTTAGTCGTAAAGAGCGAGCTAAAGCTTACAACTCAGCGGATCGGAAAGTGACCGATCGGATCGCTGAAGGGTTGGACAGCGGGGCTTGCCAATTCGCGCACGGCCCCGCCAGCGGACCGATACAGATTGCTTAACTCGTGATCACCGACGCTGGCCAGCGGCAGATCGAAGGCGATCCGCCCCTGCTTGAGGCCGATCACCCGCTCGGCCAGCAGCGGCAGCAAAGCGGGGTTATGGACGACGGTGATCAACGTCGCCCGCCGTGCGGCCCTGACCAGCAGCCGACAAACCTCGGTGGCGCCGGACGGATCGAGAGCGGCGGTCGGCTCGTCAGCGAGAATCAGGCGCGGCCGCTGCATGAGGAGGCGGGCGATCGCCACCTTCTGCTTTTCGCCGCCGGATAGTTTGTCCGCTCGCGTGTAGGCGTGCGCCAGAAGACCCACCGCCTGCAGCGCGGCTTCGGCCTGGGCGACTTCCTGCGCCGGATACCAGCGCATCCAGCTACGCCAGCCGGTGACGCGGCCAAGTGATCCGATCAAGGCGTTTTCGATCGCCGACAGCCGGGCGACCAGATGCACACCCTGCAGGACCTGACCAACCTCCTGCCGCAGCGCGCGCAACTCGGCAGCCGGCAAGGCGTCCTGCAGCGCCCGCCCGAGCACCTCGGCAGAACCGTGAGCCGGGCGCAGGCAGCCGCTGAGGAGTCGTAGCAGCGTCGTCTTGCCGGCGCCATTGTGACCGACGATGGCGATGCGCTCGCCGGCGCCGACGGTCAGTTCGTCGATCTCGAGCAAGCTGCGATCGTCGGCAATACAGGCCAGGGATTTCAGGGCAATGACGGTGGCAGGAACGGAAGTCATAGCAGAGCCTTGCGGATGCGCCGGCTCATGGCGTCGAACGAGGTGACCAGCAGGAAGACGACCAGCAGTACGGTCGACAGCCTGCCCCACTGAAAAAGCGAAGTTGCTTCCGAGATCAGCAAGCCAAGTCCGCCGGCACCGATGATGCCGAGGATGGTCGAGTCGCGGATATTGAATTCCCAGACGTACAAGTGACTGGAGACGAACTGCGGCAGGACGGCGGGCCAGATGGCGTTGAAAAATACCTGCGCTGGCCCGGCGCCGACGCCACGCACGGCGTTGATGGCCGCCATGTCCAGGGTCTCGATCGACTCGGCGAAGAGCTTGCCGTAGCTGCCCAGCGAATGTAGGGCAATGGCCAGGATACCCGCCGTCGGCCCAAGACCGACGATACCCACCAGCACCAGCCCGAACACCAGCGTGTGAATCGAGCGCGCCACATCCAGGACGCCCTTGGCCAGCCAGGCCAGCGGCCGTGGCGCCAAGAGGTTGCGCGCGGTCAGAACGGCAAGCGGCAGGGCGAGCAGCGCTCCGAGCACGGAACCCAGGGTGGCAATGCGAATGGTCGTCCAGGTGGCCTCGCCCAGTCCGGCCAGGTAGTTCCGCTCTACCTCCCGCCGATTTTCGACGCGCAACAAGGTGCCATCGTCGCTGCGATACTCCAGATTCGGGTTGCCGGACCAGGCATCGAGGAAACTCGGGCGGGCGAACTCGACCGCCGTCTTCGCCAGGTTGGCCAGCGGATTGCGGCCCAGCGACAACTCGTTCTCCATCAACAGCGAAGCGATGCAGGCGGCGACCAGCAGCGCATACGCCAGGGCCAGCGCGAGGAAGCCGATGCGGCGGCCAAAACGGTCAGCGAAGCCGGGGAGCAGAGCGAGCAGAGACAATTACTTGGTCTGCAGCTTGCCGGTCGCCAGGCCGGCGTCGCGGATCGGTTTGTAGAAGGCGTTGTCGCGGCTGACAAAGCCGGTGTAGTGGGGTGGCAACAGCGCGGGGTTGGCCTTCAGTACATCGCCGACGCTGGCCAGGGCAGCCTGCAGGCGGCTGACGAAAGCCTTGTCGGCATACAGCGCCTTGCTGACGGCGACGGCGTCGTTGGGCAATGGCGCCGACTGCCAGAAAATTCGCGATTGCTCGGCCTTGATCAAACCCTGTTCGATCATCGCATTGCGGTTGCGGTTGTAATCGGCACCCGCGTCAAGCACTCCCTGGGTGACCTGGGTTTCGATGGCCTGGTGCTTTGTGTGCACGACCTTGGCGAAATAGGTGTCCGGATTGATCCCCTGGGTCATGAAGTAATGCAGCGGGATCAGGTAACCCGAAGTGGAACCTTTGTCACCGAAGGCAAAGGTCCTGCCCTTGAGGTCGGCGACGCTGCCGATTCCGGAATTCGGATGGGTGACCATGATCGCGAAATACTCCGGCTTGCCATCGTACAGAATGGTCGAAACGGCCTGCGCGCCCGCTTCGTTGTTGGCCAGCACGTAGCCCCACGGCCCGATCAGGGCAATGTCGGTCTCGCCGTTGGCGAGCGACTTGGCAAGGCCTTCCCAGCTATCGACGGTACGCAGTTCGACCGGGCGATCGAGCTGGGCCGAAAGGTAATTGGCGAGTGGGCGATAGGTGGCATCGTTCCTCTCCTTGTCCGGCTGGAAGAGGCCGACGCCAAACTTCAGCGGTGGACCGCCGGCGAAGGCGCCGCTGGACAAGGTGGCGGTGAGCAGGAAGGCGAGAAAGCGGAATAAACCTTGCATGCGGGCTCCGGATCGTCAAACAGGATATCGCGCAGCCCTTCGAAAACCAGCGCTGGTTGGGCTGCGTGCGTCCAGCTCCGGCCGACACGCGGCCAGGCACTGATCGAGAAATTTCGCGTACGGGTCGCTGGCGATGAAACCGCCGAAGCACAGGTACTTGAAATGCATGGCGCTTCCCGGAAATCTCGAAACGCGCAGTTTATACTGTGTACCATGCGTGTCCACCTCTTCATCGCCTGCGCCGTATCCCTGCTGCTGGCCGCCTGCGCCAGCAAGTCGCCAGCGCCGGGAGCGGTTTCGCAGCGACTTTCCGAGCGGCCGGCGAGCAGCCCCAAAGGCAACGACGTGGTGATTTTTGCGCTCGGCCTGATCGATACCGCTTACCGCTTCGGCGGCAAGAACCCCTCCGCAGGCCTCGACTGCAGTGGCATGGTTTCCTTCATCTACGGCCAGGCGGTGGGCCTCAGGGTCAGCGGTAGCGCCGCTGACATCGCTCGCCGGGGCCGTCCGATCGAACGGACTGCCCTGCGCCCTGGCGATCTGGTCTTCTTCAACACCCGCAATGCGCCGTTCTCGCATGTCGGGGTGTACATCGGCGATGATCGTTTCGTGCACGCCCCGTCAAGCAACGGCCGCGTGCGCATCGACCAGCTCGATGCGCGCTACTTCGCACAGCGCTTCGAGACGGCGCGGACCTACTTCGACTGACCGCGATAGTCGTCCTGTCCGCTCGGCAGTTTCAGCTGGCTCTCCGCCAAACACCACGGGCTCAGGGCAACGCTCAGCCCAATGACTGCCACGATTTTCTTGCGCTGCATGACCGGCACTCCTCGACAATATTCTCGGCTATGACCGCGCGAACGCGCGCAGAGCTTGCCGCGCCCGCGATCTTAGCATCAGCCGCGCCGTGTCCACGTATCGAAAAGCGCGCTACTATCTGCTCCCTGGCGATCCACGACGACTCTTTCATTCCACCTGCTCAAAGGACGACCATCGACCCCAAATCCTTCGTCTATTCGGCGGTATTGCTGCTGATCGTTGCTTCGATCGCCGTCGTCGTCTTCCGCTACTTCGGTCTGGGTTCGATTCTCGGTCTGCTGGTCACCGGCATCATCGTCGGGCCGCATACGCCGGGACCCTTCGTCACCACCAAGGTGGACGACGTGCGCCACTTCACTGAACTCGGCGTCGTCTTGCTGCTGTTCCTGATTGGCCTGGAAATGAAGCCGCGCCGGCTGTGGGATCTGCGACGCACGCTGTTCGGCCTGGGATCGCTGCAGATCGTTGTCTCTACTCTGGTGATCGCCATCTACTTCCACTGGTTCCTGCCGAACCAGTCGGCAGCGCTGCTGGTTGGCGCCAGCTTCGCCCTCTCGTCCACCGCTTTCGTCATGCAGATGCTCAGGGATCAGGGCGAGATCGCCAGCAAACACGGCCAGACCGCCTTCGCCATCCTGCTCATGCAGGACCTCGCGGTGGTACCGCTGCTGGCCATGGTGCCGATCCTCGCCAATACGGGGCCGCTGCCCAAGGAAATGCCGCTGCTGCAGCAGATCGCCATGGCCGTCGCGGTGGTCGGCCTGGTAATCGGCACCGGCCGCTACCTGGTCCCGCGACTGCTCGACCGACTGGCGCGGACGAACAACCGCGAGGCCTTCTTCCTCGTCGCCATGGCCGCCGTTTTTGCTGCCGCATGGGCGATGGACCTTGCCGGCATGTCGATGGCGCTGGGTGCCTTCCTGATGGGAATGATGCTCTCGACCTCGCGCTACAGCCTGCAGATCGAGGCCACGCTGGAGCCGCACAAGGGCCTGCTGATGAGTCTGTTCTTCGTCGCCGTCGGCATGTCGGTGGACGTCGCCGCCCTCGCGCAGCATCCGTTCCAGTTCGCCCTGCATGTGGTCGCCGTCATCACCATCAAGGTAGCGGTGCTCTACGTGCTGTGCCTGATCTTCAAGACCGGCCGCAGCACGGCGTTGCGCGTGGCGTTCATGCTCTCGCAGGGAGGCGAATTCGGCTTCGTCGCCTTCGGTGCCGCCAAGGCACTCGGCGTCATCGACGACCTGATTTTCGCCATGGCCATCGCGGTGATCTCGCTGACCATGCTGCTGACGCCGGTGCTGACCAAGCTCGGCAACCGGCTGGCAGTGCGCGCAGCCAGGGGTGCGGCGGGAGCAGACGAGCACCTCCAGCATGCCACCGCAGACGACAATGACGCGCCGCGCGTGGTGATCGGCGGTTACGGCCGCGTCGGGCATACGGTGGGAACCATCCTGGCCAGCAGCGGCATCCCCTACGTCGCCTTCGATAGCGATGCGCTACTGGTCGCCCGCTGGCGCGGCCAGGGCCATCCGGTGTTCTACGGCGACGTCGGCAATCCGGATCTGTTCGGTAGCGCTGCACTGCACCAGGTCGATCTGGTAGTGCTGACGATCGACGGCCAGCACGCTGCGGTGCGCGCCGCAACGCTGATTCGCACCCAGATGCCCGACGTGAAGATCGTCGCCCGCGCTCGCGACCTGAATACCTGCGACGCCCTGCTGCAGGCAGGCGTCAACCAGGCTTTCCCCGAAACACTGGAAGCCAGCCTGCGCCTGGCAGCGGAAAGCCTGGAAGCACTCGGCATCTCCACGGACGACACCAACCTGCTGCTGCGCGGCGTGCGCAGCACCGACTATGCCCAGGTACGCAACGGGCCGGAGGCGGAGGCAAGCGTACGCGCGAGCAGCGAACCGCAGGCCTGAAGGCGCAGGTACGAGCGGGCGGATGATGGCGTAGCGGCGGATGCGCTCGATCGACGCAACGACGCCACGAGCTTGCACGCCTCGCGGCGCGAAAGCGCGCTAATATACGAGTGTTTCCGCGCCTTTCCGACCCCACCGTCCGCCATGCTGCCAGGCATCCCGATCCGCTACGTCGAACCCGTCTATCGCCCGCCAAGCGAAGCCGAATCGCTGATCTTGCCGGTGACCGACGGCTGCTCGTGGAACCACTGCACTTTCTGCGAGATGTATACCGCCCCGCAGAAGCATTTTCGCGCGCGCGACGAGGCCGAGGTGCTGGAGAGTATTCAGCGCACCGGCGAGCGCTTCGGCAGCGAGGTGCGGCGCGTTTTCCTGGGCGACGGGGATGCTCTGGTACTGCCGACACGTCGCCTGCTCAAGGTCCTCAACGCGATCCGCAGCCACCTGCCGGCCGTTCGCCGGGTAGCGAGCTATTGCCTGCCGCGCAACCTGCGCCGGAAATCGGTCGATGAACTACGCGAACTCGCCGCAGCCGGCCTGTCGATCGCTTACGTTGGTGCCGAATCGGGCGACGATGCGGTGCTCGAACGGGTCAACAAGGGCGAGACCTTCGCTTCGACGCTGGACGCGTTGAACAAGCTCGCCGCCGCCGGCATCACGCGCTCGGTGATGATCCTGAATGGCCTCGCCGGCCCGCAACTCTCGTTGCGGCACGCGGAAAATTCGGCACACCTGCTCAATGCCACGCAGCCCGAGTATCTGGCGACGCTGGTCGTCAGCTTCCCGCTCGGCGAGGAACGTTTCCGCGGCAGTTTTCCGGACTGGCAGCCGCTGAACCAGCACGAGCTGTTTGTCGAAATGGAACACTTTCTCGACGCTCTGCAACTCCGGCGCACCGTGTTCCGCAGCGACCACGCGTCAAACTGGCTGATTCTCAAGGGAACCCTGGGCGTCGACAAGGAGCGCCTGCTGCGGCAGGTGCGCGATGCCATCGCCCACCCCGACACCGCCCATCTGCGGCCGGCGTGGGCGCGGGGACTGTAATTGACGACCGATTACCAGCGTTGCGCCGAACTGATCGCCCAGGCCGACGGGCTGCTGATCACCGCCGGTGCAGGCATCGGGGTCGACTCCGGCCTCCCCGATTTTCGCGGTCCGCAGGGTTTCTGGGGGGCTTACCCGGCGCTTGGACGGGCGCGGATTGCCTTCGAGCAGATTGCCAATCCAGCCGCCTTCGCAGCGAAACCGCGCCTTGCCTGGGGTTTCTACGGGCATCGGCTGCAACTCTACCGCCGCACCGTGCCGCACGCCGGTTTTCAGATCCTGCGCCGGATCGGCGAGCGCCTGCGGCATGGCGCATTCGTATTCACCAGCAACGTCGACGGACAGTTTCAGAGCGCCGGTTTTGCCGAAGTGCAAATCAGCGAATGCCACGGGTCGATCCATCACCTGCAATGCCTCGACGCTTGCCATGATGGCATCTGGCCGGCCGACGACTTCGACCCCGACCTCGACGAGGAGCAGTGTCTGCTGACCTCGGAATTTCCGCGCTGCCCGCGCTGCCGGGCGATGGCCCGCCCGAACATTCTGATGTTCGGCGATTGGGGGTGGCGCAGCGAACGCAGCGACGCCCAGGAGGGACGTCTGCACACCTGGCTGCGCCAGCTCGCGCGCCCGCTGGTGATCGAGGGCGGAGCCGGAACGGCGATCCCGACCGCCCGCCGGATGGGCGAACGCCTGCCGGGGCAGATGATCCGCATCAATCCCGGCGAAGCGCGACTGCCCAGCGGCAAGGGCGTGTCGATCGCCGACGGTGGCCTGGCCGCCCTGCGCGCGATTGCGGCCTGCCTGGTATAGAATCCGCAGCCTCGCGTTGTCCGCAACGCCAAACGCATCGAGGAGAACACAGCATGTCTGGTCACGGATTCCACGTACACGGCCCGCACGATCATGAAGTCGAACATGTCGCCCATCATGGCGGCGACAATTTCACCGCGCGCGTCGCGGTGCTGACCGCGGTCCTGTCCACCATCGGCGCCATTTTTGGCTACCTCGGCGGCCATTCGCAGAATGCCGCCCTGCTTTACAAGAACGAGGCCGCGATTCAGAAGACCTCGGCGTCGAATCAGTGGAACTACTATCAGGCGAAGAGCAACAAGCAGAACCTCGCCGAGCTGTCGATCACCCTGACCACCGGCGAGGCGCGCGAAAAGTACGCCCAGGAGGTCGAGCGCTACAAGAAGGAAAAGCAGGAGATCAAGGTCGAAGCCGACAAGCTCGAAGCGGTCGCCAGGGAAGCCGACCACAAGAGCGAGGTCGAAATGCACGTGCATGAACGCTGGGCGCTGGCTACCACGCTACTGCAGGTGGCCATCGCCATGGCCGCGATCACCCTGCTGACGCGCAAGCGCTGGATGCTGGTGGGCGTTTATGGTGCGGCCGGTCTCGGTCTGCTGGCCGGGCTGGCCGCTTACCTGCACCTCTGATCAACCCGCGCGGCCACCTCGCAGACGCATCCGCCATGATCACCCTGCCCCGGCCAGAACGCAGAGAAGAAGCGCGGCACTGCCGCCGTCTGCTGCTGGCGGCGCTGGCCCTACTGGCGGGCTGCGCGACACAGCCCGACCTGCAGCAGGCGCCGATCCAACGCTGGACGCAACTGGGCACCGACGGCAGCATCAGTCTGCGCGCCATCGTCGCCGCTGCCGCGGCATGTCCGACGGCGATCGTCGATGGCAGCGCCCGGCCACTGCTGCCGCGCGCCCGGGCGAATACTCAGTCGGCCGCCAAAACGAAGGACCACCCGGCCTTCGACCCCGAATTCGCGGTAACCTCGTGCGAACTCGACTTGCCGGCGTCGACGCACCAGGCGAGCATTGACGGACAGACGATGGCCCTACCCCGGTCTGACATTCGTCGTATCGTGGTGATTGGCGATACCGGCTGCCGGATCAAGGTCCCGGCCAATTCGCCTGGCGATCCGATCCAGGATTGCGCCAGCCCGGCGGACTGGCCCTGGCAGCGAATCGCGCTCGCGGCGGCACGCACGCAACCCGACCTGGTGATTCATCTCGGCGACTTTCACTACCGCGAATACTGCGACAACCCGGCACTCTGCTCGTCGATCAGGGACAAGGGGGTGGTGATCGGCTACGACTGGGCCGGCTGGAACGCCGATTTCTTCACGCCGGCCAAACCGCTGCTCGCCGCGGCACCGTGGGTGGTGGTACGCGGCAACCACGAGAACTGCGATCGCGGCGGCGCAGGCTGGATGCGCTTTCTCTCGCCGCTGCCCTACGCGGCCTGCGCCAACCAGCGCTACAAGACCGACAGCCGTTCGCTGCTGGCCAACAATCGCACTGCCGACGCCTATCGCATCGACCTCGAGCACGGACCGAGCCTGGTGGTCGCCGACAACGCCGCACACGAGGACTATCGAGCTGCCACAGCGACCCCACTGGACGTCGAAGTCTTCCAACGTACGCTGCGCGTGCTGACGGAGCCGCCAGCTCGCGCCGACGCCCCGCCGGTCTGGCTACTCATCCACCGGCCGATCTGGTACGACCTGCTGGACGCCGCTGCACCGCCAAACGCCTTGCAGACCGTCCTCGCCGGGAAGTTGCCGGCGAACGTCGAGTTCGTCTTCGCTGGTCACCAGCACGCCTTTCAGACGATCAACTTTTCGCCGACCGCCGACCCGAGCAACTACCCGTCGGGTCGCCCGGCGCAGGTGCTCGTCGGTACCAGCGGCACGCAACTCGAAGCATTCGATCCGCAATCGCCCCTCTACGAAGGGAAGGTCGGCGTCGGCGGCATGGAAAGGGCGCAACCCGACGGCCGCCTCTACGCTGGCGTCGCCGCCGCCAGCGGTATCGTCATCAACCGCTACGGTTTCCTGCTGCTCGAACGCGACGACCAGGGCTGGGCGGCCAGACTACTCGACCCCGACGGGAAGGCAATCAGCCACTGCCGCTTGCACGGCGAGCGCAAGGAGATTGCCTGCCGCTTCCCCAGTCCTTGAGGCGGTGCGCCGGCCGGCGGTGGCTGCGTCAGTCCGGCCCCGACGAGAGGTTGCGCCGGAACGGCAGATGCTCTGCCGCCTCGTCGCGGTAGTCGGCGACCGCCTCACCCTGCCGTTCGAGATGGCGAGCCAGCAGTTGGCGCATCTCCGGATCGCAGATCCAGTGCGCCGAGTGCACGGCAGTCGGCGTAAAACCGCGCGCCAGCTTGTGTTCGCCACCGGCGCCGGGCTCGAAGCGGCGCAGCCCCTGGCGCAGGCAATAGGCGATTCCCTGGTAGAAGCAGAGTTCGAAATGC
>RRZU013191038.1_pt1 | contig 17222 bp, 17 predicted proteins | sample 2165561 | NCBI WGS metagenome assembly RRZU01 (sample SAMN10456909, study PRJNA506462) | wastewater metagenome | isolation source: wastewater sludge | place: USA: Moscow, Idaho | reverse complement strand
CCCGAGATGGAGGCGATCAAGGAGCGCACCGGCGACGACCGGATGAAATACCAGAAAGAGGTGATGGAGCTTTACAAGCGCGAAAAGGTGAACCCCGCCGCGGGCTGTTTGCCGGTGCTTTTGCAGATCCCGATCTTCTTCTCGCTCTACAAGGTGATCTTCGTCACCATCGAGTTGCGCCACGCGCCGTGGCTTGGCTGGATCCGCGACCTTTCGGCGCCCGATCCGTCCAGCCTGTGGAACTTCTTCGGGCTGATGCCTTGGGCGACGCCGGGGCAGGGCAGCTTCCTGCACAGCTTCACGCTGCCGGCGCTGGCGATCGTCCTGGGCATCTCGATGTGGATGCAGCAGAAACTGAACCCGGCCCCCGCGGATCCGGCGCAGAAGATGATCTTTGCCTGGATGCCGTGGGTGTTCATGCTGATGCTGGGCGGCTTCGCCTCGGGGCTGGTGCTGTACTGGATCACCAACAACACCATCACCATCATCCAGCAGTACACCATCATGTCGATGCACGGGCACCGGCCCGACCTGTTCGGCAATATCAGGTCCAGCCTGCCCGCGCGGGCCAAGGCGGGCGATGACAAGGCGGCCAGCGGCAAGGCCGGCGACAAAAAGGGCAAGGGCGGCAAATGACCGCCCGGGTCGCCCGGATACGGCGCCACCCGATCAAGGCGATCGGGGGCGAGGACCTTGGCCGCGTCCGTCTGGATGCGGCCCGGCGCCTGCCGGGGGATCGTATCTGGGCGCTGCTGACCGAGGGGGGCGAACGTCACGCCGGCCCCCTTGACCGGCCCACGCGCTGGCTGCCCAAATCCTGCTTTCTGCGCGGCGCGGCCTCGGCCGCGCTGCAAGCCGTTCAGGGCGGCTGGGGCGAGGGGGCCGCGGACGGCCCCATCCGCCTGACCCATCCCGACTTGCCCGATCTGGTCTTTGACCCCGCGACCGAGGGCGCGCGGCTGGCCGACTGGGTGGCGCCGCTTTGGCCCACCGACAAGCCCGCGCCGACGCGGCTGGTGCAGGGGCCGACCGGCTGGACCGATGTGGCGCAGCCCTGGGTCTCGATCCTGTCGCTTTCCAGTCTGCGCGACCTGGAAACGCGGCTGGGCCAGCCCCTGGGCATTGCGCGCTGGCGCGCCAACCTGTGGCTGGACGGCTGGGAGGCCTATCGCGAACGCGACCTTGTCGGCCATGTCCTGACCATCGGCGGGGTCGAGCTGCGCGTCACCGAACCCATCGGCCGCTGCGCCGCCACCAGCGCCGATACCGACACCGGCCGCATCGACATCGACATGCCCGAGGCGCTGAAGGCCCAATTCGGCCACAGCGATTTCGGCATCTATGCCGAGGTGGTCACCGGCGGCGAAATCGCCTTGGGAGATGAGGTTCAATCATGAAGGTCGCATTCCCCGTCGCCCCCGAGCCCGATCCCGAACAGGCCGAGGCCGCGCGCCAGCTTTTCGCCGGCCCCGTCGATTTCGTGAAGGGCGTCGTCGCCATGAGCGGGCTTCCCCCCGCCGACCGCCCCGAGGTCTGCTTTGCCGGGCGCAGCAATGTCGGCAAATCCAGCCTGATCAACGCGCTGACCGGGCGCAAGTCGCTGGCGCGGGCCTCGAACACGCCGGGCCGCACGCAGGAAATCAACTATTTCGCCCTTGGCGCCCGCTCTTATCTGGTCGACCTGCCGGGCTATGGCTTCGCCAAGGCGCCGGTTGCGGTGGTGGCGAAATGGCAGTCGCTGCTGAAAAGCTATCTCTCGGGGCGGCCGACGCTGCGCCGGGCCTTTGCGCTGATCGATTCGCGCCATGGCGTCAAGGACGTGGATCACGAGATCATGCGCCTGCTGGACCGCGCGGCGGTGCCGTTCCAGGTCGTGCTGACCAAGGCCGACAAGATCGGCGCCGCGACGATGCAGGACACCATCGCGCAGGTGCAGGAGGCGCTGCAGAAACACCCTGCCGCCTATCCCGAACTGGTCGTCACCAGCTCTGACAAGGGGCAGGGGATCACGACCTTGCGCGCGATCATTGCCGGTCTGGACTGATCGGTGCACGCGTCCTAGGGTCTGCCCTGAAACACAGGGACCGCGATGAGAAAGCAGAACATGAACCGTGACTGGACCTCGACCGCGCGCACGCTCTCTGAGGCGCTGCCTTACATGCAGCGCTATTCCGGTGCGGTCGTGGTGGTGAAATTCGGCGGCAATGCGATGGGCGACGATGCGGCGATGGCCGAATTCGCCCGCGATATCGTGCTGATGAAGCAGGTCGGCATCCACCCGGTCGTGGTCCATGGCGGCGGCCCGATGATCAACGACCTGCTGGGAAAACTGGGCATCGACAGCCACTTCGTGCGCGGCAAGCGCGTCACCACCCGCGAGACGGTCGAGGTGGTCGAGATGGTGCTGTCCGGGCTGGTCAACAAGCGCATCGTGCAGGCGATCAACGACGCCGGGGGGCGCGCCGTCGGCATCTCGGGCAAGGATGACGACCTGATGGTGTGCGAGCCCGACGACCCCGAACTGGGCTTCGTCGGCCGCCCGGTCGAGATGAACGTCCAGATCATCCGCGATCTTTACCTTGCCGGGCTGATCCCGGTCATCGCCCCGGTGGCGACGGGGATGGAGGATAACGAGACCTTCAACGTCAATGGCGACACTGCCGCCGGTGCCATCGCAGGTGCGCTGAAGGCCGACCGGCTGCTGCTGCTGACCGATGTTTCGGGCGTCAAGGACGCCTCGGGCGAGGTGCTGACGGCGCTGAAACCCGAACAGGTGCGCGCCATGGTCGCTGACGGCACCATCGCCGGCGGCATGATTCCCAAGACCGAAACCGCCCTGAAGGCGCTTGAGGAAGGGGTCCGCGCCGTCACCATTCTTGACGGTCGCGTGCCCAACGCGGTGCTGCTGGAACTGTTCACCGAACATGGCGCCGGCAGCCAGATCCGCGCGACCGAGCCGCGCATCAAGCCGCGCGGCTTGCGACAGGGCGACAGCGGGCTTTGACAGGCCCCCAAGATCGACCTTGCCGCGGCGGCGAAAGCTGTGGCAGGTTCGGCGGGCGGCGCAAATTCAACACGGGCGAAAAGGCAATTCGATGACCCCCTTGGGACACTGCCGGCTTATCCTGACACGACATGCGAAATCGTCCTGGGACGATCCGACGCAGGCCGACCATGACCGGCCGCTGAACGAACGCGGCCGCCGTTCGGCGCGCGAGCTGGGCGACTGGCTGGCCAGCCGCGGCTATGAGCCCGAAGAGGTGCTGTGCTCGACCGCGCTGCGCACGCGCGAGACCTGGGAAACCGCCGCCGCCGCGCCGCTTGAGGTGCGTCCGCTGCTGCGCTATGAGCCGGGGCTTTACCACGCCTCGCCGGAAAAGATGCTGCAATTGCTGCGCACGGCCTCGGCGCCGACGGTGATGATGGTCGGGCACAATCCCGGCATCGCCGAATTCGCCGCCATGCTGCCGGCACGGGTGCCGCTGGACCCGGATTTCCGCCGCTATCCCACCGCCGCGACGCTGGTCGTGGATTTCCAGATCGACCGCTGGGCCGATCTGGAGCCGGGTCAGGGCAGCGTGCTGGATTTCGTGCGCATCGACGGCCGCGGCTAGGCGCGAGCCTAAGCTGCGGGCCTAAAGCCGCATCTCGGTGACGACACGGGCGGCGAACAGCCGCTCGACATCCTCGCCCCGGCAAAGTTCGGTCGCGGGCGTCTGCACCGTGGCCGAGGCCGCTGCCGCCGCCAGACCCAGCGCGTGTGCGACGGGCCAGCCGCGGGCATAACCCAGCGTGAAGCCGGCCAGAAAGCTGTCGCCGGCGCCGACCTTGCTGACGATCGGCACCCGCGCTGCCTCGGCATGCCAGATGCCTTCGTCGGTGGCGATGATATTGCCGTCACGGCCGCGCGCCACGATCACCCCCCGCGCCGCCCCCGAGGCGACAAGACTGGCGGCGAAGGCCGCGGTGTCGGCGCGATAGGGCAGGGGCTGGCCGGCCTGCCCCTCGGCCTCTTCGTCGTCCATGCGCAGGATTTCCACGCGGCGGTCGCGCGCGGCGGCGACCGTGGCCAGCGCCTCGCCCGAGGTGTCGACGATCAGCCTTGTGCCCTGGCCCTGCAACCGCCCGGCCAGCATGGCGCCGAAGCTGGCGGGCACGCCGGGCGGGTTCGACCCCGAAAGCACCACCAGCCCGTCACCCGGGGCCATTTCGGTCGCCAGTTCCAGCGCGCGGGCCACATCGTCCGCCGACCATTCCGGCCCCGGCATGACAAAGCGGTATTGCTGGCGGGTGGCGCGGTCGTCGGCGGTCAGGGATTGCCGCGTCTCGCCCGGGGCGGGCAGGGACAGGACGGGGATGCCGGTCGCCTCAAGCATGGCGGCCATGCGCTGCCCGGTCGTGCCGCCAAGCGCCACCAGCGCCGTGCTGTGGCCGCCCATGTTGCGGATGGCGCGGCTGACATTGATGCCGCCGCCCCCGGGGTCGAAGCTGGGCGCCTCGCAGCGCAGCTTGACATCCGGCACCACCCGCGCCGCGCTGGTCGAGATGTCCAGCGCCGGATTCAGCGTGATGGTCAGGATCGGCGCCTGGTCCATCACTCCCACCACTTGTCGATGGCGGCGATATCGTCGTCGGACCAGCCGAAATGATGGGCGAATTCATGGACGACGACATGGCCGACCAGCGCGCCCAGCGTCACGTCGCCGCGCGCCGCCCATTCGTCAAGGATGGCGCGGCGGAACAGCCAGACCGTATCGGGGAAATGCTGCGGCTCGCTGGCGGTCTTTTCCGTCATCGGCACGCCGTCATAAAGCCCGGTGAGTTCCAGCGGGTCGGCGATTTCCAGTTCGTCCAGGAATTCCTCGGATGCGAAATCCTCGACGCGCAGCACCACCTGCGCGGCGGGGCCTGCGAATTCGGGCGGCAGGCCCGCGATGGCGGCGCGGGCCAGTTCTTCGATCTTTGCCAGGTCGGGGGCGGGGGCGTCTTTCCAGTCAAGCATTTGCTAACCTCGTCTTTGGTCCCGATATGGACAAAAACCGGCGTTTGTGAAAGAGCGAAGCGGACAGGAGAACCTCCATGACCATCACCCGCTTCGCCCCTTCGCCCACCGGACATATCCATGTCGGGAACCTGCGCACCGCGCTGATGAACTATCTGATCGCCCGCAAGACGGGTGGCACCTTCATCCTGCGCCTTGACGACACCGACCGCGAACGCTCCAAGCAGGAATATGCCGACGGCATCCAGCGCGATCTGGACTGGCTGGGCCTGCACTGGGACCGGATCGAGCGGCAGTCGGACCGTCTGGACCGCTATGCCGAGGCGGCCGAGGGGCTGCGCCAGTCCGGCCGCCTTTACGAGGTGTTCGAGACCCCGACCGAGCTGGACCTGAAGCGCAAGAAGCAGCTCAACATGGGCAAGCCGCCGGTCTATGACCGCGCCGGGCTGAAGCTCGCGCCCGAGGACAAGGACCGCCTGCGCGCCGAGGGCCGCGAGGGGTATTGGCGCTTTCTGCTGGATCAGGAACGCATCGAATGGCCTGATGGCATTCTGGGCGATATCTCCATCGACGCGGCCAGCGTCTCGGACCCGGTGCTGATCCGCGCTGACGGACAGGTGCTTTACACCTTTGCAAGCTCGGTCGATGACGCCGACATGGGCGTGACGAATATCGTGCGCGGCGCCGACCACGTCACCAACACCGCGACCCAGATCCAGATCATCCGCGCATTGGGGGCCAATCCGCCCGCCTTTGCCCATCACAGCCTGCTGACCGGTGCGCAGGGCGAGGAACTGTCCAAGCGCCTTGGCACGCTGTCGATCCGCGACCTGCGCGAAAGCGGCGTCGCGCCCGAGGCGCTGCTGTCGCTGATGGCGCGGCTGGGTTCCTCGCAGCCGATCGAGATGCGCATGACGCTGGACGAACTGGCCGACGGGTTTGCGCTTGACCAGTTCGGCGCCTCGCCCACCAAGTTCGACGCCGAAGACCTGTGGCCGCTGACGCGCGAGGCGAACCAGGCCCGCCCGTTCGAGGTCGTCCGCGACCGCATCAAGGCGCTTGGCGTGCCCGACGCGCTGGCCGAACGCTTCTGGCGCGTGGCCTCGCAGAACATCATCAAGCTGGACGACCTTGGCGGCTGGTGGGAGATCTTCTCGAAAGGCGCCACGCCCCAGATCGACCCCGAGGATGCCGAATTCATCGCCGAGGCGATGACGCTGCTGCCGCCGCCGCCCTATACCGACACAAGCTGGGCCGAGTTCACCAGCGCCGTGAAAGAGGCGACCGGCCGCAAGGGCAAGGGTCTGTTCATGCCGCTGCGCAAAGCCCTGACGGGGCAGGCGCATGGGCCGGACATGTCGGACGTGATGCCGCTGTTGCAGGTCGTGCGCGCCCGTCCCTGACCGCGCCCCACCGGATTGCTGCGGCCCGTCGCCCCCCGGCGCGGGCCGTTCGCGTTTCGGGCGCTGGCGCCTAAACCTCTGGTCGTGATTGCAAAACCGCCCCGTCAGGCTGACACTGAAGGGGCGAGTCGCGAAGCCCGTGCGGATCACCTCGAGGGAGTTACCCATGACCAAGGATACCGACGTCACCGTTCAGCCCGGATCGGTCCAGAGCGACCCTTCGGTGCATATCGAAGTCACGAAAGACGGCCCCTATATCGTCAGGGGCACCATTCCGCTGCATGTCGAGGTCATCACCCCCAACGATACCGGAAATTCGTGGTCCTATCAGCAGGGGCGGGAATTTGCGACCAAGGACGGGACCGCGCTTTGCCGCTGCGGTCATTCCCGGAACAAGCCCTATTGCGACGGCTCGCATCTGCACGCCGGCGTCGACCTGACCGAGACCGCCAGCTTCCGGCCCCTGCTGGAAAGCGCCGAGGAAATCGACGGCCCGCGCTATAGCCTGACCGATAACGAGGCCTACTGCGCCTTTGCCCGCTTCTGCGACAATGGCGACCGCATCTGGAACGAGGTTCAGGAGGCAGGCGCCGCGCATGAAAAGCTGTCGGTCTACATCGCCCATCAATGCCCGGGCGGCCGTCTGCTGATCTGGGACCGCCAGACCGGCACCCCGGTCGAGGTGCCGCTGCCCGTCTCGCTGTCGCTGCTTGAGGACCCGGCCGAGTCCGTCAGCGGCCCCCTTGTGCTGCGCGGCGGCATCCGCGTGCAAAGCGCCAGCGGTCAAAGCTATGAAATCCGCAACCGGCAGGCGCTGTGCCGCTGCGGGGCGTCGTCGAACAAGCCGTTCTGCGACGGCAGCCACGCCTCGATCGGGTTCCGCGACGGGCTTTGACGGGGCGTCAGCCCGCGCGCTTGCACGATGTCAGGCGGATGAAGAACTTCGCCGCCACCGGGTTTGGCGCCACTTGGCGCGGGGGCAGGGCGACGATGCGGCGCGCCCGGACCTTGACGCCGGGCGGCAGCATCGCAGGGCGCGGGTTTGCCGAAAGCCCCTGCGAGTTCCCGGGCAGCACGCCAAAACCCAGCCCCTGTTCGGCCAGCGCCAGCGGCGTGGTCGGGAACTGCACCGTATAGGCCACGCTGACCGGGATGCCGCGCGATTCGATGATATCGTCGATCTTGCGTTGCAGCGGGTTGGCGCCGTCCAGCGCGACGACATCCTGATCGCGCAGATCGGTCCAGCGGATGTTGTCCTTGCCGGTCAGGGGGCTGGACCACCAAAAGCATTTGGGCTTCGTCATCCAAGACGAAGCCCAAGGCATTCTTTCGCTGTCGGCAGGCGCGGGCTATTCGCTGGCCCTGAAGCCCAGCCTTTTGCCCAGCCTGGTCGCGAAGAACTCGCCGACAAGGCCGCGGCGGAACAGAAGCACGCAGACCATGAACACGATCCCGGTGATGATCGTCACCGGAAAGTCCGAGGTCGCAAGGTAGTTCTGCAAGGTCACCACCAGCCCGGCGCCGACGACCGGGCCAAGGAACGTGCCGATGCCGCCCAGCAGCGTCATCAGGATCACCTCGCCCGACATCTGCCAGGTCACGTCGGTCAGCGTCGCGAACTGGAAGATCAGCGCCTTGACGCTGCCCGCCAGACCCGCCAGCGCCGCCGACATGACGAAGGCGCCCAGCTTGTAATGCTGCACGGAATAGCCCAGCGAGATCGCCCTTTGCTCATTCTCGCGGATGGATTTCAGGATCATGCCGAAGGGCGAATTGACCACCCGCCAGATGATCAGCAGGCCAAGGATGAACACCGCAAGGACGAAGTAGTACATGTTCATCGACTGGCCCAGATCGATCAGCCCGAACAGGCGGCCGCGCGGGATCGACTGGATGCCGTCCTCGCCATGGGTGAAGGGGGCCTGAAGGCAGAAGAAATAGAACATCTGCGACAGGGCCAGCGTGATCATGGCGAAGTAGATGCCCTGCCGGCGGATGGCGATGGCCCCCATGACCAGACCCAGAAGGGCGGCGCCAAGGACGCCCAGCAGGATGCCGGCCTCGGGCGACCAACCCCAGGCCTTGATCGCGTGGCCGGTGAAATAGGCCGCGCCGCCGAAGAAGGTGGCATGGCCAAAGGAGAGCAGCCCCGTATAGCCCAGAAGCAGGTTGAAGGCCGCGGCGAACAGCGCGAATGCCAGAAGCTTCATCAGGAAGATCGGGTACAGGAACATCGGCGCGACCAGCAGCGCCGCCAGCCCGAGAAGGGCCAGGACAAGCTGCAACTGCCCGGCGCGGGGATGGACCGCGACATGTTCGGCGGTGACGGTTTCGGATTTCCCGGACATGTCAGGCATCCTTTCCAAAAAGGCCTGCGGGCCGCAGGATCAAGACGATCGCCATGATGACGAAGATCACGATGTTCGAGGCCTCGGGGTAAAAGACCTTGGCCAGCCCCTCGACCACGCCCAGCATGTAGCCGGTGACGATGGCGCCCAGGATCGAGCCCATGCCGCCCACGACGACCACGGCGAAGACGATGATGATCAGGTTCGAGCCCATCAGCGGGCTGACCTGATAGACCGGCGCCGCCAGCACGCCCGCGAAGGCGGCAAGGCCCGCGCCAAGCGCATAGGTCGCCGTCAGCAACAGCGGCACGTTGACGCCGAAGGCCTGCACCAGCACCGGGTTTTCGGTCGCGGCGCGCAAGTAGGCGCCGATCTTGGTCTTTTCGATCAGCAGCCAGACGGCGATGCAGACCGCAAGCGAGGCGATGACCACCCAGCCGCGATAGATCGGCAGGAACATGAAGCCCAGGTTGACCGCGCCCGCCAGTTGCGAGGGCGGCGCATAGGGCTTGCCCGAGGCGCCGAAGAAATAGCGGAAGGTGCCCTCGATCGTCAGGGCAAGGCCAAAGGTGAACAGCAGCCCGTAAAGCGGGTCCAGCTTGTAAAGGCGCGACAGCATCGTGCGTTCGACCACGGCGGCGAACAGGCCCACGAGCAGCGGCGCCAGCACCAGCGCCAGCCAGTAATTGACGCCCGCCAGCGTCAGAAGCAGCAGCGCCGTAAAGGCGCCCAGCATGTATTGCGCGCCATGCGCGAAGTTGATGACGCGCAACAGCCCGAAGATGACCGCAAGGCCAAGCGACAGCAGTGCATAGAACGAGCCGTTGATCAGCCCGACCAGAAGCTGGCCCATCAATGCCTGCAGGGGCACGCCAAAGATCATCACCATGTCACACCCCCAGTTCCCGATGCAGCATGTCCATCTGCGCCGGCAACTCGGCGACCGGGAATTCCGCCGTCATCCTGCCGTGGTCCATCAGATAGAAACGGTCCGCGACCTTGGCCGCGAAACGGAAGTTCTGTTCGACCAGCACCACGGTCATGCCCCGCGCCTTGAGCTTTTGCAGCACCTCGCCGATAGCCTGGATGATGACCGGGGCAAGGCCCTCGGTCGGCTCGTCCAAAAGCAGGCAGCGCGCGCCGGTGCGCAGGATGCGGGCCATGGCCAGCATCTGCTGTTCGCCGCCCGACAGTTTGGTGCCGGGGCTGTTCCTGCGCTCCAGCAGGTTCGGGAACAAATCGTAGATTTCGTCCAGCGACATGCCGCCTTCGGCGACCTTGGGGGGCAGCATCAGGTTTTCCTCGACCGAGAGGCTGGCGAAGATGCCGCGTTCCTCGGGGACGATGCCAAGGCCCGCGCGCGCGACGTGATGCAGGGGCAGGGCCATCATGTCGCGGCCGGCGAATTCGACCTGGCCCTTGCGCTTGCGCAGGATGCCCATGACCGCGCGCAGGGTCGTGGTCTTGCCCATGCCGTTGCGGCCAAGGATGCAGATCGTCTCGCCCTGCGCGATATTCAGGTTCACCCCGTGCAGGACATGGCTTTCGCCATACCAGGCATGCAGGTCGCGGACATTCAGAAGCGGCGCGTTCATGCGTCGGTCCCCATATAGGCGGTGCGCACGCGCGGATCGGCCGAGACGGTGGCATAGTCGCCCCGCGCGATGATCTCGCCCCGTTGCAGCACGGTGACGTGGTGGCAGATATCGGCCACGACGCTGAGGTTGTGCTCGACCATCAGGACGGCACGCTCGGTGGCGACATCGCGGATGATGTCGGCGACCATGGCGACGTCCTCTTGTCCCATGCCGGCCATCGGTTCGTCCAAGAGCAGCACCTCGGGGTCCAGCGCCAGCGTGGTCGCGATTTCCAGCACGCGCTTGCGGCCATAGGACAGATCGGCGGCGCGGTGGTCGCGCCAGCGCGCAAGGCCCAGCCGTTCGATCAGGTCGTCGGCGCGCGCGTCCAGCCGGTCCAGCGCCGAGAGCGGCAGCCAGAACTGCGTCGCCAGCCCGTTCGGCCGTTGCAGCGCGACCTTGACGTTCTCGCGCACCGTCAGATGCGGAAAGACGGCCGAGATCTGGAAGGACCGCACCAGCCCCATCCGCGCCACCTTGTCAGGTGCGGTGCGGGTGATGTCGGTGCCCAGAAGCGTGATCTTGCCGCGCGTCGGTTGCAGGAACTTGGTCAGAAGGTTGAAAACCGTGGTCTTGCCGGCGCCGTTCGGGCCGATCAGGGCGTGGATGCGCGCGTGCTCCACGTCCAGATCGACATTGTTGACCGCCGTGAAGCCGCCGAAATCACGACCGAGGCCGCGGGCGGTCAATACCACCCGCGGCTCGGCCTGCGTTGCTTGCGCGGCGCTCATTTGATGAACGGACATGTCGATTTGTCCAGCGGCGCCGCGGTCTGTTCGGCCGGGATGGTGGAAAGGATGTTGAAAAAGTCCCACTCACCCTTGCTTTCCTCGGGCGATTTCACCTTGACCAGATACATGTCGGTGATCATGCGCCCGTCGGCGCGGACAGAACCGGTCTGGGTGAAGTCGTCGCGCACCGGCATTTCGCGCATCTTCGCGGCGACGGTCTCGGCATTGTCGGAACCCGCCGCCTCGATCGACTTCAGGTAATGCAGCACGGCCGAGTAGGTCGCGGCATGGACCATCCCCGGCATGACGCCCATCTTGTCCTTGAACGCATTGGCGAATTTCCGGCTGGCCTCGTCACGGTCCCAGTAATACGAGGTGGTGAAGGTCAGTCCTTGTGCGTTTTGCAGCCCCAGCGCCTGCACGTCCGACATGACCACGACCATGCCGGCCAGCAGTTGGCCGCCCTGCGCGATGCCGAAATCGGCCGCCTGTTTCAGCGAGTTGACGGTATCCGCGCCGGCATTGGCCAGCGCGATCACCTGCGCCCCCGAGGCCTGCCCCTGCAACAGGAAGGACGAGAAATCCATCGCCCCCAGCGGATGCTTGACCGAACCCAGCACCTCGCCCTTTTCCTTGGCGATCTCGGCGCGCAGGTCTGCCTCCATCTGGTGGCCGAAGGCATAGTCCGAGGTCAGGATGAACCAGCTCTTGAAGCCCTGGTCCAGCAGCGCCTTGGCCGAGGACACCGATTGCGAATAGGTGTCCCAGCCCCAGTGGAAGCCGGTGGGCGAACATTCGGCATTGGTCAGCGCCGCTGGGCCGGGCCCGGTCATCAGCGTGATCTTCTTCAGGTCGCGGGCCATGTTGTTGACGGCAATCGCCACCGAGGATCCGGTCAGGTCGGCGATCGCGTCCACCTGCTCGGCCTCATACCATTTGCGGGCGATGGCCGAGGCGATGTCGGTCTTGGTCTGGTGGTCGGCCGAGACCAGCTCGACCTTGATCCCCTTGCTTTCGGGGTCGAATTCCTTGATCGCGATTTCGGCCGCGGCGACCGAGCCGCGCCCGCCGAAATCCGAATAGGTGCCGGACTGGTCGTTCAGGACGCCGATCTTGACCACGCCATCGGAAAGGTCCAGCGCATTGGCCGACATGGCCGAGGCGCCCAGCAGCAGGGCTGCCATGATTGCAGATTTCTTCATTTTTCTTTCTCCTCCCAAAAAGCACCGGCGGCCATTTTCACATGGTCCGGTGTCTGCTTCGCATGTTGGGTCGTCGGGGGCGGGAGCTGCCGTCCACCCCCGAGACCATCAATTATTGCTCGGAAAGTCGAGCGTGATCTTGCCGGGCAGCGGCTGCGCCCCGTCGTCAGGCGCCGGCCAGCGCTGCGAGACCGTCTTGATCTTGGTGTAAAAACGCGCGGCGTCGGGGCCGAACATATGCGCATCGCCGAATTTCGACCGCCGCAGCCCGCCAAAGTTGTGATGCCCGACCGGCACCGGCACCGGGACGTTGACGCCCAGCATCCCGGCCTCGACCTCGGTGCAAAAGGTATGCGCCGCGCCGCCCGAGCGGGTGAAGATCACCGCCCCATTGCCATATTCATGCGCGTTCACCAGCCCGATCGCCTCATCCAGACTGGCCGCGCGCATGATGCCGCGCACCGGGCCAAAGATCTCGTCGCGCCAGATCTGCATGTCGCGGGTGACGTGATCGACCAGCGACGGGCCGGTGAAATAGCCGCCCTCATGGCCCGCGATGCTGAGGTTGCGCCCGTCGATCACCAGTTCGGCGCCCTCGTCGATGGCGCGCTGGATGGCGGCCTCGACCCCGTCGCGCGCGGCGCGGGTGACGACCGGGCCGAAATCGGCTGCGGGATCGTCATAGGCGCCGACCTTCAGCCTGCCGATCAGCTCGGTCACATGCGCGCGCATCCGGGTCGCGGTCTCGTCGCCGACGCAGACCAGAAGCGATACCGCCATGCAGCGCTGCGATGACGACCCGTAACCGGCGCTGACAAAGGCCTGCGCGGCGGCGTCGAAATCGGCATCCGGCATGACGACCATGTGGTTCTTGCCGCCGGTATAGGCCGCCACGCGCTTGTTGTGGCGCGAGCCGTGCTGATAGATATGCTCGCCGATCCGGGTCGAGCCGACGAACGAGATCGCCGCGATCCCCGGATGTTCAAGCATGGCGTCGACCGCCGTGGCATCGCCGTTCACCGTGTTCCAGACGCCGGCCGGCAGACCCGCCTGCGTCCACAATTCGCCCAGCAGGGCGGTGGCGCCCGGCACCCGCTCGGACGGTTTCACGATCACCGCGTTGCCGGTGGCAATCGCCATCGAGGCCATCATCAGCGGCACCATGATCGGAAAGTTGAAGGGCGCGATGCAGCCCACGACGCCCACGGGCATGGTCAGCGAATAGGTGTCGATGCCGCCGCCGACATTGCGCGAATATTCGCCCTTGGTGATTTCGGGGGCATTGGTGGCATATTCGACTGCCTCCAATGCGCGGCTCAGCTCGCCCGCGGCATCCGACAGCGTCTTGCCGTTCTCAAGCCCGCAGATGTCGATCAGCCGGTCGCGGTTGGCCAGAATGACCTCGCGCATTCCGAAGATGACCGCCATGCGCCGCGCCTGCGAGGCATTGCCCCAGTCCTTGCCCGCATTTTGCGCGACCGCCACCGCCGCATCGACCAGCGCCCGGTCGGCATAGTCGCTGCGGTAAAGCTCTTCCCCCGTCGAGGGGTTGAAGACCGGCCCGCTGCGCCCGCTGTCACTGTCCCGAAACGTGCCGCCGATGTAATGCTGCGATCCATACATGCCGAAATCTGTCCCCACCCGTCAAAACCTCGCGCGTGCCGGGCCGCATGGCGGCATCGTCGCGGCATGATCGGGGGTTGTGCGGGCGTCCGGCTGCGGCGCCGCGCCCTTGCGGGCAAGGCCCGTCGCCACCGGCCGGCCTAACGCCGGGCCGGCAAAACCAGTCATCGCCATAGCTCCCCCCTTTGCCCCCGCGCGGCTCCTCAACCGGGACGGGTTCACTTCATCAGCTTGATGCAAGGCACCCTTGCGTTTAAATTCGCAAATATTGCAAAGCGGCTGTGCAAAAATCGACAGCCCCTCCCGCTGCCAAGGACAAGCGCGCATGGAATGGGACGATCTCAAGTATTTTCTGGAACTTGCCCGGACCGGGACCCTGACCGCCGCCGCCCGCCGGCTTGAGGTCCAGCATTCGACCGTCGCCCGGCGGATTTCCCGGCTTGAGCGGGAATACGGCCAGCCGCTTTTCGCACGCGACTTCGACGGCTACCGGCCGAATCGGGCGGGGCAGGAATTGCTGATCAAGGCCGAAGAGATCGCCGCCGCTTTCGCCGCGCTTGGCCGGGACAATGCGCAGCAGTCCGATGCGTTGTCGGGCACTGTCAGGGTCGGCGTCACCGAGGGCTTTGGCAGCTATCTTTTGCCGCCCTGCCTTGCCCGCTTCCGCGACGCCTATCCGGGCATCACGCTGCATGTCCTGGCGACGCCCCGCGCCGTGCAGATGCCGCGAAACGAGGTCGATATCGTCATCACCGTCGACCGCCAGGCGCGCGGCCCCTATCGGATGGCGAAGCTGACCGACTATCGGCTGGGGCTGTTCGCGGCCGAAAGCTATCTGGCGCGCCGCCCGCTGCCGCGGCGGACATCCGATCTGGGCGGCCATGATTTCGTGAGCTACGTCCCCGAGCTGGAGCCGGCCAAGGACCTGCCCAAGATCGAGGACGTCCCCCACACGACCCCGCCAAAGATCCTTGCGACCTCGCTTGCCGGTCAGAAGGCGGCGGTTCTGGCCGGCTGCGGCATCGCCCTGATGCCGCATTTCCTGTGCGCCGACGAGCCGCAGCTAAGGCTGCTTCTGCCCGAGCAGGTGACTTTTCGGCGCACCTACTACATCTCGGTCGCCGAGGAGATCCGCCACATCCCCCGCATCGCCGCGTTCTGGACCTTCATGCGGAGCAGTTTTCAGGTGTAAGGATTCCCACGCCTCGCACCGGCCGATGAGCCGCTGCCGATCCGGGGCTTCGCCGATCCCGCCCCACGCCGCGCCACCCGTGATGTCTACGATGGTCTTTGTCGTCTCATCCCGCCGGCGCGCTGAGAGAAGGGTCCGGAACATCGGCTCCAGCCGATCTCTCATGAGAAATAGTTCTCGTCCAGGTAAAGGTTTGCCGCACTTGTAAATTGGGCTCAGCCAATGTCATCGGCGAGGCCAGCCATTTCGATGCCCCTACGGAGTGGAAGGGAGCAACCACGCGGATCCGCTCCGGCGGACCATCGCTGGCATCAGAGCCGTGGGCGACCGTGGCGGGCAGATGACCTGAATCATCGAGCGCGCGGATGGTCGAGGCAAGCTTTGAACCGCGGCTTGGATGGGCCACAAACACCCATTTCAGCAAAACTCGTCTGATGCAACTTTCGGCGTCAAGGAATGCAACAGTCCCTGTCACGCGGCATCGGACGATCCCTGTCCGACCGCGGCGCTGCACCTGCCTGTCGGGCGCCGCAGGTCGGTTCGGCCAACATTGGCCACTTCCGAAGCAAGCACATTGCCCGAGGTTCCTGAGCCCCAGCCGCGCAATATGCGTGAAAGAGTGAGGAAAACGCGGTCATTTCTGATCGGTGCTGATCGCTCCAAAAAGCCCTTGTTTCCGTTGCCCACGCCCCATATACGAGGCGGCGGAGACGTGGCCGAGTGGTCGAAGGCACACCCCTGCTAAGGGTGCAGACGGGGAACCGTCTCGAGGGTTCGAATCCCTTCGTCTCCGCCACTTGCCGTTGCGAAAGGGTTCTCCCGATCCGGCTCCGGCCGGATTTTTCCGTTGTTTTCGAGGGTTATGCGGGTGGAGCTGAGCCCTGGCCGCTGCGCCAAGGGGCTCGGAAGCGGTCTCTCAGGGCCGATATTCTCTGGACCTGTTGCCTTCGTCATTTCGGTGACGTTTTTGCAAGCACCTGATAAAACAAGGTTTTATCAGGTGTCCCGCAAAACACTTCGATTTCAGGGGCATTTGCCGCGTGGAACAGAAATCGAACTTTGCCGGGTGGCGACAGTGAAGAACCCAGATGAGCTACTCGCGCATGACCTTGTCCATTCGCCATGCGCAGTATGAACACATGCCCGCGTCATAGTTGAAGTCGTCTGGATTGAACTCCTCTCCGCACATTGAACATGTCAGATCAGCGCCCGGGCAGAGGACGCAACCTTCTCCGTTCACCCAGCTTTCACGATGGCATTCGGGACAGGTTGTAACTGGCGGTTCGCGGAAGCGGTCGAGCAGCTTCTCCTCGGCATCCCGGTCGCGCTTGAAGGCCGCATATTCCGGCTCGCCGCTGTTGACCGAGATCACCACGTCGGAAACCTCGGGCGGCAGGTGGCGGTCGAGTTCCTGCTTGTAGAGCAGACAACTCTCACGGTCGAAGGTCACCACCTGCGCGCCAAAGCCGTTCGGGGCGACCTTCTCCTCGAAGTGCTTGGCGATGTCGCCGCAAATCGCGCGGATGCGTTCAGGCGCCTTGACCAGGATCGACATCTTGGCCGCCGCCTTGCCCAGCCGATCCCGGTCCTCGTCGGTCAGACCCTGCGTCAGCTCGGCATAGGCCTCCTCGATGGTCCTTATTGCAAGCCGTTCAACACCCGACGGTTTAAGTCGGGCTCCAACATTTTGATATCGTTGATTTGTTTGGTTGCGGGGGCGCGCTACCTACGAGACCGACACTCGATCCAAGCGGCCATCTGACCGACCGTATATAGCCGCCTGAAAGCACCTGAGGCGTCCGATCAATCGTGTTGAAATCTCCGCACGAAACGCGGAAATCCCAACATGACTTATACAGGATCGCAGTTGGCAAGCTGACTTGGATAGTGGTCTAGATGGGACGCCAGCCGAATACCCCATCTGAACAACCAGGCAGCATTGCGTTCATCAGGGCGGTTTGCAGCATCTGTCGCTGATCCGCCTCGGGGATAGCCAGCAAATCCGCAGGCCCGAAAATCGCACGATGGGTCACGAAACCGCTGAGAAGGCTAAGCGCGAAATGCGCCCGTCCCGGATCCGCATG
>RRZU012860057.1_pt1 | contig 17222 bp, 11 predicted proteins | sample 2165561 | NCBI WGS metagenome assembly RRZU01 (sample SAMN10456909, study PRJNA506462) | wastewater metagenome | isolation source: wastewater sludge | place: USA: Moscow, Idaho | reverse complement strand
CGTCGGTGGCGTTCTTGTTGTCGGTGACGGTGAGTTTGACGGGGTAGTCCCCGGCGGTGGCGTAGGTGTGGCTGATCTGGGCTCCGGTCTTGGTGCTGCCGTCGCCGAGGGTCCAGGTGAAGGAGGAGATGGTGCCGTCGGGGTCGGTGGAGTTGCGTGCGTCCAGGGCGACGGTGAGGTCGGTGGTGGAGGCGGTGAACGCGGCGGTGGGCGCCACGTTGGCGGCGATGGTCGACTGCGCCAGGATGTTGTCCACGGTCACGACCGCCGGGCCGTTCGTCGCTGAGGATGATACGAAGGCGAAGAGACCGGCCGTACCCGGCTGCTGAAGCCCAGAAGCGGTGTCGGAAGCCGACAACAGCCAGGCAATGGGTTCCGGCTGCGACGCAGTCCAGACCTTCAAGCGAAGAGTCGTCGGCGAAGTCCCGGTGGCAACCATGCGCATTGTGAGCGGTACCCCAGGGACGAACGTGCCGGCCGGCAACTTCGCAGACCCGAGGATCGTTTCCTTCCAAGCCTGCATCCGGATGAGGGACAACTCGACAGTTCCGTTGGCCAGGAGATGCGCCTTGCCTCGGTAGCCGTTTCCGCTGGTCCCCCTACCCACCAGGGAGAAGTAGGTGCCGCTCCCCGTTGCCGCTCTGTCGGATGTGAAGTCCGAGCGGATGTCTGTATCGGTGCTGGCCACGCCGGACAGAAGTACTTCAGTGCCGGCCCCCTTTGCCAGCGTGAGTCGCCCGGTTCCGCCGGTGACTGAGCAGCCCTTGCAGGAGGACCAATCGCCTCCGGTCGCAGCTGTTCCCCAGCCGCTTGTCACCGTGCGGCCGAATTCATCCTGCGCGAGGACCTGCATGACCGCAGCGGAGGCGGGCACGGCTCGCGTAGGCAGTACGCCGAGCAGGAGGCTCAGCATGACAAGCAGGACTGCAAGCGGGCGGAACGCGAACGTGAACATGTCCGCTACTTCGAAAGATAGCCCGGTCAGGTTGCGCAGCGACGGGAGAATTCACCCGTCCGGGCCATTGCGGTGTCCGCTGTGAGGACCCCGCGTCCTAGTGCCCACTCCTCACTCGACGGTGCCCTTGAAGGCCACCAGAGGAGAGGATCCGGAGTACGCGACGGTGAAGATTGCTCTACTTTCGCTCGGCAATGCGAAGACGTAAGTCCCCGTGGTCGACTCACCTGGGCCGATCGAGCGGCCGATGGGGTCGTTGCGGCTGTCGGTCGACTGAACCGATGCCGGACGCAGATCGGCCCCGTAGTAGCCATTGACGTTGACCGCAGAAGCGTCGATGGGCCGATTGCTGCCGTTCGTGATCTGCACCGTCACGGCGACAGAAGGGGTCGCGAGGTCACCCACACCTACGCCATCGCTCTTGACCCGTCGCACGTCGGTGATCTCGGCCTTCACCCCATCCCCGAAAGAGGCAGTCTGCTCGAGTCCGACTTCATCTTTGATCAGGCTGCGCGTCGGCAATCCCGAAACCTCGGGAGTCTGTCCGGAGCCGGAGGGTGACGGCTTCGGCTCAGGCGCAGCCAGCGTCGGGGTAGCCGAATCGCCCGACGCGTCTGCCGACATCCGACTGCCCGGGGCTGTCGCTGACGCGCAGCCGCTCAGCACGGCTGCGGCGAGGGCGACCACGGGCAGGACACGGAGTGCGCGATTGTGCATGTTCGCTGCTTACCCGCCTCTTGAATGCCCTAACCCTGCAGTTCATGGCCATGACTCGGATTCCCACGAGCTCGCGGACACTGCAGTTGAATGGACACAGAGTGAGTATTCGGGCAATCGTCCCCGATTATGCGGATGTGCCTCGTCTCACAGTCACTCTCGGTAAACATCGGGGTATCGTTGCAGTAGGTCGTTGGCGGGACCGTCAGGTTCCGATCGCTGCACCAACCGCAGTCGGCTGGTCTGGGGGGTCCAGGCAGCGGCGAGAAGGGGATTTTTCAGTGTCGCTCATATTTCGCAAGAGTGCCGTTGCGCTCACCACCACTCTGGTGATGGCGTTCGCCGGTGTTGCTGCATGGCCCGCTTCGGCGGACACCCGACCTGTCAACGACGATCCGGCCACGGTCTCGGCTGATCCCCTACCCACAACCCAGATCGACGGGGTCGCATGGTCGCAGGTCGTGGTAGGCAACAAAGTCTACGTCGCGGGAAGTTTCAAGAACGCCCGCCCAGCGGGGGCCGCACCCGGCACGAATCTGACTCCTCGCAGCAACATCCTCGCCTATGACATCAACACCGGCGTACTGGATCCGAACTTCGCGCCCGTCCTGGACGGGCAGGCGCTCACGATCGCCGCGTCACCGGATGGCAAGACCATCTACGTCGGCGGCGAATTCGGCAAGGTCAACGGCCAGTGGCGCGTTCATATGGCAGCTTTCGATGTCGCCACCGGGCAGTTGAAGTCCAACTTTCAGCCCGTTGTCTCCAGCGCCGTCCGGACAATATCGGCTACGAACGATACGGTCTACTTCGGTGGTGACTTCAACAACGTCTCCGGCGTCGCCCGCTCCTTTGCTGCAAGCGTTCGCGCGCAGGATGGTGGCGTCACGGACTGGAACCCGAGCCCGAACGCATCCGTGACCGCTATGGCAGTCACCAGCGACAGTTCCAAGGTGGTGCTTGGGGGTCGCTTCACGACCGTTTCCGGTCAGAATTGGTACGGCATGGGAGCAACCGACCCCGTGACGGGCAGTCCCGTGCGCTGGGATGCCACGAGCGTGCTTCGCAATGCCGGTACAGCGACTGCCTGGAGCCAATTCGTTGCCGAGGGAGACAGCGTCTACGGCGCCGGTTACACCTACGGCAGCGGCGGGAACTTCGAGGGGATCTTCCGAGCCAAGAATGATAGCGGCGAACTGGTAACGGTCGCCGACTCCAGGGGTGACCATTACTCCGTGTACCCGGACGGCCCCACGGTCTACGCGGTCAGTCACGCGCACTATGGCGGCAACTTCCCCGGCGCCTTTCCTCAGACGGAGCCGTGGACTCACTACCACTCCACAGCGCTGACGGCAGATCCACGTGGAACGATCACATCCGACCCCTACGGCTACCCGAGCTTCTTGGGTAAGCCGGCCCCCGCCATGCTCAACTGGTTCCCCAACTGGTACGTCGGCTCGGTGACGCCTGCTCGGCAGGCAGCCTGGAGCATCACCGGTAACGGTGACTACGTAGTTGCGGCGGGCGAATTCACGGGACTCGTGGGGAAGTCGCAGCAGGGTCTTGTCAGGTTCGCCAGCACGGGCACGGCCCCGAACACGGTCCGGCCGTCGACCAGCGACAATCTGACGCCAACCGTGTCCTCGACCTCTCCTGGTGAGGTCCGTGTGGCATGGCAGACCACCCATGATCGAGACAACGAGGCCCTTACGTACCGCGTCTACCGCGACTACAAGTCCTCGCGTGATGTTCCCGTCTACGAGACGACAGTGAACTCGCGCTTCTTCGCGCGACCCAGTTTGTCGTTCGTGGATCGCGGTCTCACGCCAGGAGAAAGCCACAACTACCGGGTGGTCGCACTGGACCCGTTCGGTAACTCCGTCTCATCAGTGGATATGAAGGCGACAGTCGGCTCAGCCGGCAGCCCCTATGCCGAGGCAGTTCTGGCCGACGGGCCGACGTCATACTGGCGGTTGGGTGATGCCACAGGCGCCGCGATGCTCGAAGACATCGCCGGCGGCGACGATCTCCAGCCGAACGGAGGGCAGCCCGGGGCCGGTTTGAGTCAGAGCCCCGACGGCGCCCTGACCGGTGATGCAGATACCGCGAGCACGTTCGATGGCGTGAACTCCGGATACGCGGCCGGGTTGTACCCGCAGCGTGGGCCGAACACCGTGACCGTTGAGGCGTGGGTGAAGACCACAAGCACCAGTGGTGGCCGGATCGTCGGGTACAGCGAACGACGTGAGGGTACCTCTGCGCGACATGACCGCCAGTTGTATCTGGACAACGGTGGCCGTGTCCTGTTCGGTGTCCACTCCGGCGGGGTGCGCACGATCATTTCGCCGAATGCCGTCAACGACGGGCAGTGGCATCACGTTGCCGGAACGCTTGGCCCCGCAGGGATGCGGCTTTTCGTGGACGGAAAGGCGGTGGCCTCTCGTGGTGACACAGTGACGCCCCGCAACTTCTCTGGGTATTGGCGCGTGGGTGGCGACACCCTGAGTGGTTGGACCAACGCGCCAACCAGCGGCTTTCTCTCCGGGAAGATCGACGAGGTGGCCGTCTACCCGAAGGTCTTGACTCCCTCTCAGGTCGACGCGCACTTCAGGGCGAGTGGGCGCACGAGTGCCCTCCCGGGCAAGCCCGGTGACCAGTTCGGGGCAGCTGTGTTCGATCTCAGTCCTGAGATGCTGTGGCGCCTCGACGACACGTCGGGGACGGCTGCCAAGGATTCCGGGCCGGCGAACGCGGACGGCACTGCCATAGGCGGCGTGACGTGGCTTCAGCCGAGCCAGTTGTCCTATGTCAACTCGGCCTCCGCAGCATTCGATGGCTCCAACGACCTGGTGGTCTCGAACCGGCAGGTCATGTCGCCCGCGGAGTACACGGCGGGTGTGTGGTTCAACACGAGCACCACTCGTGGGGGCAAGCTGATCGGCTTCGGTGACCGGACGAGCGGCTTGTCGCCCAAGTACGATCGCCACGTCTACATGCAAAACGACGGCAAGTTGGCGTTCGGCCCCTCGGCTGCGGGCAGGATCGTCACCGACAAGTCGTTCAACGATGGTGTGTGGCACCTCGCCACGCTCACGGAAGGTCCCGACGGGATGGAACTGTTCGTTGACGGACGGTCCGTCGGCGCTACCGGCCAGCGTTCGGCGGCCGCGTACGCGGGCTACTGGCGGATCGGTGGTGACAATACGTGGGGATCAGCCACCAGCGCCTACCTGGCGGGTCGGTTGGACGAGGCGTTCGTGCTCGGCGGTGCCATTCCGGAGGAGCAGGTATACGACTTGTACGTTGCCGGACTCGCGCCTGGGACGAATCAGCGTCCCTTCGCACGGTTCACATCGACCACGGACTTCCTGACGGCGAACTTTGATGCCGGCGCATCTTCTGATCCAGACGGGACTCTGGTGTCCTACGACTGGGACTTCGGCGACGGGAGTACGGGTACCGGTCCTTCGGTGACCAAGGCGTATGGTTCGGCCGGAACCTACACCGTTACGCTCACCGTGACCGATGACAGGGGAGGCGTCGACTCGGTCAAGCGCCAGGTGACGACGCAGAATCCGCCGCCGAATGTTCCGCCCACGGCTGCCTTCAGTAACGAGATCAACCGACTGAACGCGAGCTTCGACGCGACTGACTCCTCGGACGCGGACGGATCCATCTCCTCCTACGAGTGGGACTTCGGCGACGGAACCACAGGTACCGGGAAGCTAGTCGACAAGACCTTCGCGCAGGAGGGCACATACACCGTTGTTCTCACCGTGACGGACAACCGAGGTGCTACCGCCCAGGTGTCGCGGGATGTCTCGGTTCAGCCGAACAGGTTGCCCACGGCTGCCTTCGAAGCGACCGCTAACGATCTTGCGGTGGCGGTGGACGCCACCCAGTCCTCGGATCCCGACGGAACGATCACGTCCTACGACTGGGATTTCGGGGATGGCACGACAGGCAACGGAAAACAAGGCACCCACTCCTATGCGAGCTCGGGCACCTTCACGGTGACCTTGACAGTGACTGACTCGGACGGCGCCATAGCCACCAAGAGTGCCGACATCACGGTCACAGAGCCGCCGAACGAGTTGCCCACGGCAAGGTTCAGTGTCGGAGCCACTGCATTGCGCGTGGACTTGGACGCCTCGGCCTCGGACGACCCGGACGGCACTATCCAGTCCTATGACTGGAACTTCGGTGACGGCGCGACTGGAACCGGAAGGCAGGCGACACACACGTACCAGAGCGCCGGCACTTACGGGGTGACACTCACCGTCACGGACAACCGCGGCAGCGTGTCGCAGCGCACCGAGCAGGTCTCCGTGGTGAGTAACCAGGTACCCACCGCCGACTTCACGAGCAGCGTCACGGACCTGACGGTCTCGCTCGATGGCCGGTCGTCGAGTGATCCCGATGGCGCCATCGAAAAGTACGAGTGGGACCTCGGCGATGGCACGACCAAGGCGGGGCCGCAGGTGACACACACGTACGCCGCAGCTGGTTCGTACGATGTGCGCCTGACCGTGAAGGACGGACAGGGGGCCAGCGCCGACAAGGTGCGGAAGGTGACTGTGACACAACCGCCGCTCGCCAGGGATCTCTTCGGTCGTAGCGTGGCGTCCGGGTGGGGTGGGGCGGAGATCGGCGGGTCATGGTCGGGTTGCGGCTCCGCGTGTTCGGTGTCGAACGGAACTGGCCTGATCCCGTTGACGGCCGGCACCGGTCGCGAGTCTTTGCTGAACTCGGTGAACTCCACCAACACGGATGTGACAGCGGATTTTGCCGTCAACAAGACGCCAACCGGTGGGGGGACCTATGTGTCGCTCGTCGGTCGCGGTGGGACCGGCGAAGGTTATCGGGGCAAGGCTCGGATGATGCCCGACGGGAGCCTTCAAATGTCGATCGTCAGATTGAACGCTTGGACCGAGGCCACACTCGCGTCAGCGACCTTGCCCGCCGGAACGGTGACTGCCGGTCAGCCTCTGAGAATGCGCGTGCAGGTCTCCGGGACTGCACCGACGACGATTCGGTTCAAGGCCTGGGCTGCGGGATCTGCTGAGCCGGACGCCTGGCGCTTGACAGCTACCGATTCGACGGCCGCGCTTCAGAAGGCCGGAGGCGTGGGGGTCTACAGTTACCTGTCGGGATCCACGAGCAACGGGCCGACTACTGTCTCGATTGATAACGTCGTAGCCCGCCTGCCTTGATCGACTGTCGGGTCTGACGTCGGCGCGCCGAGTCAGGCCCGACAGTCGAGAGGCGGGAGTACATGGCTCCAACAGCTGTGATCGGGGCTATCTCTTCATCGACGGTCGACTTCGGTGTTCTCGCGCTCACCGTCCTCGCCTTCGGTGCCATCGGATTCGCCATCGCACGTCGATTCCCGGCATGGGGCTTGGCCGGCTGGCTTGTGGTGCTCGCATTCGTTCCCGTCTGGGTCGGCCTCAGCGTTGTCTTCTACTTCACTCCAGCGACTGCTCTGGGCTTCGTTCTATTGGCCGTCCTCTTGCCTGTGTCTCTCAAGAGTTTTCGGACCCCACTCGATCTGGCCCTCATGGCGTTCTTCCTCGCGTGTCTGCTCCCCGTCTTCCTCGGGTCCAGTTGGACGGTTACATCGGTCTTCGTGGTGTTGACACAGTGGGGCCTCGCCTACGCCGTGGGTCGGATTGCGCCGCACCGGATCGACATCGAGTCGATAAGGGTGATGGTGGCATGGGTGTTCGCGGCTGTGGCGGTGGTGACTCTGCTCGAGTTCGCAACGAGCTGGAACCCATTCGTCCTAATCCCGGGGAGCGGGGACTTGTACATGGGGTGGAGCCCCTTGCAGAGCAGGGGCGGGGTGCTCCGCGCTGAAGGGGCCTTCGGGCATTCGATTGCTCTGGGTTCGAGCATGGCAATGGTGGTCCCGCTCGTCTATGGTGCTACTCGTCTTTCTCCCTGGCTGCGCCTGGTGATCATCGGTCTCTTGGCCGCGGCAACCGTGGTGACCTTCAGCCGCGTGGGTCTCGTCGGGGTGGGTCTGGCCGTAACCTGCAGCCTCATCTTCATTCCTTGGGCTATGTCCGCACGGATGCGGATTGCGCTGGCCGCCGCTGCGGCGGCCGTCGCCACCGCCATGATTCCCCTCTTTCTCGGGGTGCTGGAGGGTGCCGGGAGCGAGGCCACCAGCAGCGCCAACTACCGCGGGGATTTGGCCGAGTTGGTCGGTCATATTTCGACGCTGGGATTCTCCAGCGTGGCGCATCGCGATGCTACCGGTGGACTTCGTTTCGGCGGCTACCGATCCATCGACAACGCACTGCTTCTCCTCGGGCTCACCTACGGATGGGTGGCACTGACTCTGGCGATAGTCCTTCTGCTGGCCGCGGTCATCGCCATGCTTCGCAGGCGTGCGACGCCGGAGACAGTGGCGGTAGTCAGCCAGATCCCTGCCCTCCTCTCGGTGGCGCTAATCACCCAGTATGCGACTGTCTTCTGGTTCGTCGCGGGCCTGGCGGTCTTCGGTCAACAGAGTCGCCTGCAATCATCGAGCGGAAGACGAAGTCGACCTCCCGGCGAGGGAGATCCGAAGAGCTTGAGGCTGTCACTAAGGGGCAAGACTCGCCCCGTCAGGGTGAAGTAGGTTACGTCTCCCGTTCCGAACGGACAATCGCGAACGGCAACCGAGCGCCCTTAGGTCGAGCAGTGTCCGTGGCCGTGAGAAAGTCCCCAATGGTGGCCAGGTAGAAGTCCCCACCCTTCGCGTCGTGTCGTAGCCGACGGAGAAGGCCCTGCGTGGTGACGGTGGCGGTGCCAACCAGTAACCGAGCACCACGTAGGGCTTCCATTGATGAACGCGAAGGAACGAATGGACCGGATTGCTGCCAACCGAGAAGTGGGCACCTACCGGGGAGAGACCGCGCTGTGCGGAACAACCCACCAGACCGTCAGACGGGTCATCGAGGTCCACGAGGCTGCCAGTGCCGGTGAAGCGCCTGCGGCGGCGGCCGCGGAACTATGACGCGGTCGCTGATCTGGTCGCGGAGAAGGTGCGGTCGACCAGCGGCCGGATGAGCGCGAAGCGGTTGTTGCCGCTGGCACCTGCGGGCGGGTATGCGGGGTCGGACCGCAACTTCCGTCGTGTGGTCGCTGAGGCGAAGCAGGCCTGGCGGCGTGACCAGGTCCGGGCCGGGGGCAGGCGCCCGGCAATCTGGGCTCCTGGTGAGGTGCTGGTCATCGACTGGGGCGAAGAACTGGTCGCGGGGCGGAAGGTGCACATGTTCTGCGTGGCGTGGTCGCGGGTGCGGTTCGTCCGCTTCGCTTTGGATGAGCAGCAGGCCACCAGACGTCCTCAGGCACCACCAGACCACCGCAGCAGCCGCGGCCTGACCAAGATCAACAACAACGAGGACATGTCCAGAATCCCTGACACGGCCCACATCGACTGCTCAGGTCACCTGATCGGCGCGGACTTTGATCTCGCTGATCGACTCAAGGATCGCGGTCTCGTCGTTGACGAGCTTGCCCGACAACAACGTCTCGCCGGCATCGCCGACCAGACACACCCAGTGGTGTCCCTTGCCGACGTCTATTCCAGCCCAACCCTGGGGTGCTGGATCTTCCATCCGTTGGCCTCCTTTTGGTCACTCAACTCCAAGTCGCCCCGGAGGAGCCGGGCGGCGATTCCACCGGAGCCACCTCAAGGGCGATCAAGGCTCAGCCATACCCGACTCTCCAGGCTCAGTGAACAACTTGCGGATCAGGGTTCAGGCTCCCTAGCGGACGCTGGCGCTGCGGTTGGCCGCGCTGCCGAGAACGCCAACCCGGTTGGGCGGCGCGTCGACAGGCTGCTCGATCCCGCCCGGGCTGCGCTGCGAGGGATTCTCGGTTCCTGATTCGCTCTCCGCAAGCGCCGTCTTGACGATGCTGGCCAGTAGACTAATTCCGCTGCCGGCCGTGTCCGCAAGGATCTGGTTCACCGTCACGCGGTGGGATGTTGATGGACCATTTGCAGCGATGATCGTCCACGAGTAGGGGTGTCATGACGGGAGCAGTCGTCGTCGTCAACTACGGCTCGAGCGACCTCTTGCGCCGCAACCTGGACGGAGTCAGGTCCCGGGTGGTGGTGGTCGACAACCACTCGAGTGACGCAGAATACTCAGCCGTGGCCCGCTTGTGCGCCAGTCGCGGATGGCTCCTCGTGGCGTCGCCCAACGACGGATTCGGGGCTGGCGTCAATCGAGGGGTGGAGGAGGCCAGCAAGGCCGGTGCCTCGGAGTTCGTCCTCCTGAACCCCGACGCGTGCGCAACCGACAACGTACTGCAGGGGATGCTTCAGCACGTTCGCAGCAATCCGCGCGACGTGGTGTCACCGACCATTCGGAGGCCGGACGGCGGAGTCGAGTTCGCCGGATCGATCGTGGACTGCCGGACCGGACATTTACGGCGGGGGTGGGTCGACGGCGACACCGACCCTGTGGCCAGAAATTGGTTGTCCGGCGCCTGCATGGCATTCACTCGCACAGTCTTCGAGGCTGTCGGAGGCATGGCGAGTGATTACTTCCTCTACTGGGAGGATGTGGATTTCAGCAGGAGGGCCGTCGATGCAGGATTCGCGCTGCGTGTCCTCGCCCACCTTGAGGTCGTCCACGCCGAAGGCGGGACGCACGGCGGCGGGGCCCGGGCGAAGTCGCCCACCTACTACTACTACAACACCCGCAACAGGCTTCTCTTCGGCAGCCAGTTCGCCCGCGAACACCTGCGCGAGTGGATTGCCGTCACGCCGCGCGAATCCCTCGCGATCTGGCTGCGTGGCGGACGCAGGCAACTGTTGACGAATCCGGCAGGAGCATGGGCCGCCGTGCGGGGGACCTGGGCCGGACTCCGGATCGCGCGACGCGAGCTTGCCCATGACACGCCCAGGGAAGCCGTGGCGCGGAAGGATGCCCACCGGCCTCCCCGTGTCGCATTGGCTGTGCTCACCTACCGCAGGACGGGGTTGCTCGCAAACCTAATACCCCGGCTCCTCGCGCAGCTGGACGAGATCGACGCCCACGACCCAGTGCTCATCGTGGTTGACAACGACCCGGACAGATCCGCCCAGGCGACCGTCAAGTCAGTGACGGGCCGGCTTCGCTACGTCGCCGAGCCACAGCCGGGCTTGAGCGCGGCCCGCAACCGGGCGCTCGCCGAGGCGTCCGACTACGAACTGCTCGCCTTCATCGACGATGACGAGGTACCCGAACCCGGTTGGCTGAGAGCGCTGGTGGGCACTTACCTGGACACCCGAGCGACAGCCGTCGTCGGCCCCGTGAGATCGCTGCCCCAACAGCCTCTCAGCGACTGGTTGGAGGGTTCCGGCATGTTCGCCTCGGTTGACGCGCAAACGGGCTCGCCGCGTCGCGGGCTGGCGGCTGGCAACCTACTGCTCGATCTCTCCTGGTTGCGGCAGCGCGAGATCCACTTCGATCCACGCTTCGGGCTGACCGGAGGCGAGGACTCCATGCTCGGTCAGACGATCCTCAGTCGAGGCGGCTCGATTGTGTGGAGCGCTGAGGCTGTCGTTTCTGAGTATGTGCCTGTGTTGCGCCTCACTCGGGCCTGGGTCCTGGCGCGCGCGAGTCGTTTCGGTGAGTCCTGGGCCCGCGGGCGACTGATCGACCAGCCGTGGGGCACGGCCCTCGCGAGGCGGGTCTGCTATGCCGCGCGAGGCGCGGTGCGCGTCGTCCGCGGTCGGGTCCTAGCATTGTGGTGGAAGACACGCAGCAACCAGCGGCGCTGCGCGGCAGCCGAGGTGGACTCTGCCGGAGGCCGCGGACTGCTGAGAGGTGCCTTCGGGGCGAACACCGACGAGTACGGGCGTTGAAGCCTGGGCTGTGTCCAGCATCCCTGACACAGCCGACTGTGGGCTCATGGTCTGGCGGGGCTGAACCAGCGCGCGGCGGCGTCTTGAAGGGAGGCCAATGGTCGGTCCACTCCGAGACTCAGGCCGAGACGGTTGACCGACTGACCACCGAGCCGAACTGTCGGCGAGGTTACCGTCGCTGCGCGTGGAGGTCGGACCGAACCGACGAGTAGTTCTGCGCGTCAGAGAACGTGTGCATGATCGGCCCTGCCGGCACCGGCAAGAGCCACACCCTGATCGAGTTGGGGGCATCGCTGCGGTCGCCCACGGGCCTCGCGTGCGGCACTTCACCGCCGCTGAACTGGTCGAGAACCTCTACCGCGGGCTTGGCCGACAACAGCGTCGGCAAGGTCATCGACACTCCGCTGCGGCGTGACGCTTCGTCCCCGCTTTCGAGCTCGGGTTCGCGCCCCTGGATGACACCGGCGCACATCTGCTGCCCCGGCTCGTCGCAGCCGCCTATGGATGCAAGCAACTGGGCATCGGATCGCGCTGGCCGTTCGAATCCTGGGGCCGCTTCCTGCCTGAGCGCACCACCGCGGTCAGGATGCTCGACCGGCTCCTGCACCATCGCCACACGGGTCGTCATCGACGGCGACCCCTACCGAATGAGACAGGCCCGAGCGAACGGAGGAACCAGACTCAAATCCCAGAAAACCTCAGCTAAGGGTGGGGACTTCCAGTTGGCCACCAGCGGGGACCCCAACATGTCCATCAGCAAGCAGCAGCCCATCCGTGATCTGCAGCCACAGTGCACGTCCCCAACCAGTAGGGCAGACTCCCGATGTGAGCGGTGTTACCAAGAACGATGCCTACGCTCGACTCTACCGCGCAGTCCGTGGCCGGGACTTGCCCGATGATGTGCCGCGGAGCGTGCTGGCCGGGATCGCGTGGGCGCGAGGCTGGGATTTGGCGCGGGGATCCCTGACCCGGTGGCGGCTCCGGGATGGTGGCTCCCTCTGCTTCCGAGGCCGCAGGGTGGTGATCCGCAACGGGCGTTACCTGTCATTGGGGCGGGGAGTCGTCTTGGCCGATGATGTCTACATCGACGCCTTCTCGATGAAGGGTGTGCAGTTGGGCGACCGTGTCACGGTGGCTCGGGGGGCTAGTGTGATGGGTTCGGGGGTCGTGAGGGAGCCGGGCGTGGGCATCGTCGTCGGTCCCGACACAGCCATCGGGATACGTAACGTGGTTTGGGGGCAGGGTGGGGTCATTATCGGCGCAGAGTGCCTGCTTGCTCCTCACGTCGTCATCGTGAGCGAGAATCACGGCTATCGCGACGTCAGAATCCCCATCCGAGAGCAGGCGCCGCAGCGAGCGGAGGTCTCCATCGGAGACAACTGCTGGATCGGGGCGGCCGCAGTGATTCTCGCAGGGGTCTCCCTCGGGTCAGGCAGCATCGTGGCGGCTGGCGCCGTCGTCACGAAGTCCTTCGGTCCAGGGTCGATCGTGGGGGGAACTCCAGCGAAACTAATCAGACTTCGACAAGGATGGGAGGCGCAGGACCGCTGAGCCTCCCCAGCGCCCGCGCTTTCGCAAGTGGTGGCGCTTCTCGGTAGTCAGCCGAGCCATCCGAAGTGCCGGGTTCCTGCTGGAACGAATTCGTTCACGGTGGCGTCCTTCGGTACCGCGGCAGCACGGGAGTGGCTCGAGGTGTCAAGCAGAGCACCGTTCGAGTCCACTAGCCCGTTCCCGGATACCCCTGCGGCCTCGGCAGTCGTGTTTGACACCGGTGCGGAGGCCAGCACGTTTCGCCAGGCCCCGATGCCGCGGTGAGGCGTGTATGTGCCCCCGTCGGTGTTGACCACGGCAGTGATGTCGTTGTTGTCGTAGAGATTCCCGTCAGCGATTGTGCTGGGTGTGAGGATGCTTCCCCACGCGCTATTCGCCAGCTGGAAGACGCTACCGGTACGCACGCAGAGGTTTGTGTCGGCGGAGCAGGTATTGGTGTCCCCACCGCCGGTGGGCATTGCCAAGATGTTGTTGACGAGCATGACAACGTCCATTTGCCAGTCCATTCCCGGAGTGCGATTGACGGGTCCGAACGCGCCTGAGCGGGCTCTGTCGAAGTCCTCGGCGATGATGTCGTTGTAGCGGGTGTCGCACGCGGCGAAGGAAGACGAACCGTCGTAGCGGAAGGCGTGTTCAGCACACCAGCGGTCCTTGGTCCCGTTCCCGTCCGAGTCATATCTCCCGGACCGGGGATCGGCAATCATCGAAATCGAGTTGGCTCCTCCGACGAGAGTGTTGTTCACCAATCGAATGTCGCCTCCCGAAGCGATCCGAATGACCGGTTCTTGTGTGTTCGGGGCTGGCTTCACGAGGTTGTTCACCATCGTGAGGCCGTGACTGATCTCGAAGAATACTGATGCGTGGCTGCTGCCGATGATGCGATTATTCGCAACCACTGCTTGGTAGCTTGACTGGTCAAACCAAAGGGTATGTCCGGTGTTGTCGATGAGGTCATTCCCTGTAATGCGGGTCCGGGCCGCTTTCGACAGTTTCATCGCACCGGACACTGGCGCGAAATCGAATTCCTTGTGGGGGTTGGCCGCCCGCAACACCGATTGATGCACGGTGAAGTCGTCGATGTAGGACCCAACCAGACCGATCCAGTTGGCACCGCGGATAGTGATGTTGCGAAGAGTGGCGCCCTGGACCAGTCTGCTTGTGCTACCCCCGGCGTGTAGCCCTTGGGCTGAGGGATCGGTGACCAACACTGAATCGAGGGTGTTCCTTGCAGAGGTCTCGTTCAGATAAATGGGCGTGTAGCCCCAAGTGCTGGAGTATCCGTGAATGTGTAGGCCCTGGACTGTCACACCGCTGGTGATGCTCAGCAAGCCGTGGGCCTGACTTTGGCTACTGTTTGATGTTCGCCAGTCGCTGGGATTGGCGATTGCCGTCGAAGCGTCCGCTGCGCTGAGGTACACCCGATTGTCGGCTTCGCTCACATAGAACCGTCCATCGCGGACCTTGCTCTTGTCGCTGACCTGAGTCAGTCGGTTTCCGCGAAGCCACATCTGGTCGGGGAAGAAGCCCGTCACCACTCGCGCCGCCGTTCCGTTGCTGCAGCCGCCGGCCGACTGGCTCGAGGGTGCGGTGATAGAGAAGGGCGGAGAAGGTGAAACGCACGCGAAACCGCGGTCGGCGGCTAGTCCCGTAGGAACTCCATTGGTGAAGGTCGCCAAGGGTAGGGAGTTGGCGGCCATCCCCAAGCCAGCGGCTCGAGGCATCTCGGTATACGGCGCGTACCGGAGAGCTCCCTCGGTCTGGAAGTTCGTCGACCCGGGAATGGTGTAGTCGAAGACGGGGGTCTCGCCCGGATAGGCCTTGACGACCACGTTGGACTTCGTGATCGCGGCGAATGTGCCCGACGTCGGGTAGTTGCCTCCACGAACGATGACGGTGCCTCCGGCGGCCGAGCTGTTGAGGGCCTTCTGCACTGATGCGAACGGCGAGAGCAGGCTGCCGTTCCCGGTGGCGTCGCTGCCCTTGGGGGCCACGTACTTGGCGTCCGCCGGGATGGTGCTTGGGTCGTACTGGACTGGGAGTTGAGCCCCCACCTTCGGCACGGTGGGGCTGGGAGCGACCGCAGCAATCGTTGAGGAGCGGCTGGCAGTGGCATTCCCGGTGTCGGTGACTGTCAAAGTGACGAGGTAGTTACCGGGGCGGCTGTAGGCGTGGGTTGCTGGCTTCACGCCCGTGGCCGTGGTGCCGTCGCCGAAGTCCCATCGGTAGTCCGTGATCGCACCGTCCGGGTCGGCGCTAGAGGTGGCATCCACCGCGGCTGTCAGGTCTTTCGTCTGCGTTGTGAACGCGGCCACGGGCGGTTGGTTGGGTGCAACTCCGTCCCGACGTACCGAGAAGTCGTCGACGTCCAACGTGGTCGGACCATTCGACGTAGATCCCGACAAGTACATGAACAGCCCAACGCTTCCGGGCGATTGGAGCGCGGCCGTCAAATCTGTCGTGTTCACCTGCCAGCCGACGGGTTCAGCGGTTCCCTTCCGCCACATCTTCAGTCTGAGACTCGACGGCGCTGCGCCGATTGCCTGCATCCTCACCATGAGCGTGGAGCCCACGGCCACAATGGGGGACGGAAGCTCTGTGTAGGCGAGGGTTGTCTCTGTCCAGGCCTGCATTCGAAGAATGCTGAGCGCGAGAGTTCCATTCGGCAGCATCCGTACCTTACCGCGATAGCCATTCCCCGCGGTTCCCCGTGCTACCAGCGAGAAGTAGGTGCCTCCACCCGTAGGCATGCGGTCTACGGAGACGCTGGCGGTCACGTCGTTGTCGGTGGACGACACGCTGGACAGGAGAAGTTCGGCTCCTGATCCTTTGGTGAGCGACACGTGACCCTTGCCGCCGCTAACGCTGCATGTGGCGCAGGACGTCCAGGCGCCCCCTGAGTCGGCAGAGCCCCAGCCGCCCGCAACCGTGCGTGTGAAGGAGTCTTGAGCGACAGCGGTGAGGGCGGCTGACGCTGCCGGGGGCCACGGCAGGAGTAGGCACAGGGCCGTCGTCAGGATGATAAGAATCAGTGGATAGCGCGGAGTGGCGTCAGTTGCCGAGCTGTTCATGAGTGATTCCCGTCGCCTCTTGTATGTCGCGGGCGATCCTTCCACGGATCACTAGGAATTGGGCCTCGATCGTTCTAGCCGAGGACCGAAGACCGGGTTCCGCACTGGCCGAGGATCTGCTCCCATGCCCGAGGGCGAACGAACCGATCGGCGTTTCAGCAGGAGTCGGAGCCTGTGTCCACGTGGGTGCTGCCGGCCGCGGGAAGGAAGCGCCAGCTGTAGCCGGACTCACTCAGGTCTACTTGCAGGGCACCGAACACCGCGGCTCGGGACTCGGAGCCGGGCAGTAGGTTTCCCAGCGGATACGTGGCAGCTCCCCCAGTGCCGACCACGAATTCCCGAATGCCTGACGGATCGATCTGGCCTGCGCTGTTCATTCGGGCGAAACGCTCGTACTGGTGAGCATGTCCGACGAAGACGACGTCGGCCCCTCGGGACTGAAGCAGGTCCCACATCGGGTCGACTGCAGCCAGTGAGTACCTGGGATGGTGCCAAACGGCAGCAAGGCACTTGCCAGTGTGGGAATCCAACTCGGAAGCAAGCCACTTGTACTGAGGTGAGTCAGGCCCGCAGCCACCGATAGATGAGCAGTTCGAGTTCAACATCATGAATCGCCAAGTGCCGAACTGCTTGGAGTAGTAGGGCTGATCCGTCGCGCCCACCCGGTTACCGAAGTATCCGAAGTAGCCCGCCGCACCGGCGGTGTTGTAGTCGTGATTCCCGGGGACGGGGAAAGTGCTGTCGCGGAACTCACCGAAGTGCGGAGCGTAGCAACTGCTGAAATCGGTGGGGGTGCCATCTGGGTAAGCCATATCCCCAGGCGCGATGAGCGGCGCGGGATTGCTGCGCAGCAGCGCCGCAACACCTGCCGCATTTCCGCCGGATCCGCAGTACCCCAGGTCTCCTGCCACATTGACCCTCACGGTGGGCGTGGCATTGCCCACTGTGACGTTTTTCGTGGTGGAGGCTGTGGCGCCCTTGTTGTCGGTGACGGTGAGGGTGACGGGGTAGGTGCCGGGGGTGGTGTAGGTGTGGCTGGTGGTCGCGCCGGTGTCGGTGGTTGCGTCGCCGTAGGTCCAGG
>RRZU011115568.1_pt1 | contig 17226 bp, 17 predicted proteins | sample 2165561 | NCBI WGS metagenome assembly RRZU01 (sample SAMN10456909, study PRJNA506462) | wastewater metagenome | isolation source: wastewater sludge | place: USA: Moscow, Idaho | reverse complement strand
TGGCAGCCAAAGCGCGTATTACTGGCCGCGTAGTAGAGTTGCCTGCACAAAATCCCGCTGAAATTGAGCAGCACCTCTGCGATTTGCGCCAAGCTGGTGTGATGCTGGAAGATATTGAAATCCGCAAAGCCGATTTGGAAGATGTTTTTATCAAACTGATGCAAGGCAATAGCAAAGCATAAATACTTTTTATTCACTACTTCTTGCTAGTGCTTTTATCTCATTACTGTGTTACATCGCATTTTTAAAACTTGTATTTTTACCTTTTAATTTTGTGTGCCTGAAGAAATAACTGATTTATTCATCGCTTAAAAGAAAACTTTAAAATTCGTCATTCCCGCACAGGCGGTAATCCATATCAACAAGAAGCGCAGCCAAAGATTGCTGACTACGCGAAAATGGCGAGCGATTGTTTTTTTAAACTAAATTGGAATAAATCAGCGTTTCCTTAAAACCCAGCTTGTGTTTTCTTGTTCGCTTTTTATTTATTTCACCTCTAACAATGCCTGAACCGATTCCTGCTCCAACGCAGCAAAAGCAGCAGCAAACACTGCAACCATTAGCCCCTATGCCTGCAAGCGGCAACGGCTGGCGCATGCTATTGATAAAAGAAATATTGCGATTTTGGCGCGTAGCTTTCCAAACCGTTGCAGCGCCTGTGCTTACAGCCATGCTTTATCTGCTGATATTTGGCCATGTTTTAAGCAAGCAGTCTGTTGCAGGCTACCCTGGCATAAGCTATGCCGCTTTTTTGGTGCCTGGCTTGGTCATGATGAGTTTGCTGCAAAACGCCTTTGCCAACAGCGCCTCCAGTCTGGTGCAAAGCAAAATCATGGGCAACTTGGTGTTTTTGCAACTTGCGCCGCTTTCGCACTGGCACTGGTATGTGGCTTATGTGGGCGCATCAATGGCGCGTGGCTTGCTCGTTGAGCTGGGCGTGTATGCAATAACCCTGTTTTACGCCCCTGCACAAGCGGCTGCACCCTTGTGGATTGCTGCATTTGCCCTGCTGGGCAGCGCACTGATGGGCGTTGTAGGGCTGGTGGCAGGCTTGTGGGCTGACAAGTTTGACCAAATGGCCGTATTTCAAAACTTTATCGTCATGCCCATGACGTTTTTGGCAGGCGTGTTTTATTCCGTCCATGCGCTGCCCGCTTTTTGGGGGCAGGCAAGCCATTTCAACCCCTTTTTCTACCTGATTGATGGCTTTCGCTACGGGTTTTTGGGGCACAGTGATGCATCGCCTTGGCTAAGTCTGGCCGTTGCTGGCTCGGCTTTTGCGCTGGTTTCAGGGCTTGCACTGCACCTGCTTAAAACAGGGTATAAGTTGCGCCATTAACAAGCTTGGCAGACACAACCACTGCAAGGCTTTGGCTGGAGTGTGCAAGGTGGAATGTTAAAATTTCCAGCATATTTCAAAAACAAAGCCTTTTTCATTAATCAATTACAGAAATAACACTGCGATTATTTCTGTTTTTTCATGCACCTTTTTACACAATGACTTCTGAAGAACTGCGTTCTTTAATTATTGCTGGCTTGCCTTGCGAGCAAATTACGGTTGAAGGCGATGGCCGCTATTGGTCTGCAACCGTTGTTTCCTCTGCCTTTGAAGGCAAGCGCCCCGTTGCGCGCCACCAGATGGTCTACGCCACACTGGGCAACCGCCTGCATACCGACCAAATTCACGCGCTGTCGCTCAAAACGCTCACCCCACAAGAGCTGGCGCAGCAACCCAACACTTAAACCGTTTTATTCAACATGGACAAACTCCTGATTCGCGGCGGCAAGCCGCTGCACGGCAGCATCACCATTTCGGGTGCAAAAAATGCCGCCCTGCCCGAGATGTGCGCCACTTTGCTCACCGATGAGCCCGTGCTGCTTACCAATATGCCGCGCCTGCGCGACGTAGCCACCATGCGCCGCTTGCTTGAAAACATGGGCGCTACCATCAACACACACGGCGAGCGCGGCGGCATGTCATTTCATGCGCCCGACCCCATCACGCCCGAAGCCCCGTATGAGCTGGTAAAAACCATGCGCGCTTCCATTTTGGCGCTGGGGCCTTTGCTGGCGCGTTTCGGGCAGGCAAAAGTTTCGCTGCCAGGTGGCTGCGCCATTGGTGCGCGCCCTGTTGAGCAGCACATCAAAGGTTTGCAGGCCATGGGCGCTGTGATTGAAGTCAGCCACGGCTACATCCATGCCAGCTTGCCCGCTGGGCAAAAGCGTCTGAAAGGCGCAAAAATCACCACCGACATGGTGACTGTGACTGGCACTGAAAACTTCCTGATGGCTGCTGCCTTGCCCGATGGCGTAACCGTGCTTGAAAACGCCGCGCAAGAGCCTGAAATTCCCGATTTGGCAGAAATGCTTATCAAAATGGGAGCGAAAATTACTGGGCACGGCACCAGCCGCATCACCATTGAAGGGGTAGAAAAGCTCCACGGCTGCCAGCACGCCGCGGTGGCCGACCGCATTGAATGCGGCACTTTCCTGTGCGCTGTGGCCGCTACGGGCGGCGATGTGGTGCTGCAAGGCGGGCGCGCCGAGCATCTCGATGCCGTTATCGACAAGCTGCGCGATGCTGGCGTGCAGGTGCAAGCCTTGGCCGATGGCATACGCGTGCACTCACCCGCCCCCGCTTGGCAGTGCCTGAAAGCGCAGAGCTTTCGCACCACCGAGTACCCTGGCTTTCCTACCGACATGCAAGCGCAATTCATGGCGCTTAACTGCGTCGCACAAGGCGCAAGCAAGGTGAGCGAAACGATTTTCGAGAACCGCTTCATGCACGTAAGCGAGCTCACCCGCTTGGGCGCAAATATCCAGATTGAAGGCAATATTGCCCTGATTGAAGGCGTTGAAAAAATCAGCGGTGCTACCGTCATGGCAACCGACCTACGCGCCTCGGCAGGGCTGGTTATTGCAGGGCTGGTTGCCGAAGGCGAAACCACCGTAGACCGCATCTACCACCTTGACCGCGGCTACGACCAAATGGAAGTCAAGCTGCGGGCTTTGGGCGCAGATATCGAGCGCATTGCTGGCTAAAACCAGTCGCGTGCAAGCGTAAAGCGGGCGCAAAGTGTGCCTGCCACAAGCACCTGCTGCCAGCCTTTGCATATTTATCGCGCTGCTGATGCGCACGGAGAACTTCAACATGATTACCCTGGCACTATCGAAAGGCCGCATTTTTGACGAAACCCTGCCCTTGCTCAAAACCGCAGGCATTGAGGTGCTGGAAAACCCCGAAACATCGCGCAAGCTGATTTTGCCCACCAACCAGCCCGACTTGCGCGTGGTGCTGGTGCGCGCCACCGACGTGCCCACCTATGTGCAATATGGCGGTGCCGATTTGGGCGTAACAGGCCAAGACACGCTCATAGAGCACTGTGCCGAATGGGGCGCAACGGGCTTGTACCAGCCGCTTGACCTGAGAATTGCCCAATGCCGCATGAGCGTAGCCGTGCCTGCTGGCTTTGACTATGCAGGCAAGGTAAAGCAAGGCGCACGCCTGCGCGTAGCCACCAAATACACCCACACCGCGCGCGAATTTTTCGCCGCCAAAGGCGTGCATGTGGACATCATCAAACTCTACGGCAGCATGGAGCTTGCCCCGCTTATCGGCATGGCTGATGCCATTGTGGATTTGGTTTCATCAGGCAACACGCTCAAAGCCAACCAGCTCGTTGAAGTGGAGCACATCATGCCCATTAGCTCGCGTCTGGTCATCAACCATGCCGCACTCAAGCTCAAGCAAGAGCCTATTCGCCGCCTCATCGGCATTTTTGCAGCCGCCATCGCGCAGTAGCCACTCTGCTTTGCCAGGCTCCTGCCAGCCCCACAACGCCCTTGCCACACATTTGCAGTACCCATGCCACGTCACACAACCCGCACCCATACCCTCTCACACGCCTTTACCCATAGCGCCCATGCTTGCGCTTGCAAACAAACTTGTGCCCAAACTGCCACCCTTGGGCGTTTGCTCACAGGCGGCGTTGTGCTGGCTTGTGCTGCAACCTTTATGGGTGCGCTGTCTGGCTGCAGCAGCCAGCCGCCAGCGCATAAAGCGCCCACCAGCATCAAACTCCACACAAAAGCCGCCCCCCGCTTGCTGCCCGACGTTGCCCCTATCGCTCTGCAAGGCAGCTACGCCAGCCGCCCCGACGTGATGGCGCAAGTGCCAGATATGGCGCGCCGCTTGAACTTGCCCGAAAACTTTGTCCGCAACGCCCTTGGCAATGCCAACTTTTTGCCCAGCGTGCCGCGCCTCATCATGCCCGCCAAAGCGGGGGCGCGAAGCAACTGGCGCGTGTATCGCAGCCGCTTTATTGATGCAACTCGTATCCGTGCTGGCGTGCAGTTTTGGCGCGACAACGCCCAAGCGCTGCAACGCGCCGAGCGCGAATATGGCGTGCCTGCGCGTTATATCGTGGGCATCATTGGCGTAGAAACCATTTATGGGCGCAACACGGGCAATATGCGCGTGCTCGATACGCTGGCAACGCTGAGTTTTGATTTTCCGCAAGAGCACCCGCGCGCCGAAGCACGCACGCGCTTTTTCCGTGGCGAGCTTGAAGCCTACCTGCAACTGTGCGCCAGCAACGATGACGACCCCCAGTCCATCCGTGGCAGCTACGCGGGCGCTATTGGCCTGCCGCAATTCATGCCCTCCAACATCATCAAACACGCTGAGGATTACGACCAAGACGGGCATATCGACCTGTTTGGCAGCCAGGTTGATGCCATTGGCTCGGTAGCCAGTTATTTCAAGGCGCACGGCTGGGTAAACGGCTTGCCGCCTCTGTATGACGTGGCGTTTGACCAGTCACGCCTGCAACTGCCCACCCTGCTCGCACCCGATATCGTGCCCAGCTTTACGCCGCAAGAGTTTGCCGACTTGGGCGCTATTGCCTCTGGCTTGCCTGCTGGCAGCACCGACAAGCTCGCCTTGATTGAGCTGCAAAACGGCAACGCCCCTTCCAGCTACTACGCAGGCACGCAAAACTTCTACGTTATTACCCGCTACAACCACAGCAGCTACTACGCCAAAGCCGTGATTGACTTGGGCGAAGCCGTAGAACGCGCCATGCGGAACTGAGCACTGGGCTTGGCTGGTTTGGCTTGGCTGGCTTGGCTGTTTTAGCTAGAGCCTTTTATTCCTAAAAAGGCGCTGATTAATTCCAGTTTCAGATAAAAAGCCATAGCCCGTCATTCCCGCGCAGCCGTGGATTCCCGCCTGCGCGGGAATGACGACGTGCTGAGTTTTTTCTTGCATGAAAAACAAATCAGCACATCCCTAAAGATGAACGCAGCCAACAGCCACGCAAAGCATCCGCTTAGGCTTGCTGCTCGGGCGCAGGCGGCACATAGCCTGCCGCCTTGTCTGCACCAGCGCCGAAAAAGTGGTTTTCCATCTGCCGCAGCAAATACTGGCGGGCGCGGGCATCGGCCAAGTTGAGCCTGTTTTCATTGACCAGCATGGTCTGGTGGCGCAGCCATTCATCCCACGCCTCTTTGCTCACATTCTCGAAAATGCGTTGCCCCACGGGGCCAGGGTAAGGCAGGCGCTCCAGCCCAGGCGCTTGGCGGCCTAGTTTGATGCATTGCACCATGCGTACGGGTGTTTGGGGTGTGCTCATGGGTTTGTCCTTTGTGCTTGATTTCGGTGGCGATACCTGTATCTGTCTTTGCTATGCCCGCATTTATGCGCTGGCGTTTGCAGCCAAACCGCCCAAGCCCAGCATGCGCTCGCAATAACGCGCAATCAGGTCAATTTCCAGATTGACTTTGCTGCCCGCTTGCAGGGTGTGCAAGGCGGTATTTTGCAAGGTGTGCGGTATCAGGTTGATGCTGATGGTGCAGCCTGCGGCGTGGTCTGCCACGCTGTTTACCGTCAGGCTTACGCCGTTGATGGTAATTGAGCCTTTGTAGGCCAAAAAACGCGCCAATTCGGGTGGCACGCGCAGTTGCAGCACATGGCTTTCGCCTTGCGGGGTAAAGGCAAGCACCTCGCCCACGCCGTCCACATGGCCGCTTACCAAGTGACCGCCTAACCTGTCGGTGGCGCGTAGGGCTTTTTCCAGATTGATGCTGCCTGCTACATCCAGCCCCGTGGTTTTGTCTAGCGATTCGGCCGATATATCAACCTGAAACGTGCTTGCCACCACATCAAGCGCCGCTACGGTCATACAGGCGCCGTTAAGTGCAATGCTGTCGCCCAGCGCCACATCGCTCAGATAGCCAGCAGGAGCCTGAATCAGCAAACGCCTGCCATGCGCAGCACTGCTGCCCAGATTGCTGACTTGCCTGATTTGGCCTACGCCAGTGATGATGCCTGTAAACATATGCTTGCCAGATAAAGTAAAGATGAAAAAGAAGGGGTAATTCTATCGGGCATTGCCAAAATACGCCTGTGCGCCCCATATATCTCTGGCTGCTGGCAGGTGTTGTGCCGCCGCACCGCCCGCAAGCAAGGCGCACCCACCGCCTTCTGCCGCACATTGTTCAGCTTCTATTCAGGCAGCCCGCTTTATCATTGGCTACATTGCTGTTTAATACAAACCTGCATTTTTCTGAAACATCCCTTCTACCAAAGCACCCTGCCTTGCACAAATACCTTTCTCACCCTTCGCTGCGTCTTGCTGTATGCCTGATGGCTTTGCTGCTGGGCTTTGCGGCAACGCCTGCCAAAGCACAACCAGCCAATGCCAGCGACCACGACCGCGCCCGCGCTGCTGCCCGCGCTGGGCAAATTTTGCCGCTACCCAAAGTGCTGGCAAGCATTCGCCCCAACTACCCAGGCGAAGTGCTTGATGTGGATTTGGAGCAATCAGGCGAGCGCTGGTTGTATGAAATCAAGCTGCTGCAAGACGGCGGGCAACTGCGCAAGCTGATTGTGGATGCCAGCACAGGCACTGTGCTGCTCGACCGCGTACCTTTGGGGCGCAGATGGCGGCGCAAGCTGCAAGCCGACGCAGCCGCCCCGCCTGCATTGGGGCAGCATCAGCATCGCCGTGGAGCCTGTGGCCCATCGGGCTGCCCTGCTCCAGCCGCTGCCGCAGCGCCTACCTCCCCACCCCCACAAGCACCCAAACCGTAATTTCCTTGCGGAGAACCCATGAAAATACTGCTGGTAGAAGACGAAGCCACGCTACGCGAGCAACTTGCCCAAGGGCTACGCGCCGCTGGTTACACGGTTGAACCTTGCGACAATGGCCGTGATGCCCACTTTTTAGGCGACACCGAAGAATTTGATGCCGTCGTGCTCGACCTTGGCCTGCCCGTTATGGACGGCTTAACCGTGCTCAAGCACTGGCGCGCCGCTGGCAGCACCATGCCCGTGCTGATTTTGACCGCACGCGACAGTTGGCATGAAAAAGTAGCAGGCATAGACGCTGGCGCAGATGACTATCTGACCAAGCCCTTTCATATGGAAGAACTTCTCGCACGCGTCCGCGCCCTGATTCGCCGCGCCCAAGGCATTGCTTCGCCCCTGCTCTCGCATCGCGGCGTAGAGCTCGACACCCGCAGCCGCCGCGTTAGCGTCTACAACCAAGCCGTAACGCTTACCAGCCACGAGTACAAAATACTGGCCTACCTGATGCACCGCCCCGACCAAATCGTTTCGCGCACCGAACTCTCCGAACACATCTACACCCAAGACAGCGACCGCGACTCCAACACCATCGAAGTCTTTATTGGTCGCCTGCGCAAAAAACTCCCGCCAAACATGATTGAAACCGTGCGCGGCATGGGCTACCGTCTGCCAAAAGGTTAAAAGACTAAAAGGCTAAAAACACATGCGCTGGCCCAAACTGCAAAAAATACTCCCCCAATCACTGCGCTGGCGGCTGCTACTGGCCTTGCTGGGCGTACTGCTCCTTGCACTCGTACTCACGGGCTTAACGCTACAGCGCCTGTTTAACCAGCACATCAGCGAGCAATTCAGGCAAGACTTGCTCGTGCAACTCGACCAACTCACCGCCAAAATAGAGCTAGACGAAAACGGGCAAGCCAGCATCGAGCCCCAGTCCATGAGCGACCCGCGCTGGACACGCACCTACTCTGGCCTGTACTGGCAAATAGACCAAATCAGCGCCAACGGGCAAACCACCACAGGCGTACTGCGCTCGCGCTCGCTGTGGGACTACACCCTAAACATCACCCCCGACAAACCCACCCCCACCCTTGGCAGCCGCCGCAACAACACAAGCAACACCATACAACGCCTGCGCGCCACAGGCCCGCAAGGAGCGCCACTCATCGTACTGGCGCGCACCATCCAAACCGATGAAAGCAACGGGGCGCAATGGCGGCTCATGGTTGCCTCAGAAACCAGCCACCTGCAAGCCGCCTTCGGGCACTTTGCCGGCCTGCTTGCCATATCGCTATGCGTACTGTTTGTGCTACTGGTAGCCGCTGGCTGGCTGCAAGTGCAAATCGGGCTAGCACCACTCCAGCCCCTGCAAAAAGCCCTGCAGCAACTGCGCACAGGCGAAGTGCAGCGGCTCGATGGCCATTTCCCGCTGGAAGTGCAGCCTTTGGTCAATGACTTCAACACCGTACTGGCCAACAACGCCGCCATCGTGCAACGCGCCCGCACGCAGGCAGGCAACCTGGCACACGCCATCAAAACCCCGCTAGCCGTACTGCAACAAGCCGCCTACCAAGCAAGCCCCCAAACAGCCTCCCACACCAACGTCCAAGCCACCGACCCACTCTCCCAACTCCCCCAGCTCGTAGCCGAACAAGTCGCACTCGCCCGCCGCCACGTAGACTGGCACATGGCACGCTCACGCGCCGCAGCCGCCGCAGGCATGCCCGGGCAGCGCACAGAGCTTGCACCCGCACTCAACGCCCTCATCCGCGCCATGCGGCATATACACGCCGACAAACACCTGAACTTGCAACTACACCTAGATCCGCCACACATTGCCTTTGCAGGCGAAACCCAAGACCTGCACGAACTCTTGGGCAACCTGCTCGATAACGCCTGCAAATGGGCGCGTAGCCAGGTCACAGTGCAAGCCACAATGCCAACCACAACGCAAGCGACAGTGCCAGCTACAACGCAAGTTACGGCAAACACGCAAGAAACACGCGCCCCGCACGAAACGCAACGCCTCTTGCACATCACCATCGACGACGACGGCCCGGGCATCACCCCCGCGCAACGCCCCCAAGCCATGCAACGCGGCATGCGGCTTGACGAAACTGTTGCTGGCGCGGGGCTAGGGCTAGCCATAGCCAGCGAACTCACCAGCCTCTACAACGGCACAATCAGCCTGCAAGAAAGCCCCGCTGGCGGCCTGCGCGTGCTCTTAAACCTACCCGCCGCCGATGTGCCCCAAGACACAAGCAAGCCACCACAACCCCAATAACCACCGCCACAAAGCGCCTAGCCCAAGCCCTTTTGACCAAACCCAAACCAAAACGCCTAAAACGCCCAGGCAAGCACTAATTCATCCCTCGCACAAAAACAAAGTGCAGAAAATCGTCATTCCCGCGCAGGCGGGAATCCACAGCGGCGCTGGGCGGGGGCATGGATTCCCGCCTGCGCGGGAATGCCGGGCATTTGTGGTTTGTATACAAAACGTAAATACATCAGTATTTCCCAAAGCCAGCACAAGCACCAACACCGCCAAAAATACCAAAATCACTACAACCAGTCACCATGCGCCTTACAGAGCATTTCTGCCCTGCAAGCCGCATGGTGACTGGTTGTCGGTGTATGGATACTTACGCCAATTGCGCGGCTTGGGCTAGTTTGGGTAAGGCATGCAGGGCGTTGGCAGTGGTGGCTTGGCTAATAGCACTTGCGCTGCAGCCACGCAAACCAGCCAACACCTGCCCGATGCGGGGCAACTCGGCAGGGGTGTTGCGGGCTTGCGTCTGGCCGCTGGCGCGTTGCTGTGCCGATGTGTAAAGCCAGCTTGGCGGCATGTCGGGCGCATCAGTTTCAAGCACCCATGCCGACAGCGGCAAAGTAGCAGCAAGCCCGCGCAGGCGGCTGGCGCGTTCGTAAGTGAGCGCACCGCCTACACCTAATTTCAAGCCCAGCGCAAGGCATTGTTGTGCTTGCTGCAAGCTGCCACTAAAGGCGTGGGCTATGCCGCCTATGCCGCTTATGCTGCAACTTGCTTTATCCGCGCTTGCTGCTGGCAACTGCACTTGGCGCAAACCATGCAGCACAGCATCAAGCGCACGGCGTGTATGCAAAATAACGGGCAAACCAAAGCGCCGTGCGAGTTTTAACTGTTCTACAAAGAAGTACCCTTGGCGCTCTCGCATATCTGGCGTGCATAGTTCTGGCACAAAGTAATCCAGCCCGATTTCGCCCACGGCTACCAAACACGCATCGCTTTGGTGCTGTGCCAGCATGTGCTCAAGCACAAGCAAGTCGTCTGGCGTGGCGTGCGGCACATACATGGGGTGTATGCCCAGCGCGTAAGCATCACCCCACTGGTGCGCCAGCGCCTGCACTTGCACAAAGTTGCCCGCTTGCACCGCAGGCAATACGCACAGCGCCACGCCATGCTCGCGGGCGTGCTGGCGCATGGCAGCGCGGTCAGGGGCAAACTCGGCAGCGTCCAGATGGCAGTGGGTGTCTATCCATGTTGCGCCACTGGGGCAGGGGGTGCTTGCGGTGTGCATGGCTATGCAAGGGGCTGCGCTCACATCTCGCGCAAGCAGCCATGCTCCATTTGCAACTGCCTGCCGCAGCGCGCGGCAAGGCGCTCGTCGTGCGTTACCACCACAAAAGCCGTGCCGTTTTGTCGCGCCAGTTGCAGCATCAAATCAAACACCTGATTGGCGGTACTGCGGTCAAGGTTGCCTGTAGGCTCATCGGCCAGCACGCAATCGGGCTGCGTTACCAGTGCGCGGGCAATGGCTACGCGCTGGCGCTCGCCGCCTGAAAGCTCTGAAGGGCGGTGTTCGGCACGTTCGGCCAAGCCTACTTGCGCGAGCATTTGCAGGGCTGTTTGGCGTGCTTGGGCGCGGGTTTGGCGGCGTATCCACAGCGGCATGGCTACGTTTTCGGCAGCGGTAAATTCGGGCAGCAGGTGGTGAAACTGGTATACAAAGCCCAAGTGGCGGTTGCGCATTTCGCCTTGTTGCGCCATGCCCATGTGGGCAAAGTCTTGCCCGAGCAGGCGCACGTTGCCGCTGGTGGGCACGTCTAGCCCGCCTAGCATGTGCAGCAAGGTGCTTTTGCCCGAGCCTGATGCGCCTACGATGGCTACGGTTTCGCCCGCGTAGACGCTCAAGTCCACGCCTTGCAGCACGGTTAAATCAATGGCCTTGCCTTCGTTAAAGCGCCTGCTCAAGCCTTGCGCTTGCAGTACGGGTATGTTGGCTGGTGTGGTGTTATTCATAACGTAGTGCCTGTGCAGGGTTGATGCGGCTGGCGCGCCAGCTCGGGTACAGGGTAGATAAAAACGCCAGCAGCAGCGAAACAATGACTACGGGCACAATGTTTGCCGCTTGCGGGTCGCTGGGCATGCGGCTTATCAGATAAATATCGGGCGGCAGCAGGCGGGTTTGCAGCATGTTTTCAACAAAGCCCACTATGGGGTCTACGTTATAGGCTGTTACCAGCCCCGCCAGCAGCCCGGCAAGCGTGCCAACCACGCCCACTACTGCGCCTTGCACCACGAAAATGCGCATGATGCTGCTTGGCGCTGCGCCCAGTGTGCGCAAAATGGCTATGTCGGCGCGTTTGTCTTGCACGCTCATGACCAGTGTTACCAGCAAGTTAAAGGCTGCTACAAGAATAATCAGCGTCAAGATGATAGACATCATGCGTTTTTCAACCTTTACCGCCGCAAACCAGGTGCGGTTTTGCTGTGTCCAGTCCACAAAATAGTACGCGCCAGGTATGTCGCGCTGGAGCTGCTCTGACACCTCGGCGGCATGGTTCAAATCGCGCACTTTGAGCCGCACGCCCGTGGGCCCTTCGGCGCGGTAGATTTTGGCGGCATCTTGCACGTTCATCATCATCAGCGCCGAGTCGTACTCAAAATGCCCCGAGTCAAACGTGCCCACCACCCGCACTTGCTTGAAGCGCGGCGCCATGCCCGCAGGTGTCATCTGCCCGCTGGGTGCGGCCAGCGTTACCGTATCGCCCACGCGCACGCCCATAGAAAGCGCCAGCTCCTTGCCCAGCACTACGCCAAAGCTGTCTGGCACAAGCTGCTGTAATACGTCTTGGCTTAACGCTGCCATGCTGGTTACTTGCGGCTCAAGCGCGGGGTCTATGCCGCGCACCATCACGCCGCGCATTGCGTCGCCACGCACCAGGAGCGACTGCCCCGCTACAAATGGCGCAGCCGCCAGCACATCGGGGTTGGCGCGTGCCGCCTGCATCAACTGCGCGGGGTTTGCTATCGCCTGCCCATCGGGGGCGTAAATGTCGATGTGCGAAACCACGCTCAACATGCGGTCGCGCACCTCTTTTTGAAAGCCGTTCATCACCGAGAGCACCACAATCAGCGCCCACACCCCCAAAGCAATACCCAGCACCGAAGCGCCCGAGATAAAAGAGATAAAGCCATTGCGCCGCGTAGAGCGCCCTGCACGCGTATAGCGCCAGCCCAGCAGTAATTCGTAAGGAAGGGTCATGAAAAATACCAACGTTCAAAAAAATGGAATCTGGCCGCATCGCGCCAGAGCATTATTTACCACACATTGCCAGTGCCGCGCAGTACACCGCGCAGCTCTCCGCACATTGCGCCTTGCAGTGCGCCTTGCTTTGCGCCGCCCTGCAGCAACGGGCAGATACGCGCCGAGCAAAACCGCACCAGCTTGCCAGCAGGCAGTTGTGTTTCAGGGGCAACAGAAGCGGCAATGAAAGCAGCAAGCCACAAACAACAAGCCGCCTGCAGCCAAACAAGCCACGCCAACGCGCGCGCCCCGCATTGTGGCACGGCTCACTGGCTTGCCTGCCATTCAAGGCCTTTGCCACGCGCAACATCAAAGCAAAAAGCACCTTGCCTGCCAGCGTAGCCATTGATGCAGATGTTGGCGTAGCCAAATTCACATAGGTGATTTATAAGACGTTACAAAAATTTGATTCTGAATGCTTCTTTAAAAACAAAAGAAATATACCCATCGAAAATAAAGGGTTATCCACGATTGAAAAACTCTGTCGTTCGCCACAAAATCCACTCATCTACTCTGTAGCAACTGTTTTAAATAGTCTTTACCAAGGAGCTTACCCATGAAAAAAACCCCTGTTGCAACGCTCATTGCCACGGCTCTGTTTGCAGCCTCTGCACATGCTGAAGTCGCCAATGTCACATTTGGTCACCAGTTTGGATGGTCTTATGCTCCTATGTATGTGATGAAAGAGCAAGCACTGGTTGAAAAGCACGCCAAAAAGCTGGGCATCGAGCTCAAAGCCGAATACAAAAACCTGGGCACGCCTGGCGTAATTCGTGATGCCATGCTCGCAGGCCAAGTGCACTTTGGTGCAGTGGGCGTGCCCACCCTCATTACGCTGGCTGACAAAACCAATCTGGAGTGGAAAACCGTGGGCAACATCGTTTCCGTGCCCATGAACGTAAACACCAACAACGCCAGCGCCAAAACCGTGTGCGACATCAAAGGCAAAATCGCCCTGCCCACCATCAAAACATCGGTGCAAGCCGTAACCCTGCAAATGGCTGCCAAAGCCCAGTGCGGTGGCGCTACAGCACTTGATCCCAAAACCGTCTCCATGACGCACCCCGACGGCATGTCTTCCCTGCTCAACGGCCAGGTAGAAGCCCACTTCACCGCGCCTCCCTTTAACGATCAGGAAATCAGCAAAGGCGCTGGCAAGGTTCGTACCCTGACTGACAGCTACAAGATTCTGGGCGGCAAAACCTCCTTCATCTTGCTGGTAGGCTCAGAGAAATTTCGCGCCGAAAACCCCAAAGCCTACGCTGCCGTATCGGGCGCATTTGAAGAAGCCGTCAAATGGATTAGCGACAACAAAAAAGCTGCTGCCGCACTCTATGTAAAGGCCGAAAAATCATCCGAAACGGCTGATGAAGTCTACAAACAAATGGCTGCCCCCACCACCTTGTTTGACACCACGCCCAACCGCATCGGCGTATATGCCAAATTCATGAAAGAAATCGGCTCCGTCAAGCGCGACATGACATGGAAAGACCTCTCCATGCCCAACCTGCAAAACCGCAAAGGATCCTGAACATGGCTGACGCGCAACACGCCATCGTCGTAGATAAAGTATCCATCGACTATGGCAAACAACGCGCGGTTGATTCCGTATCATTTTCGGTTCGCAACGGCGAGCGCTTCGTACTTATGGGGCGCTCGGGTTGCGGTAAATCAACCCTGCTAAAAACCATTGGCGGCTTTATCAAGCCTACTGCTGGCACAGTTACCGTAGCTGGCAAACAGGTACACGCGCCCGGCCCCGACCGCATGGTCGTCTGGCAAGACCTGCACCAGCTCTTTGCCTGGAAAACCATCGAAGCCAACGTGGCTTACCCGCTGCTGCTGGCTGGTGTAGACAAAAAAGAAGCCATGCAACGCGCCATCGCATGGGTTGAGCGCGTGGGCTTGAGCCGCGCACTCGGGCAGTATCCGCACCAGCTCTCTGGCGGCATGCAACAGCGCGTAGCCATTGCCCGCGCCTTTGCCGCCAAACCCGCTGTGCTGCTAATGGATGAACCCTTCTCAGCATTGGATGCGCTAACACGCCACCGCCTGCAAGACGAAGTCATAGCCCTGCAAGAGCAAGCTGGCACAACCGTGCTGTTTGTCAGCCACGACGTAGCCGAAGCCGCCCGCGTAGGCCACCGCATTTTGGTGCTCTCCCCCCATCCTGGCCGTGTTAAATCACTGGTAGAAGGCGGCAGCGCCAATCTGGAAACCACCTTGCGCGACATGATTCATGACGAGCACGACGGCGGTATTGATGAAGAATTTGAAGAAATAGAGGCCATGCATCATGGGTAACTGGATTCGTAAAGCCATTGTGATTGCAGTGCTTCTGGCACTTTGGGAGGTAGGAGCACGCATGGCTGATGCGCCGCTGCTGTTTCCCACCTTTATTGACGTATGTCAGGCGCTGGCAGACTCAATCACCGCTGGAGATGGCAGCTTGCTTGAATACACCAAAGAAACCTGCAAAAGCCTGTTTGCTGGCTTTGCCATAGGCGCATTGGTTGCTTCAGTACTCACCGTACTGGCCATCAACACCAAGCTGGGCGAGCAATTCCTCTCAACCATCACAGGCGCTTTTGCACCCCTGCCTGCGGTAGCCGTGTTCCCCATCTCGCTGATGATTTTCGGCATCTCCTACGCCTCTATCGTTTTTATTGCAGCCTTCGCTACCGTCTTTCCTGTAGCAGTTTCCATGACGCAAGGCTTCAAGGCCGTAGCACCCACCCTGCGCAACGTCGGCAAAAACATGGGCATGAGCAGCCTGGGGCTTACCTGCCGCGTGCTGCTGCCAGCCGCCCTGCCCGCCATCCTTACGGGTTTGCGTAACGGCTTTAGCAATGCTTTCCGCGCACTGGTTGCTGTAGAAATGGTTATTGGTGCAGCCACTGGCTCGGGCGGCTTGGGCTGGGCAGTTATGGCAGCCAAGCAAAACCTTGAAATCCCACAGGTTTATGCAGCCATTTTGGCCATCATGATTGTTGGTCTGGCGTTTGAAGGCGTATTCCGCCTGATTGAAGCCAAAACCGTACGCAAATGGGGCATGCTGCACTGATGATGCGCAATCAAGCAAATTAGCCGCTCCATCCCTTTGAGCCACCCCCTGCGGTGGCTTTTTTTTGCAAGCAGCAGCGCACACAATAGCCGCTAGATACAGTTATCTGGTTTAATTCTCGCTACCAGCTTGCATCACCACCCCAGCACAAACGCCAGCCAGTCACAAGCAAGAAAAATGGCTGCTGCAAACACAATCACCAACCACCCCCCTACTCCATGAAATCGACCTTTTCCTATTTCAAACAATCGCTATTGTTTAGCCTTATCTGCATTGCTTTTGCAGGCTTTTTAGGCTACCTGTCTGCCAATCAGCACGCAAGCACCTCTGCCACGCAAATCATCCTCTCCTACATGGTCAGTGCCGCCGTGCTGGGCGTGCTTGAAACATCCGTCAGCTTAGACAATGCCGTCGTCAATGCCAAATACCTGGAGAAAATGAACGAGCCTTCGCGCCACTGGTTTTTAACCTGGGGCATGGTCATTGCCGTATTTGGTATGCGCCTTGTGCTCCCCATTGCCATCGTCAGCATTGCCGCATGGATAGACCCCATCAGCGCCATCCGCATTGCCCTGTTCGAGCCCGAAAAATACCAACACACCATGGAATCCGTCCATACCGAAGTCATGGGCTTTGGCGCAGGCTTTCTGCTCATGGTCACGCTAGAGTATTTTCTCAATGGCGAAAAAGAAAACCACTGGATACCTGGGCTTGAACAAGCCGCTGCTTTCATCGGCAAATTTCCATTTATCCAGTTACTGATTGGCCTACCCGTGTGCATGGCAATCAGCCGCTTTGCACCGCACCACCAGCAAGGCCTGCTTTACAGCAGCGTAGGCGGCCTGCTGTGCTTTTACGCGGTGCATGGCTTAAAAGAGCTACTCGAATCCCTCGAAGCCCAAAAAGCCGCCCAAATGCTGGGCAATGCCAATGGCTTAATGATAGGCTCACTGGTTTTTCTGGAAGTGCTCGATGCCTCCTTCAGCTTTGACGGTGTCATCGCCGCCTTTGCCATCACCAACCAGTTCTTGGTCGTAGCTGCTGGCCTGTGTATTGGCGCCATGTTTGTGCGCTCACTCACCGTCTTTCTGGTTGAAAAAGGCACCATGTCCGAGCTTAAATACCTCGAAAATGGCGCTTTCTTTGGCATCGCATGGCTGGTCTGCACCATGTTTCTAAGCGCCTACGGCATCAACTTTGGCGAAATAGTCGTTGCAGGCGTAGCCGCTGGCACCATCCTGCTCTCGGGGCTGCATAGCTGGTTTATCAGGCATCAACACAATGCTTCCGAGCAATAACAAGTTCTTATAACAAGCTCTTTGGCGCAACTGCCTGCAAGTAATCTGCAACCAGCTTTTGCAAGCCATCTGCAAACAGCCTGCAGCTACTTGCAGGCAATAAAAAACCCGCTGGCATCAACTCCAAGCGGGTTTTTTATTGAGGTGCAAACTGCACAATTACTTCAGTTTGACTTCCTTGTACTCAACGTGCTTGCGAGCCTTGGG
>RRZU013149835.1_pt1 | contig 17227 bp, 16 predicted proteins | sample 2165561 | NCBI WGS metagenome assembly RRZU01 (sample SAMN10456909, study PRJNA506462) | wastewater metagenome | isolation source: wastewater sludge | place: USA: Moscow, Idaho | reverse complement strand
GCCATATTGGTGTAGAGGAAGATGTAACAATCAACTTCGTTGTACATGATGTAAATACAAAAAACGCATACGTTTAAAATAAATAGTACTCTGTCGAAAGACAGAGTACTATTATATTCTACGCTTTTATTTTGTATTCATCGATGACAGTTGTTCAATAACGTCCTCTAGCTTACCCATTGCGCGATCATTATTATTCATGAATCTAGCCAATGGTCCACGTGGACCAACATCGTAACCTTTGTAATATTCTCTCCAATATGTCTTGAAGATCATTCTGCCTAATTTCAATACTGATAAAGTCAATTTCAAATACTCTAGAATAAAACTACGTAATGACTTAGCAGCTTCTTTAGCTAAGTTAAGTAAGAACGTAGTATGTTTAAACACAGCAGCGACCATTGCTTTTTTCTCTGATGTAGTGCCATGTTTATCTTTTGCTTCTTCGAGTAGTTTCTCAACCAATTCACTTAGACGGAAGAACTCGGTACCATAATAGGTAAACTCTGTAACAAGTTTACCTACGTTCACTAAACCTGATTGATTCAATACACTATCGTACAACTGACCGAAGTTGAGTTTTCTAGGTTTATTGTGTACAGTTAATTCATTACGTAAAGTTTGAATTTGTAACAACCATTCTTTATCGTAGTAGATATTACCGTTTACATTTATCTCAAGTTTTTCATCTAGGTAGTTTTTCCAACCTTCACTAAATTCTAAAGTAGCTGCATCATCTTCCATTCCAGGAGGAGGATTTACTAAACCAATTAAGATTTTTACTTTATCATCTAAGAAAGCACGGAGAGCACCAAAGTGTTTTACAGAACCAAAAGCATGTTGAACATAACCACGCTTATCCACTATAGAAATAGCCATAGGGTTCCTACCTTCTAAGAGGTCACGAACATCCATAGGTAAACCTTGTTTACTATTGGCTTGTTGTTCTTCGTAGTATTTATTAACATACCATGTGAAATTAGGGTTCTTATCTTTAATACCAGTAAACTCATTAGTCAGAGCTGGTTGATTTTCTAATCGTTCTTGATCTAAGAGTTTTTTGGTTTTCTCATGCAGATCTTTATATGTTTCAGATCTTTGCTTCTCATCATCCAGATCTTTTACCGCTGCTTCGTAATCATGTTTCAATGATTCAATGTCACTGGCTACGTCATTTATCTTGCTACTTAGTTCATTTGAATAAGCTTTATAATCGCGTTCGCTTTGTTTCTTGTTACCGCGACTACCAAAGAATAACCAGTTAATCAATTTAGTAATAAGATCAACTAATGCTTTGATGCCTGCTTGTAAGTATTTCCACGCTGTCCCAGCAAACCCTTCAAGAGCTATCTCATAACCTACCTTAGATTCATTCATAGTAAACATACGTGGATTGGTAGAACATTCTTCCATGTGTCCATCGTATGCTTCTAATACAAATCCTCTATTGATATAACCTTTTACCATTAATTCATCATGCTTCATTAAGAAGTGTTCTAAACTAACAATCGTAGCATCAATCAAATCAGAATCGATATCATCACCGAGATCTTCTTCAACTAGTACTTCAGGTTCTTCGATAGGTTCATGTGCTTGCTGTGGGGCAGAAGGAAGTTCCATTTTGTCACCATCTGCATCCCATGCAAACTTAGACATTCCATAAATAAAACTCATATCAACTTCCTTCCATAACTTACATTGCTGTAGTTTGTAATTTACTCAATACGGCTTCGAGCTTTTTAATGGTGTCAATAATGTAACCATTATTCGCAGTCATGTGATTCCAAGTTTCTTCATCGTAGAAATCAGAAACCTTAAACATAGCACAATACAAATCCAAGTTATCAGAGTAAGTACCAGTAGAACTACTAATAGCATCCGGTAATACTTGTGCTTGAACGCGGCCACGCCATGCACGATGTGCTTCAACTACTTGTAAAGTCTTTTGGATATCCAAAGGAAATGTTTCGTTGATCATACCTACGTATTGTTTAATTTGTGTTTCAGGAACACCGCGTGTAGCATCAATGATATTTGCAATAGCAATACCTGCTGCGATAGATACATTGGTAGTAATGGTTTGTGTATCTTTTTCACCAGACTGATGAATGTTTTGAACTTCATCGTATACTTCTAGTGCTAATTTTCTTGAGATCATTTTTAATCCTTAATATTTTAATGTCTATATCATAAAGTTCGGAATTTTGCAGCATCAACAAAGAATTGGTTTGCTGTCAAATCTTCTAAGTCACGATGTAAGTCTTCAATTGCACGATCATTACGTACACCTTTAAACAAGTATCTACCAACAGCGGCAAACATCGGATTCCGTTTATCATCGTACTTGTTTATCAATACGTCTAAGTCAGCTATGTCTTTCAAGATGGCTTTAGCATCGGCAGGAGACATATTTTGTTTCTTTAACTGCTTGGCTAAAAAATCACGCATATATTTGAAACGAATCATTGGTGTAGGATGTTCATCATCATTAAGACCATTCGCATCGAACGCCAGTCCAGACAATCCGAAGTATGCTGCTAGCATAACAAATGCTGCAGCTAATATAAAAGGCAATAATGCATGGGCAGCGGCACCTATAGCAGCACCTTTCATGACAGCCAAACCAAAGCCTGTGGCAGCTTGAACCAGAGTACCAGCTGTTATGACTGGGAATGCCATCAAGAACAAACATTTAACAAAGTCACACGCAGTCAACAAAAGACGAGTGATTTTCTTCTCTTTATTAAAGGCGGTATGTTTGTAATATGGATCAAGACCATCAGCCAGCCCAATCCCTACACCATGGTACATTGCGAACTCGTCAGCGGCAATTTCAGCATTGAATTTAGTATAGTAGTCATTGTTAAGATTGTTATCTAATGTTTTATATTCAGCAACAGCAATAGTTAAGTATTCTGAACCATTGCGAGATTCGGCTAATGCTGCAGCAATTTCTTTTTTCTTAACAGAACTGTCTCTAATGCCTTCAGACTTAATGATGATCTCGGTACGTTTAGCTGGGTCTTCAGTATTAGTTAATCTTTTGAACGTGTCTACTAAACGCATGTTGTCAGCTACGGAACGAGTCACACCAAGAGCGAATGTATACACGTGACCACACTCATGTAAGATAGAGGCGGCAATTGATTCTGCTGTTACGTCACCAAGTAAGTCTGGTTCGTAATACATCTTACATTCTAAGTTAGAGAAGTCTCCACCTACACGTTTTTGGGTTTCATCTACGTAGCCTTTTAATTTATTAAAGTCACGTGATTCAAAAATCGCGTTAAAGAAGTCGTCTGCAATAGCTGTTTGATTAGACAACAGAGGAGGTTCAATAGCCCATACGTAAGGTTTGTAATCTAATTTGATTTTAATACCAGTAAACTTCATTACGATTGCTTCTAGCTCTTTAGCCAGACCCCATTGACTTTGAAAGTCTTTTACAGTCTTACATGAAGAACGTACTTTATTAGTCCATTCTGTTAGTGCAATAAATGCACCACTACCCTGTACACCGTAGCCCTCGACAGCTAGAGCAGGGTTTGAAAATAATTTTTTACCCATTATGTTTTCCCATTATCAATAAAAATAAAATTACTCATAGTACTAAATCCATGAGTGATTTCCATTAAACTATTCATAGGAATACTAATATGCAAGAAAAGAAAAGAATAGGTATAGAATGCAAGAATGTAATTTATTGTCCTAAGCCAGAAAATTTAGACTTTGACTTACATCTTGTTAAAGTAAATGTTCACTATGATGATGGAACATATGAACCAAAATTGATCAAGAAAACAAACCATCAAAGAAACTTCTGGATCGCTAAACGTAGAGAACAAAACTATCAAGAAAAGAAAGAACGTTTCCCTATTGATGGTTTAGATGAATACAAAACTACTGAACATGAATTACAAGAATCTATTAAACGTGCTTTAGATATGGGTTGGTATAACGGTAATCCAAACAAGTTCATGAATAGTCCTTATTTGTTTGGTACAGATATCAGTTCTAGTGCCGTGTTAAAAGAAGAAATACGCAGAGCCAATAGACATGTAAAAGAAACATATAACTCTGTAGCAGTGTACGATATTGAGACGAACGTATTAACTGGTTCTGATGGTAAAACCGATCAACGAGTGATCTGTTCATCTCTTACTTTCAAAGATAAGATTTGTACTACTGTATTGAAATCATTCGTAGGTGATATTCGTGATCCATTACAAAAGCTACATGCTGCGTTAGAACGTTACTTAGGTAGATTCGTCAAAGCACGGAAGATCAAAGAATGGGATTTACATATCTTTGATGATGAACGTGATGTGATTGCATTTCCATTTCAGCGTGCACATGAATGGCGTCCAGACTTTGTTACTATCTGGAACATCAACTATGATATCCCGCATATTCTGAAACGTATGGAATTACTAGGTATGAATCCAGAGGACGTATTCTGTGATCCTGCTATTGATAAAGAATTCCGTTACTTCCGATACACAGAAGGACCTGCACGTAAGACATCTAACGCAGGTGTAACCATTAACTTTATTCCTGCTGAGAGATGGCATACAGCTGAATTCCCTGCATCGTTCTATTTGATTGACTCTATGTGTGTTTATCAAAAGTTACGTGTACATAAAGGTAAATTGGCTTCTTATGGTTTGGACTTTATTCTAGGAGTAGAATTTAAGAAAGAAAAGAATGCAGAACAATTAAGAATCGAACAACCTGATAAGATCTTAGCTGAAGAGATTCGTAAGTTGAAGTTTCCTGAGGCGGACCATATTCCAGGCGGTACGATTGAGTGGCACAAATTTATGCAGGAACGTTACCCTGTAGAATATTGTGTATATAACGTATTTGACTGTATTACTGTTGAATTGTTAGATGAAAAGATTCTTGACTTAGCTGTGGCATTTACTAAGAACGTTGAATTCTCTGACTTTAAATCATTCCCTAGTCAACCTAAGAAACTGGCTGACGAGATGCATTGGTTTTCATTGGATACTGGATACGTATACGGTACCGGTGGTGGATTAGAAACTGATATGGATAAATATCTAATTGGTTTGAATGATTGGATTTGTACACTACCTGCTCACTTAGTAAAAGATAATGGTTTAAAAGTAATTAAAGGATCACCTAATCTAAGAACTAACATTCGTGCTGGCGTAGCAGATGCTGACGTTACGTCTAGTTATCCTAACTCTAATGCTGTATTTAATACATCACGAGAAACGACAGAGAAAGAATTGATAGACATCGAAGGAGTATCAGAGAAAGACAGGCGCATGCAAGGTATTAACTTGTGTGGTGGATGGACTAACTCTGTTGAGATTACTACAGAACTATTTGGATTACCTAATTTGTTCAGCTTAGATAAAATGTTTAAAGAAAATAGATAAAAAAATAAAGTTAGACTTTATTAGGGGATAGGAGCCAATGGCTCCTATCCCTATTATATTCACGCTGCCACCATCCCTTCGCTAGCGGCTTGCAATACATTTGCTTCGTCTTGTAACAGTTCTACCGCTACATAGTCCGAACGCATGTACGCGTCCATCTGATGCAATGTATTTAGGTTGAGTTCAGCCTGGATTTCTTTAGCGGTTAATTTAGTGATATTCATGGTAATGCTCCTTGTGTATGTGGTAAAGTAAGATTGATTAAGGACAGTTAAAAGAACCAGCTACATGTCCTTAATGTAGCTGGTCTACTAATTACAAAGCATCGATACGAAGAGTAATACTATCGATGGCCAATTGTGTAATGGCTGGCACTTCTGCATCTATCATCGTCGTACGTAAATAAGTCAATGCTTCCTTGATAGGAAAGCCTGCTGCTTTAGAAGCAGCATCCGCACGTAATTCGATATCAAATCCAGCGCCATCGCCGCGCAGACAATCACGAATATAGGAATCTTGTCCCATTTCTGCAATGGCAGTTATATCTGAAAACATGTGATGCGCATACTCGTGTTCCAACAGCGCTTCCTTCAGTGCTTCAGGTAGCTTCTCGAACTCATCGTTAACGATGATTACTGATTCATTCATTGGTGCCACTATCGCTGCACCAGGTACGCCTGGTAATACAGATAACATTGCTAGCAAGTGGTCACGGTAGTTAACTATGCGAATACCTTTGTACTCGCCTACGGTTTCTAATGCTCCGATATATTCATCGGTAGCTTTCAACAATACTTCCATGTCTGACCACGAATCGCGGTCTACTGGTAAGAATTTTTCAAAGGCTACTTCAATGCGCACAAGTGCTTCTTCAATTTGTCTTGCGATAACTTGAATTGATTTCATGGTAATTTCCTTTTTATATATGGTAGTTTAGTTTGTTTTATACGGGATACTTTCTGTATCCTCACCTCCGTAGTATATATCTGAAAAAATCTATAATCAAAACAAAAAACAAAAGACATAATGGAATAGACTATACCGCACTAAGCGGTATAGTCTATTCTTTTGTGTGTGATCAATTATTACAAAGAACCATCAGGTACATCTTGGTCTTTGCGTTCTTGGTACTGGCGTTGCCAGTCTAAAGCACCTTCATCCATGTCTTTCTCCTCTTGTTTTTCATTTTCATCATTATCGTTATCACATGCGAATAAACCAAACATTACAATCTCCGTTTCATTATGAAAATAATTCATTAAGTGTTACATTAAAAGATAGAGGAGGAATAACTTTCCTCCTCTAGTGTCACATTTATGTTATATGCTTGTGTAATTCTAAAATGAAGTATTGATTACAGTTCTATGGAACCTTGTCCTTCCAATGGCACGTCCTCTAACTTAATGTTTGTACCTGTTAGTGTAACTGGTTTAGATTCTGGAACGAGTTCAATTGGATTTGCATCTAACCATTTCAGTGCTTTAGTGTATGTTTTATTTCTATCAGCGTATCCATTAGCGTCACCTTGTTTCTCAGTCTTACGTCCGATATTAATGATATCACATACGCCATCAAAGTCACCTTTGTCAGCATAGACATTTAGCTTGTTGTCATCCCAGTAGTCTACAGCAGCTATGGAACCCTCTTTAGGGGACAGCAACAGTTCAGGGTAGGTCAATACATCAATACCTGTACGAGTCTTCGTACGGACGTATCCTGACTTACCTGTACGCTGTATTGGGCCACGACCAATATACTTCCAACCATCTCCTGATGCTACGCTACCATTACCCATGCGATTAGCATATGTGTTATTAGCAATAGCTTGTGGATTACGTGCAATGCTATTTGCTAGTGCATTAGGTGCACCACCTTTTTTACCAGTACTAGAATAACGATTTGGCCACGTATTAGCTAGTGATGTAGCAGAGTAATTTAAGTTCTCTGTTAAGATGGTAAAGTAAGCACACTCATGCATGATGTTACCAAGTAAAGCAGCTATGCGTTTCTTAGTAGTTACATCGTACATGACCATCGCGTTTGCAAATCCATCTGCCCATTTCTCAGTATTGCTTTTAGATACACCTAAATGGAGAAACAGATCTTTTAATGTTTTCTTAGACATATTAAATCCTAAATTAAAAAGTCATAATAAATCTAGGACACGTCTTTCGACGTACCCTAGATTATTTAGTTGCTTTTATTATTTGTATTTTTCAAAGAAGTTGATTACGCGATTGGTAGCAATTTCAGTGAAGTCAAACTTAGTAGTGTATACCAAGTCGATAGTAGACAAGTTCTTACGGCGAGTCTGAGGATCAGCCAACACCATCAACATGTTCACTACACGGCGATAGCCTTCACGCTCAGCTGGTTGCAAAGTCAAACTAGCTGAAAAGCGATTAATCAAATCTTCATGGAATACGTTTTCACGATATTCATTAAACAAAGCCAACAAAGCAGGGAACAATACTTGGAAGTCTTCATCACTGGTACGAGCAATGATTGAACGAATAGTGCGATACAATTGTACTTGTAATTGAACACCACGTGCTTCAACGATTGGACGACGACGAACCATTTCAACCATGTAGTTTTCAATGATACCCAATAAGCCCAAACCACTAGAAGACAATTTAGCTTTTACTTTATCCAAGTCAAAGCCAGAGTTGTCAATATGAGCAGTTACTTTAGCATCTTTAGCTTCTTGTACTGGATCAAATACAGGTTGGGTTTCTTCTCTCAATGATTGAATTTCTTGACGCTCTTCAGCCAACTGACGTACTTCGGCTTCAGTAGGTTCAACAGATTCAACGACTTGCTCTTCTGTAGATTCAGTCTCTACTACTACTTCAGCAACTGGTTTACTTTCTTCAGGAGCTGCAGCGGCTGCTACAGAGAATTGTTTCTTTTTACTCATTACATATTTCCTTTATTTAAAGGTCAGTTACGATATTAAACTCATAATATCATAAACTTCTGTTTTAGATTCTTTACCATGCATAGCTGACATCGAGATACCCATGATCACGTTACCTACTGATGCAGCTACGTCTGATAAACCATGTGGATGAATACTTAATAGTTCACCACAACATTTCTTACAGAACCCTGTTCCCTCTGTTTTACAATAACCAGGGATACGGAATTCTACTGTTTTGCCATTTAATTTCTCTGCATCACCAGGTCCAAATAATACAGGCGAACCTTTTACAATGTAGTACAGGTTTTCGAATTTGGCTTGGTCTTTATCTGACACAGTATATTTAATACCATGTGTAACACCACAATCATCTTCTATGATCTCTAAGTTGTTTGTAGCACGTAGAGTACGTTTTACGTCAGCACCACCAAGCTGTGTGCCTACGCCGCGTCCATAAGAACCTTGACGTGTATCATTGTTATATTCTGGCATGTGGTCTAATTGAATGCCTTCAACCAATGCCTGTGGCACATAGTCTACACGACCATTTTCGTTAAAGCCTGATAAACCACCAAAAGTCAAGAACAAACGTTTACGAACAATACGTTTATCACTACCACCAATTAAGAAACCTTCAGAACTGCGATCACCTTCTAAGTATTTAGCATCGAATGCGATCAGTTCTTTTTCCATTTGGGCAATAACAACAGGATCATCTAAACGTCCTTTATTCTTTTCCATCAACTGGGCACGAAACTCTTGAATACCAGGAGGAGGAAGAATAGTACGTTCTGATACACCGGGTACAAAGATAGTGTTGTATCTGGCAATGTGTTGTACAGCATCATTAAACTTAACACGTTCACTAGGATAGAACATGTCTTCTTTGTATGTCTCACCGAACTGTGGTTCGTCAGCAAAATTCTTTACTAAGATACCTTCAATGTATCCAGGTGTAAAGTTCTTATTTACAAATGGTATCTTCTTACCAAATGCATAAACGATAGAAGCGGCATTTACAAAGAAGCGTCCATATGTAGTAACAGTATCATCAGCAGTAATATTTTCTAAATCACCTATGTTGACAATTAACTCGTCGCGCCAATTGATCAATGGCTTAGCGATATCAGTAGCATCATCGATTTTTATTTCATTGCCGTTATCGTCTTTAAAGTAATAACCATCTTCTTTTCTAGTTGGATAGAATGCACCGTATTCAACAGAGTCTTCAGTGACAGCAAATGTAGCATAAGTCCACATTGCATCCTTATAGAGCTTCCTACGTAATGCTTCTATATAGAACTCTCTCTTATCCATGTGATGCCTCCATTGAACTATACTCACGTGCTTTATTAACAATGGCTGTATTAGATTCTAAATCAGAATTATACGTAGCCAATTCTTTTAATAAGAATGTAGGAATATCCTGTGCACCGTCAGAAGACATAGCTGCAATCAAATAAACGTTCTTAGCGATATCTTCATCACTAGTAGAGAATACTTCTTCTTTGACAATGTTCATGTATGCAGAAAATGTCATGCCTAGTTTGCAGTCTGCTTTAATCAATTTAATAGCAGCTAAGTTATTATCTTCAAACATTGCAGCAATGATACGAACACGGTTCACGATAGGTGCGATGTCTTCACCTTTGTCACCAAATGATTCTAACGATGGAGTGCTGTTATTGTAAATCTTAAATATCAGTCCACGTGCTACACCGTATATTTTAGCATAGTAGTCGTCTTCACTAGGGGAGAGGCCGCTGTTATCTAATCCGATTACTTCAGATACTATTCGAATGAATGCTTCTCTGTTATCTTCTTCGCTATCAATAATGGTACGGATGAACTCCGATTGATCTGTTTCCTCTATCTGCAACAGGTTATTAAATAAATTAATCATAAAACGAATATCTACATCTGAACTCAGTGTGATACCGAATCGTGTAATGATATTGAATAAGACTAATTCAATTTTTGTTCTTACTTCTGTAAGCAGTTCGAAATGAGGGACATTGTTTATTTTACCGAATATGAGTCCATCTATTTCAGATGTGATTTCCTCATCTACATTGGTAATAATGTTCAATGCTTCTAGCAAGATCTCATGGACCTCAGGTGAACAGTTTTCGCTTAAGAAGTTCTCAGTTATATTTTCCATTTGTTACCTATATATGATGAACTATAAAATCATAATGTATCACAACATTAATATGTTTTGTAGTTTTTTACATTCTATAAAAATCTAAGGAAAGAAAACCATGGAAATCAATGCAAATCCAAGCTCACTAACTATGTCTGCTGAATCAGAAGCTGTAGCTTCTCCTTTTGTAAACCAAGAAACTACTAAGATCGATGAAATCATCGAGAATGGTGAACAAGTAGATATCATGGCTGAGACCGAAGTGATTGATGCTCCTGCTGAAACCTTTTTGGTAAAAAACCGTGGACCTAATCGGGCACAACGTCGTAAAGAAGAAAAAGAAAATAAACGCTTAATAAGCAAATGGAAACGTGAGAGCGAATACGATGACGCTACACGTGCAGAGTTAGGTAAAAGCTCATGGGATGAATTAGTTCGTACTTATGAGTACTTACACAAGTTCATTATGTTGTCTGCTGGTGTTGTATTGAGTTTCCGTGAAGAAGCTGAAAAAGAAAACATTGATGTAGGTGAATTTGTTTCTAAATATACCAATCAATTAAAACACTTCAACTTGAATCTGAATGTAATCAATAAAGATGCTCGTGAACTGATTGCGGACTTAGAAGTCATTCGTAATAGCCATGCAAACAAAACAGGTCCTGCACAAACATTAGACGACGCTATGTCTATTATTGAAATTGCAGAAATGTACCTGTCATTTAAATCACGTGCTTCTGGTGTATTGTTACCAGTGTCTCAACACTTGACAGACATCTTGGCTTTATGTATTGAACAACGTGATCGCATTACTGCTTTAGCGGCTAAAAACAATGATGCTGTTGATGCTGAATTTGTTGAAGTTGAATAACTATAAATTAAGGACATTATTAAAATGGAAGAACAAAAACCAAGCTTCGGTGCTAGTCGCATTACCCCTCCTATCAGTGAACAAACAACCGCGCCTGTAGACGCCATTGTAGAATTTACAGATGAGGATGTAATTGGTCTCCATCAAGAAACCACTATTCACATTACTCATGCTGACCAAGGTGCTACCATAGCAACTGTTGCAAACATTGCCCCTGCAATGGAACCTCAGTTCCAAGCACCTCCTCTGCCCCCACGATTAATGGAACATGTTCATACAGGTAGTGTTTCTGTAGAACAAACTTCTGCTCCTAAGATCCATGTAGAAGAAGTACAGTTCGTACAAGAACCCGAACAACCTGTACATGCTCCAACTGAACATGTTGCGCCTGTTCCATTGGTTGAAATAGAAGAACCAGTTAAAGTAGAAGACGTTCCTCCTACTGTAAACTTTGCTAAAGCAGCAGGTGTTGAAGAAGAGATCACATTCAGTGAAGTAGACCCTGCAGAAGTCATTGCTCGTGAACCATCTAGTAAAGTGGTAGATTATACTAGTCCTTTATTGGTTCGTGAGTTAAATGAAAATGATAGCACCCAACCTATTGAGCTACCTGCTGCACCAGCTAATGTATTAGAAGTAGCGATCAAGAATCACATGTCTGAGCCTTTCTTGAAGTCTGAGCAAGGTCGTGCCGCAATGAGTGGCTTACAAGCCGCTGCTGGTTATGAGATCAGTGTATTAAACAATGAGACTACTACTGACCCTACTCGTGAATTCCATCAGCGTCCTAGTATAAACAATACTACCTTAGGCCCAGGAATTTCTAATCCTCGTGGTCAAGATACCAGCAACTTAACTGGTTCTGACGGTATCGCTATTATCAAAGCTAAGATGGGTTTAGGTGTAGACGTAATGTGGCCAGCTTGGGCTAGTGGCTTCTGGTATTCTTTACGTAGTCCATCTGCTGACCGCTTGCGCCGTATGTTCCATGCTATTAGTAATCGCAAATATGAACTGGGTACTGACATCTACGGTTTGACTCAATTGAATGATCGTGTATATGTAGATCGTGAGATTGTTTACATGTGGATTGAACAGATGACATCTGCTACTTTACAAGAAACAAATGATATCTTGAATAAGTTGAAGATCACTGACATTGATTCTATTGCTGCTGCATTAGCTGCTTCTATTTATCCTCAAGGTTTCCCATACTCACGACAAGTGATTACAGGTGCCACTGAAGACGAAATGAATCCAGTTAAAACTGTAAGTGGTATTGTTTCTATTCCTAAGTTGTTGTCTGTGGATTGGAACTCTTTGACCCAAGCTCAACGTCGTCATATGTCTGAACGTCATAGTCGCCGTACTGATGAAGAGATTCGCAAATATCAGAATGGTTTTGATAATCGTCCACAAGTTAAAGAAATTGAAGTTTCAGTAAAAGAATCTCCCACTATGAAATCGGTTACTACATTTGTATTAGAAGTACCTAATGTAGCTAAGTACTTCCGATTGGGTGATCGTTGGATTAGTGATATCATTATTGAAGCTGATAAAGTATTGGGTTTAGATCCAGATGCAGATGTTCGTCGTTCTTACTTAGATGATAAGATTGCTACCACTGAGTTGTGTCGTTTGGCTCACTGGGTTAAATCTGTTCGTGTTGTTAACTACGATAAAAACAACTCTAGTGAAGACGTAATTGAAATGAGCGATGAAGACAGTATTTACAATCTGTTGACAGAGATCAGTGGCGATATGGAAACGTTAAACAAATTTACAGATGGTGTACGTACATTCAGTAATGAATCTACCATCTCTGTAGTTGGTGTTCCCACTGCTACCGATTACGAAGAAGATGAATTAGCAATTAAACATCTTCCTTCTATCTTCCCTATTGATGGTGTGTTGACTTTTTTTACGATGGCCTCATCGAAAGCAGTGAGGCACTAGACCCGACATCTAACTTGCCTAATATAGCACATCCCATGTTCGGTTTAGAGCGTGGGTTTGTTACTATAGATGGCGTAGAGAGAATGGTGATTAAATCTATTATTCAGTATCACGATAAGCTATTGTCTGTTAAAGAAAGAATGGCCCCTAGTGCTGCTAGACTATATAGACGAATCATCTATGATGAAGTGTTTGGTTTACACAGTCATTCTGAAGATGCTAAGAGAAAGAAAGCAGAGGGCATAGAAGAGCACTTGCTCAGTCTTACCCCTGTTCTCGTTCATGAACTAGAGCGCACTTATGGTAGCAATAGTTCTACTGGTAAATTCATGAAAGAATATGCGGACTCAGGTATATTGACTGTATTCGGAATAAGCTATATTGAATACATGGAAATGACTTTACCTGATCAAGCATTAATGCGTGAACAAGCTAAACTAACATTATCGCAAAGAACAAATGCAATTGAAAGTTCTTTAGATAGTAAATAGCAAAAAAATAAATACTTTAATAATGTACACTACACTACCCTAGGGTAGTGTAGTGTATGTTCTATTGTACCAAATTAATCCTAACTGTTTCTACTAGTTTGGTTTTTAACTCAGGAGTGAGTTTATGTCCAATCTTGTTTATAGAATTAAACTCATCGTCGGTTATTGCTATACCTAATTCTTTTCTAGCTTTATGCATAATACGCATTGAACGTAAGATACGATACATGTCTACATGATGCGTCTTTTGATTACTGTAATCATTCATGATGATAGTAGTTTCTCGTACACACTGCATAAACATTCCACTAGTAATAAATGAGGCTATTTCAACATAGTTCTCACCAAACGTTTTAAGCGCTTCTAAGAAGCCTTCGGGTGTTTTGGTAGGGTAGCCTTTACTTACATAGAAAGACTCCGCTATGATGCTCACAAGCGGCATTAAAACGGTTTCTACATGCTGTAACGCCATGACACATGTTAAAGACACATAAGAGACAGTATTTAGCTCTTGTTCTGTCATTCCTTCTTCTGCAATGTTGTTCTTTTGTACCAACTTAATCATACGGGTAAATAAGAAAGCATTTTCAGATACTCTTGATAAATCTGAAAGAACTGCTTGATCGTATTCAAATAAGAAATAAGTTCTTTTTAGTTCTGCACGTAAGTGACTCAGTTCCTCTTCTGATACAATTAAACTGTCTGTAATAGATTGATTAACAAAGTCAAGAACATGACTGGGTTGTCCATGGTTGTGAATCATACCACTATTGCGAGGTTTGATAGGGTTGTATTTCTTGGTACGCTTTTTAGTTTTGGTTGCCATTGTGGTATTTCCTAGTTATTGTCATAGTAGCATATACAAGGAACCGAAGTTCCCTGTATATGTTTAAACTTGACGTTGGTAAAATAATTCTTTATAACTACTTGACTTCTCTTTAAACAAATCTATTTTCTTTTTAGTGTAATCCAAATGTTTCTGGATATCAGCACAACTAAACCAATAGAACTCAGGAGTATGTCCATCTTTCATTACACGCAATCGACCTAATGCTTGTGTATTAGATTGACTAGATGATAATGCAGTGGTCATAAACACTGTACTCAACATATCTACGTCTACAGCAGTACCTGCTGATAATACAGTAGACACACATATATCCATGTTAATTAAAGAATCATATTCGTCATCTTCTACATAGCGTGTAACGCGTAATTGTGGAAAGTTCTTACTAATGAAACTTTGTAATTCTGTACACATATCAATACTGGCACAGAATACTAAACACTTATAACCTACCTTGTAGTTTTCACTTAAGAAATATTCACTAATGTAATTACATACCATCGAGTAATATCTATTTCTTATATCAGGTATTTTACGGATAGACTTTTCAAATAAAGTGTGCGAATAGTTAAATCCATCATGGTATCTGATTTTCTCAGGTTGTTCTAAGTGATAATAAATGCAATGTGTCGCTATGTATTTATTATAACCTAATGGCTGATACTTATCTGATACAGGATAAACTGTGTTAGTCACTTTCTTAATGAATGGATCATCAGGAAGCATTGTTGCTGAGGAATCAATCTTAGTGACACAATGCGTATATGAAGTGATCTTAAAGTTCAAATGGAAGTCCATATGCGCTTCGTCGATATTCAATATAGGTGCACCTAAGTGATGACACATTTCTTCTGGTCTACATGACCAACCTACTTTCAATGTATCATCCTCAAACATTTCATAGTCTTTATACCAGTTCTGAATAGTCTTATTAGAAATGATAACAGCTTTGAATGGTTTTGCTTCTTTGTATAATAACAATAAGTTTCGTAATGCGTCCCCTCCTGCTACTACTGCAATTTCTTCGTCTTTGATCTTATAGGTTTTCTTTACGTCGATTACCCATTTATCCATAAACATCGGTCTTACTACTAATAGGAATGTTGCTTTATGATTAGCAGCATTTTGCATCATTACATACGAGTTGTGCGTTAATATGCCTCCATTGGTAACATACAGATGACTCGGATGATCTACAGTAATACATTGGGCTTCTTCCATATGTGAATAATGTATATTCATCAAAAGAAGACCATTTCTAGAATGTCCTTTCTCTTTATCTAGAACTGGCATGTATATAGAGATATCTCTATTATGTACTATATCAAGTAATTCTTCAGTAGTTCTTGTTTGTGTTACAGCTTCTTTAGCATTTGCGTTAACCATTACTTTGATTACCCACAAATGATCGAGCGTAGCTCTAACTTTTAAACCACCTGAAAACTGAAACTCAAATATCTTTTGTAAGCCTTGTGGATGTATTGCTACAACCTTGGAGTGTTCTCCATTCTTACTAAGTACTGTTGTTCCAATTTCTATTTCACCCATCTGGATATAGCCAGTAGGCGTATCAACTAATGCAGACAGAGGTTGTGCTTTACCGCCACCTGTCTGTAATGTCACTAGTTTGTTTCTTGTTTTACCGTCACCTAAAAATTCTAAGACTCTTTCTTGTTCGCCTCTTGGTGCCCAACCATCTTGGACATTCAGATCTTTACTATCCCAGTTTAGGTCACTCGGATTATGTTCAGTGATATTGATTGATTCATTAGACCAGCCATGTGATTTAAACATACTGATCAAACCGTTTAATTGATGGATATGTCCCCTGAACCATTTTCTTGATTTAGGGTAAACAGCGAAAACCGCAACAGGGGTTTTAACCTGTCTACGGTTCACGCGTTTGAATCCCCATCTCACATACGAACGAGAAAACTCAGTCAATACTTCTGCTTGTTCCCTACCTGTTGGATATACAACAAAGTGGTGTGAATAAGTTTCTATTTTAACTGGTTGTTTCATGGGATTATATTGCCTTTCTAGCCGTTTACATCTAGATAACTATATGTAGGCGGTGGATCAGCCATAACTTCAGCAGGCATATATAACGAATCAAAAGGATGATCAGGCACATTATGCATCATGAATGTTTCACCACGAGTCAACATTTGCTTATGGTTTTGATACGATAATGCTGGTGCCATACTGCGACCCATCATTGTAGATTGTAATACACCGATACCGCGTTTGGTCCATGGCTTTGGTAATGCAAAGTCACGAGCAGCAAACGAAGTAGTCATTACAGAATAAGCTACTCCTTCTAACACAGATAGTTTTAATCCCATCCGTTCAGATACCAAATCGTATAGACCTTGCAAGAACACTGTTGGGGATAATACTTTATCACGATAATTACTGTCAGCAATCTTAGATTCCAAATGTTTAGAAATGTCTTTGGAGAACTCGTAAGTATTAAATTGCTTAGCGGGTAATTCTAAGAATGGTTTATCATAATCCCAACCTTCCATATCGAAAACATAATTACCGCTTTCATCATGGTACCAACCACCACCTGTTTCTTCACGTTG
>RRZU013576333.1_pt1 | contig 17235 bp, 22 predicted proteins | sample 2165561 | NCBI WGS metagenome assembly RRZU01 (sample SAMN10456909, study PRJNA506462) | wastewater metagenome | isolation source: wastewater sludge | place: USA: Moscow, Idaho | reverse complement strand
ATTGCTCATCGGGCGGGCGCGTCAGCGGCTGGCCGGGAACAGGTGGCGCACGGACACGCCGATCTGGCCGTCGATCTCCACCAGGTCGCCTTCGCCCACCAGCGCCCCGTTGGCCCGGATGCGCACGGCGCCGGCCAGCGGATGGCCCAGGTCCAGCGTCTGCCCCGGCTGCAGGGCGCGCAGCTGCGCCAGCGTCAGCGACACCTCGCCGAGGTCGAAGGAAAGCCGCACCGGCACGCTGTCCAGCGCGGCGGTTTCGGCGGGGGAGGTGTCCGGGGATGCGGGCATGGTTTCGGTCCAGGGTTGGATGACGGTCAGGCGGGGCGGTGAGGTCGCGTCCGCAGGGGCGGGCCAGCGCACGTGCACGCCCCGGGCGCCGTCGGGGCTGAGCCACAGCGCGCGGTCGGCCGTGGCGAAGAAGGCGTCCATCAGCACCACGTCGCCGGGCGCGATGGCGGCGGCGTCGCTGGCCGGCAGGTGGGTGAAGCCCACCTCGGCGCGCAGGGCCACCGGCAGGCTGTCGTCCAGTGGGCCGGGCAGGGGCGGGCGCTTGCCCACCAGGCCCGCCACCAGCAGCAGCCCCAGGCCGTCCAGGTGCAGCGAGCCGGCGATCGCATGGACGCCATCGTCGGCCGCCAGGTACAGGTCGCAGGCGTGGGGCGGCAGGGCCTGCAGGGCCTCGGGGTGTGCGGGGCCCCAGTCCAGCAGTTGCGGTGTGCCGCGCCCCAGGGCCTGCAGATCCTGCAGCAGCGCGCCCACGCCCGCTTCCAGCACGGCGTCGGCCAGGGTGGAGGGCACGGGCGGCAGGGCCGCCCCGCCGAGCACGCCGGCCAGGGCCTGCTCGATGGCCGCAGCGGGCAGGCACAGGGCCATGGCGGCGCCGGCCCATTCCAGCCGCACGACATAGCCGGGCCCGGGTTCTACCGGGGACGCGGCGGCCATGGGCAGCAGCCGGGCCTGCCACGCGGCCGTGCCCAGGCGCAGGGGCAGCCCGCCGGCACGCTGGGCGATGGTCGTGCGGGCCTGGGCCTCGTTGCGCGTGAGGCGCAGCGGCTGCAGGGCGGCGGTGGCGTGGGGGGAAGGCATGGGTGCTTGGGGGAAAGGTGTCGATGGGTCAGTGGAACGGATCATTCACGCGCGCCTCACAGGCCCGCGCGTGCCTCCACCAGGCAGGGGTCTTCCGGGTCGTCGGTCTGCACCCGCACGCAGACGCCCTGGCCCAGGCGGCTGGCCAGGCCGTCGGCCAGCCACTGCGCGTTGCGCACGAGGCGCTCGCGCGAGCTCTCCTGCGTGCAGGTGAACTGCGCGACCACGCTGCCGGCTTCTTCAAAGATTTCCACGGCCACGCCGGGCAGGCTGTCGTCGGCCAGCTGGATCTGCACCGCGCGCCGCCCCGTGCTGCCGTCGGCCACCAGCAGCCGCTGGGCCATCTGCGAGAGGGCTTCGCCGATGCCCTGCGGGGCGTCGGCGGGTGCGCTGGCCGGGGCGGGCGCGGCCTGAGGGACCGGTGCGGCGCCGGGGCCGAACAGGTCGAAGGGCCGGGGCGCGGTGGGCGCTTGCGCGGCGCCTGCGGGCTGCGCTGCCGTGCGCTGCTGCTCGACCAGGGCGCGCAGGGCCTTGGCGTCATCGGCCAGGGTGTCGGTCTCGCGCGGGTCGCCGCCGGTTTGCGGGCCCGTGCCGGTGCGGGCCTCGAAACCCGTGGAGGACGGCATGCCCAGGTCCAGGTGAATGGGGCGGCCCGTGTTCATCGGGTTCCCCGCGCCATGGCATGGATTGAGCATGAAATCGGCCTCCAGCGCTTATCCATGAAGCGCTGGCAGCTATTGATTTGATAGTTTTCCGGCAGAAAGGCCCTCATGCCACGGCCTCCGGGTCGTGCGCTTCCCAGTCTTCGCGGTCGCGCGCCACGCTGGCGGCTTCTTCCATCTCCAGGTCTTCCTTGCGCTCCAGCTCCCGCACCTGCGCCTCGGCGTAGTTGCGGGCCAGGTCCACGAACTTGGACTTCTGGCGCGATGCCTCCTGGTGTGCCGCGCGCGCGGTGTCCAGCTGCAGGCTGGCCTGGTCCTGCGCCTTGGCGGCCGCGGCCACGGCGTCCTGCTGCTGCGCCTCGCGCTGGCGCAGTCCGACCACGGCCAGCTGCACGTCTTCAATCTCGCGCAGGCGGACGATGCGCGCGCACAGGTCGCGGTAGAGCTGCATCTCGTGCTCCAGACCCTCGCGCAGCAGGCGCTGCAGCAGCGCCTCGGCGGCTTCGCGTGCCTCGCGGGCTTCGCGCAGCGCATCGCGCTGCACGCGCACGGCGGCCTCGGCCTGGCTTTCGCGGAAGGCCTTGATCGCGAGCAGTTCGCGGAAGACGCTCACCGGCGGCCTCCCGTGCCCACCAGCGCGGCCAACTGCTCCAGCGTCTGGGGCATGCTGGAGTGCTCGTCGGTGCGCTGCCGCAGAAAGGCGCGGATGGCCTCGATCTTGTCGATGGCCTCGTCCGTCGTCGGGTCGCCGCCGCGCTTGTACTCGCCGATCTTCACCAGCAGCTCGACCTCTTCGTACTTGGCCATCAGCTCGCGCAGGCGGCCGGCCAGCTTCTTGTGCTCTGGCGCGATCACGGCGTTCATCACGCGCGAGGCGGACGCGAGCACGTCCACGGCGGGGTAGTGGTTGGCCGCGCCCAGCTTGCGCGAGAGCACGATGTGGCCGTCCAGGATGGAGCGGGTTTCGTCCGCGATGGGCTCGGTCATGTCGTCACCCTCCACCAGCACGGTGTAGAGCGCGGTGATCGAGCCCTTGTCGTTCATGCCCACGCGCTCCATGAGCTTGGGCAGCGTGGCAAACACGCTGGGCGGGTAGCCGCGCCGCGTGGGCGGCTCGCCAGCGGCCAGGCCGATCTCGCGCTGCGCGCGCGCGAAGCGCGTGACCGAGTCCATGAGGAACAGCACCTTCTTGCCCTGGTCGCGGAAGTATTCCGCGATGGCCGTGGCCACGTAGGCGGCCTTGGCGCGCTCCATGGAGGACTTGTCGCTGGTCGCGCAGACGATCACGCTCTTGCGCCGCCCTTCCTCGCCCAGCTCGTGCTCCAGGAACTCGCGCACCTCGCGGCCGCGCTCGCCGATCAGCGCGACCACCGTCACGTCCACGTCCGCGCCCTTCACCAGCATGCCCATCAGCGTGGACTTGCCGCCGCCGGCGGCCGCGAAGATGCCCATGCGCTGGCCTTCGCCGCAGGTCAGCACCGAGTCGAGCACGCGCACGCCCAGCTCCAGGGGCTGGCTGATGATCTTGCGCTTGAGCGGATCGGGCGCCTCGGCGAACACGGGGTAGAACTTGCTCGCCTCCAGCGGGCCGCGCTCGGCCTCGTCCAGCGGGCGCCCCAGGCCGTCGAGCACGCGGCCCAGCAGGCCGAAGCCCACGGGCACCATGTGGGCGCGGCCCGTGGGGATGACCTCGGTGGCGGCGGAGATGCCGTACATGTCGCCGATGGGCGTGAGCAGCGCCGCGTCGCGCGCGAAGCCCACCACCTCGGCCTTCATCTCGAAGTCTTCGCCGGGGTTGCGCAGCACGCACACCTCGCCCACCTTCACCGTGGGCACCACGGCCTTGATGATGGTGCCGATCACCTGCGTGACGCGGCCCTTTATCTTCAGCACCGGCGTGTCGTCCAGCGCCAGCTGCATCATCTCCGCGATGTAGTCGAACTGGCGCACCGAGCGCGCCGCGCCCTGCGGGTGGCCCGTGGTGCTGCTGACGGCGGCGTTCATATGCGGCTGCCCAGCACTTTCTGGAAGGCGCCCTGCAGCGCGGCGATCTGGCCGTCGATGCTGGCCTCGACGAGTCCGATCTCGCTCTCCAGGATGCAGGCTTCCATCCCCAGGCGGCCGTCGGGCACGATGTCCAGGTAGCCCACGCCCGGGTAGGCGGCCAGCAGGTCGTTGACCCGCGCGCGCACCGTGTCCACCTGCTGGGGGTGCAGGCGCAGTGTCATCTGCTTCTGGTTGCGCACCACCGAGAGCGCGTTCTTCACCACGATCAGCACCCGGTCGGCGTCGTCGTAGCCGTCGATGATCTTGCGCACGGCGGACATCACCAGCGCCACCATGTCGGTCTCGACCTTGGAGAAGTAGTCCACCGTGCGGCTCACGGTCTCGATCATCTTCTCGGCCTGCTCCATCTGCGCCTCGGCCATGCCGTCGGCATAGCCGCGCTGGCGTTCTTCCTCGAAGGCGGCCTGCGCGCCGGCCACGATGGCGTCCGCCTGCGCGCGCGCGGCGGCGATCAGGCCCTCGGCCTCGGCCCAGGCGGCGATGTCGGCCGCGCGCACCACGCGGCTGCCCGATGCGATGTGGGCTTGCAGCGTGCCCGCAGGCATGGACTTGGGCGTCAGCGGGTCGCGGGGAAGGAGGAAAGCCATGCGGGGTCCAGTCGGGCCAGGAGTTGAAGGCAGAGTTGGCGCGCGCCGCGCGCATCCAGCGTGCTGGCGGCGCGCACGGCGGGCGTGTCCACGGCGGCGGGCGCGAGCTTCCAGTCCGCGCGCAGCCGGATGGGCGCGGGCGCGTCGTGCCAGGCCTGCGCGAGGAGGCCCGCGCCCAGCAGGTCCGCGCCCCGGTCCAGCCCGGGCGCGATCCAGGGGCCGGGCGCTTCCAGCCCGGGGTGCAGCGCGGCGGCGCCCTGGCGGGCCCAGTCCAGGCTGGCGTCGCCCAGGGCGGAGCGTGCCTGCAGCACCGCGTCGCGCGCGATGGTGCGGCGCAGGTGGCCGCCCAGCAGCGTCACCCCGGCGTCGCGCGCCAGGCGCGCCAGCAGCGCGGGCGCGGCCAGGGCCAGCGGCAGCGCGGCGTGCGACAGGTCCAGCACCGGTTGGGCGTGCTCGCCCAGCTGGGCCAGCAGCTGCGCCGACCAGCGCCGGTGCAGCGCGCGCTGCACGGCAGGCTGCTGGGCCAGCGCGTCCCCGGCGCCGTCCAGCGCGCGGGCGCGCTCGGCATGCAGGCTGCGGCTGGGCAGCAGGTTGAACTCCTGCAGCCGGGCATCCAGCAGGGCGGCGGGGGACGAAGCGGCTGGCGTGGGCATGCGTTTGTTCAGGCCGTGCGCACGGCCACGGCAGCATTCTTGCCACGACCCGCGAAGACGTAGCGCCACAGCACGTAGCCCAGCCCGCCCAGGCACAGCAGCACCACGGCCAGCAGGCTCCAGAGCACGCCGGTCAGCAGGCCCGCGCTCTGGGGCGCAACGTCGATGCCCCAGACCGTCGCCATCGGGGCGTCCGCGCGGCCGGGCGCACTGCCGGCGGCGCGCGGCTGCGCGGCCACGAAGATCACGGAGACGCGGTCGGCGGTGAGCCCGGGAATGCTGTTGGTCACCAGCCGGCGGATCTGCGGCTGGATGATGTCCAGGTTGTAGCCTTCCTGGTGCTTGATGAACACGGCCGAGGTGGACGGCACGCCGGTCTCGCCGGCCGCGCCGCGCTCGGGCAGCACCACGTGCACGCGCGCCGCGAGCACGCCGTCGATCTTGGACAGCGTGTTGGACAGCTCCTGCGACAGCGCGTAGATGTAGCGCGCGCGCTCTTCGAGCGGCGAGGAGATCAGCCCCTCTTTCTTGAACACCTGGCCCATGCCGGCGAAGCGCTCGCGCGGCAGGCCGTTCTCGCGCATCACTTCCAGCGCGCGGCCCACCTGGGTGGCATCGACGCGCACGCCCACCATGCCTTCCTTGCCGGCGGTCTTCTCGGCGGCGATGTCGGCCTTGAGCAGGGCAGCGAGCACTTCGTTGGCCTCTTCTTCTGGCACGGAGCCCATGAGGTCCACACGTGCGCCGCAGGCGACCAGCATCAGGCAGGCGCTGGCCAGGAACAGGCGCAGCCACGGACGGACGGAGGGGAATTTCAGCTTCATTGCACGCGTACCAACTGATCGAAGTTTTGGGTAGACCGGCTCACGGCCTTGCCTACCAGGTCGTACTGCACCGACACTTGTACTAGGTGCATCTGCAGTTTGAGCAGGTCCTGCATGCCCATGGTTTCGGCATTGGCGTCCAGCGACGCCGATACGGATTTCCAGGCGGATTGGAATTCGCCGGAGACGCTTTGCATGCCCGCCAGGATGCGGTCGCCCACGGAATGGGGCTCCGCTGGGTTGGAGGCTGCGGCAGCTGCCGCTTGCGCGGCGGGTGTCACCGTGGCTGGCGGCGCCTGCATCAGGGCCGAGAAACGGGCCGTGGCGAGGGCATCGGGCGCCGCTGCCAGTGGCGCGGCGGGCACCGCCAGGGGCGGGAGCGTGGAGACCACGACGGGACTGGCAAGAACGTCCATGGGATTCCTCAATGCGCAACGGGGGGATGGTGGGGAGGCTCACCCAGGAGCTTACAGGCTAGGCGTGCGCCCTCGGAAGGTGTTGCAATATTCTGTGCACGGGCGGCAACAGCGCGCAACAAGCGCGTGGCTTCGCCGGGGCGCCGATCCAGCTGCAGCGCCAGACCGTGAAAGGCCTGCACCATGTCGGTGGCGTCGCCTGGGGGCAACTGCACGTTGCCCAGACGTGCGGCAGCGTCGGCAGGGCGGCCTGCGTTGAGCAGAGCCGCCGCCATGCCCACGTGGGGAAAGTCGTGCTGCGGACGCGCCAGCGCCAGCGCGCCGAAGATACGTTCGGCGTGGTGCACGTCAGCCCGACCCGCGGCGATGAAGCCGACCTGGGTCATCAGATGGATGTCGTCGCTGTCCAGCGTGGCGGCAGGGGTCATGGGCAGGCTAGCCAAGCTGCACCAGCAGGGCGCCCGCTCGCACCTTGAGTGGATCGCTGTCCTCCAGGGAGGCGGCAAGCTGGCGCAGGGTTTGCTGCGCTGCCACCGTGTCGCCCATGGCCAACTGGCACTGGGCGATGTGCAGAGAAGGGCTCAGGTTGTCCGGGAACAGCACCAGGACCAGCGTCCAGATGTTGATCGCCTCCTCATGGCGCTCCGCCATGCGCAGGCACTGCGCCAGGCCCGCCAGGTAGTGGCGGCGCGTGGGGCCGTACTGGCTCAGGAAGGCGAACAGGTTCAGGGCCTGTCGCCATTGCTGCTGCTGCATGTGGGCATAGGCCAGGGCGTACAGCACTTCCAGTTGCTCGGGCGTGAACCGGTGCGAGGACGGCAGGGCTTCCAGGCCCGTGCGCAGGGCGTCGCCGAAGTCGCTGGCGGGGGCGGGTTGTGCGCTCATACGGGGGCTCGCTTTCCAATGTTGCCGGTGATCTGCTTCATGCTGTCCGCCGTGCCTTGCATGATCTGGCTGACGACCTGCATGCTTTCTTCCATTTGCTGGATGATCTTGCGCAGGTCGTCGCGCTGCTCGTCCATCTGCTGGTTGATCTTGAGCATCAGCGCCTCCAGCGCCTTCTTGTCGGCCATGGCCTTGTCGCCATCGGCCGTCAGCACCCCCTTGGCGATGCCCGCCGCGCCCTGGCCGATGGCGGTAACGCCCTGGGTGGTTTGCGCCACCGCGCCCATGATGGCGGTGGTGAGCTTGGCGGTGATGTTCACGGCCTCGCCCGCCAGCTTGGAGAACTGGAAGCCTGCCACGGCCATGCCGATGCCCACGGTCACGGAGGCGGCAATGGTCACGCCCATCTCGATCTTGGAGACCAGGTCCGGGTCGGCGCCTGACAGCGCGGCGATGCCCGACGCCACGGTGCCCAGCAGCTTTGGCTCCACCAGCAGCGCGACGGGGGCCGCGACGGCCAGCACACCGGCCAGGGCCTTGCCTATCTGCTCAGCCTTCTCCTCGGGCACGCCACAGGCTTTCAGGAGGCCGCCCACTAGTTTGGTCATCATGTTCGACAGGCTGATCTCCGGCCCGCCCGCCTCCTTCGAGATCTGGTCGGCCAGCGACATGGTGGCTCCCACCAGGCCCACCACGGCCAGGGCCGTAAGTGCCAGCGATGCGCCGCCCGTGAACGGCGAGGCCGCGACCGAGGCCACTACCGCGATGGCGGCGGCAATGACGGCGAAAATCTTGCCGATCCAACCGAAGATCTTCTGCGCCAGACTGGCCTTGTCGGCTTTCTCGCACTTCTTGATCCAGTCCTGGATCTTCTTTTGCTGTGCCTCGTTGTTGCGCTGCGCGTCCAGGCGAGAGCCGTCCAGGCCCGTCTTGGCGGTGGCGAGTTGTTGGTCCTGCGACTTGCTGCGCATGGCCTGCAGCAGGTCAATGAGGTCGTCGGAGGAGATGTTGTCCAGCGGCGAGGCGATGGCGGGCGCGCCGTTGGCGTTCTTCAGTCCATCGCTGGCATTGCCCTGCTGGGTGCCCAGGGTCTGCACCAGTTGGTCCAGCAGGGCCTTGTTGTTGCCGCCGGCCTTGATGACGGTGCCGAGTTCGAGGGGGGGCGTGGCGGACGGGGCTGCCCCGATGTTGCTGCCAGTGTTCGGGAAGCCGCCGGGCAGTGGGTTCGGGTTGTTGGAGGTGATGGTGGACATGCCAAACCGTCCTTTCGGGTCAGATGTTGCGCGCGATGCCGCGCGTGGTCTCGATGCGGGACTGCTCGATGGAGCTGAGCTTGTCGCGGATGTCGCGAATGAAGTCCTGCATCTGCTGCATCACGTCGCTGGATTGCTGCACCTGGGCCTCGTGCGCCTTGGCGCCTGCTTCCAGCTCGGCCTTGTGGGCGTCGTGCCCGGCGGCCTGCTGCTCCATGACGGCGTTCAGCATTTGTCCGGCGGCGCCCGCCACCTTGCTGGCGCCGTCGCCGCCGGTGCTGAAGGCGCTGGCCTTGCTCAGCGCGCCGCTGAGCTGTTCGTTCGTCATGCCGCCGCCCTTGAAGTCCTTGAGCGCGTCGGAGGTGCGCGAGAAGCTCATGGCCGCGCCGCCGATCTGCATGGCCCCGGCGGCCATCTGCATCACGCCCGAGAGGATGGCACCCGTCAGGCGGTCGGCGGCGGCGTTGCGGATTTCCTGCGCGGCGTTTTGCAGCGTGGAGATCTGGGCCTGCATCTCGCTGTTGCGCATCTCGCGCGCCGAGTTGCGCTGCTGCTGGGCCAGTTGCTGCATTAGCGCCATCAGGGCGTACATGTCGGCCTGCACTTGGTCGGAGGACAGGTTGGCCAGCGCCGCGCGCACATCGCCGGGGGGCGCGCCCGCGCCTGGCGGGGGGTGATCTGGGTTGGTTTCAATACCATCGGAAACAGGCGGGGACGGCGGCTGGGCGATGGCACCGAGTGGGGGCTTCTCGCCTGCGGGGGTGCCCGGGGTGTTGACGGTGAAGTCGCTGGGCGGAAAGTAGGTGCCGCCGGATGTAGGGCCTTGGATGCTCATTGGGTTTCTCCTCGGTCGGTTTTTTCAATGCCCGGCGGCGGCCAGCGGAGCCAGCAGGGCCTGGGCGCGGGGGCGCAGGGCCTCGTGCTGGGGCTCCTGGTCTATGAGGCCAATGGCCATGCGCAGGGCCTCGGCGGCGCCTTCCATCTGCTGGATGGCGATGCAGCATTCGGCGCTGTGCAGCAGCGGCGCGGGGTCATCGAGCATCAGCACGGCGGCGGTGCCGTAGTGCTGGATGGCGTCGGCATAGCGGCCCAGCATCTGGGCCGAGGCAGCCAGCGCCATCAGGTAGCGCGGTTCCAGGTGGTCGTAGGTGACCAGCAACGAGAAGATGCGGAAGGCTTCGGTGTAGCGGGTCTGTTGGTACAGCCCGTGGCCGAGTTGGTACAGCGCTTCGCAGTCTTGCTGGCTGACACCTGCGGCGGCGCCCAGCGTTCCACCATGCAGCAGGATGTTGCGCAGGACGGCCGCCTGGGCCTGCAGGGATTCGGCGTCATCCGGGACTTCGGCAAGAACAGCGGTATCGGTCATGGAGGTATTCCTTTGAGTAGCGGCGGCGTCAGCGCATGTTGCCAATGATGGAGTTGCGGTTGTCCTGCATCTTCTTGATGAAGTTGGTCATGGTCTCGAAAGCCTCGTTGCGCTTGTTGGAGAGGCTTTGCAGGCGCAGCATGTCCATCTGCTGGCTGTTGCTCAGGGCGTCGATCTGGCCCTTGATGTTCTGCACGGCGGCGTCCAGGTCGCCCTTGGTGGCGGCAGCCGGGTTGTCGGCGATGCCGACGACGGCCTTGGCTCCGCTGTAGTCGTTGGAGCGGAAGGCCCAGTAGCGCTGCTGGTAGTCCTGGGCTTCCTGCTTGCCCGCTGCATCCACGGGGATTTTGGTGCCGTCTTTCAGGGTCACGATGTAGGGCGGCTCGTTCAGCTTTTCCAGACCGGGAAGCGAGGAGATGTTCGCGCTCTCCATTGCCGTCTTTAGGTCGGGAGACTTGGACAGATCGACCTTGTCCGTGGGCTTGGCGCCTGCCGGAGCGGTCGCTGCGGCCGTGTTCAGGGCGGCAAGCACCTGGTTGAGCTTGGCGATTTGCGTGTTCTTTTGCTGCACGCCCTCGATCTGGCCTTTGAGTTGGTCTTCGAGCAGCGTGGCGCGCTGGTTTTGCACGGCCAGCAGGGCTGTTTCCAGGTCCATGCCCTGGATGTTTTCCAGGTTGATGGCGCCTGGGCCGTTGAGGTTGATGGCTGACATGGCGGGCCTTTCCGTGGGGGCGCGAGCGTGTGTTTTAGCGCATGTTGCCGATGATGGAGCTGCGGCTGTCCTGCATTTTCTTGATGAAGTTGGTCATGGTCTCGAAAGCCTCGTTGCGCTTGTTGGAGAGGCTTTGCAGGCGCAGCATGTCCATTTGCTGGCTGTTGCTCAGGCTGTCGATTTGCGCCTTGAGCTGCTGGATGGCGGCGTCCACCTGGCCCATGGTGGTGTCGCCTTGGACGTTGGTGCCGTACTTGCTGGTGCCCAGCTCGGTCATGCCCCCCTCATAGCCAGCGGCCTTCAGCGCATTGTTGGCGTTGTTCTGGGCTTGCTGCACTTTCTCCAGGGTGTTGTTGCCATTTTTCTTGTTCTGGGTGTCGCTCATCTTGGTCGTGGCCTTGGACTCGCCGCCGTACAGGCCCTTGACGCCGTTGAGCGCTGCCATGGCCGTATTGAGCTGAGCGATCTGCGCGTTCTTCTTCTGCACGGCCTCGATTTGGCCCTTGAGCTGGTCTTCGAGCAGGTTGGCGCGCTGGCTTTGCACGGCCAGCAGGGCGGTTTCCAGGTCCATGCCCTGGATGTTGAGCGGGGTGACGGCGCCGGCGCCGTTGACGTTCATCGACATGGTGTTTCTCCTTGGGTTTTCGGGGGGGGAGCGCTGCGGGCGTTCAGATCATGGGACGGGGGCGCCGCACGCCGCTGTTGGCAGGGGCGGCGAAGGACTGGCGGGCCTGCTCCTCGCGCGCTTCCTGGTCCACGGCGGCCATGTCTTCCTGGAACGCCTTTTGCGCCGCTTCGATGCCCTTGAGGTCGAGCTGCGCATGCAGCACGGAATGCACCTTCTCGGGGTCCAGGCCCTGGCCGCGATAGAACTCGTCGGCGGCGGCCAACTGGCCCTGCACTTCGTCGATCAAAGCCTGGGCGCGGGCTACGATGTCTTGGGCGTTGTCTTGTCCTGCCATGGTTGCACTCCTGTCGGTTGGGTGTTGATTGCGGCGCAGTGCCGCGACACTGGGTAAGTAACGGGGGCGGCGCAGTGGTTCCACGCTGGCCGCAAAAAAGCCGGGGGCAGATGGTTTCAAAATTGATAGCTTCTTGCGCTTGCTTGTAAACGATTTCAATGTGAAATTGCATTGAATTGCTTTATTGACGGACGCTGGCAGCTATCAATTTAAGTAAACCTCCCTAGATCGAATAGGCGACCTGGGAGTCCTCCACGGTGATGACGGCGTCGCTGCCGGGCTCCGCGCCCGGCCGGACGCGGTAGGTCATCGAGAAGACGGCCAGGCCCGTGGACTGGATTTCCTGCGCCCTGCCGTCCGGCGTCATCAGCACCGAGGGACGCTGGGTGTGGGTGCTGCGCACCAGCCAGCTGCCGTCTTCCTGCGGCCAGGCCTCGTGCAGTGTCTGCCCGGTGCCCATGGCGCTGCCGACCAGGTTGTCCGCGCCGTAGGCCGCCTTGTTGTTGGCCTCGACGAACATGTTGATGCCCAGCTGGTTCATGCAACGCGCCACGCCGCGTGCCAGAGGCGCCTGGTCGTTCGAGAAGGAGGCCTGGAAGCGCGCCAGCACCTCTTTGCCGGGCTCGCCCCTGCCGCCAATGCGCTGGTCGTTGAGGCAGAACGTGGCGCGGCCCATGTCCTTGAGCGTCGTCTTGGGCAGGCCGCTGGCATCGTCGATGGGGTCGCTGTTCACGTAGTCACGGATGCCCTGGCGGTGACCGGCCAGGATGGCGCGCTGGTCGAAGTCCGGTGCGATCAGCCCCGCGTTGGGCGAGTTGCGCGCCACGCCGTGGTCATCTGTCTTCTCGGGGTCGGTCAGCAGAGTCAGCGCCAGGCCGGGCCGCATGCCGTCGAGGTCCAGGCCCGTGGGCGAGCCCTTGAAGGTGCCCTTGACCAGGGCCTCGGCGTCCTGCGGCGTCTCGCCCGCGCGCGTGGCCACGGCCTGCAGCAGGGTCATGAGGACGATGGGCAACTGGCCCGCCATGCGCATGTCGGACGACTCCTGCATCACCTCCACCAGCGCGCCCACCTCGGCGCCGCAGAGCAGGGGCAGCAGCGCCCGCGCGTCTTCGGGGCTCAGGCTGCGCACGGCCACGTCGGCGAGCTGCTGCATCAGCACGGTGGTCATGTCGCCGCCGCTCAGGCTGCCGTGCTCCCACATCGTGGCGCCATGCTCCTTCATCGCGCCGACTTCGTTCTCGAAGCTGGACAGCGTGGCCTCCAGCCGCGCGAACACGGCCTGCGGGCTGCCGCCGCCCTGGGCATAGGCCTTCAAGGCGGCCGTCGCGTCGTTGAAGGTGCGGGCCACGGCCTCGTACTTTTGCACCTGCACGGTGTCGATGCGCCGCGTCTGGGCGATGGCGATCAGCTCCTCCTTCTGGCTGGGCGTGAGCTTGGTGGATTGCTGGATCATCGCCAGCGCCTGCACATGCCCGCGGATGGCAGCCTCGATCTTGCCCGGCAGCACGGCGTCCAGCGCCTTGGCGATGGAGGGCGTGTCCTTGTCGCAGCCCAGCTCCTGGGGCAAGCCGTCCATGCCGAACGAGACGGTCTCGCTGATGCCGTTGGCGATGGACTTGAGCACGGGCGCCAGGTCCAGGCCGGGCGTCAGCACCCCGTTGTTTTCTTCCCGTATGGAATCCATCACCCGCGTGGCGGTGCTGTTGATCAGGGACTCCGGGTCCTTGCGGTTGAGCTGCACGTCCAGGCGATCGGTCACCGCCAGCTCGCGGGCCCGGCTGAGCACGGCCTCGTGGCCCTGGCCCGCCTTCTCGTTGGCCCGCATGAGCAGGTTTTCGAGCTTGGCGGGCGTCATGCCGGGCGTGGCGAGCAGGCTCTGGTAGGTGTCCAGCGCCTGGTGGGCGGCCGTGGCGATCTGTTCGTTGGTCAGCGCCTGGCGGGAGTGCTCGGGCAGCTTGCGGCACAGGCCTTCGGTCAGCTTGCTGACGAACTTGGCACCCTCCGTGCCCAGGGCCTGCTGCCAGGAGGGCTGGCCGTTGAGCGGCATGTTCCGCTCCAGGCAGATGTCCGTCATGTCGACTTCGCCGCGCAGCCTGGCGCCGCCCTGCAGCGGGCTTTCCAGAAAGCGGGTGATCTGCATGTTGTTCATGGCGCGCTGCTGCTTTTGCGCCTGCTCCACGTTGTCCATCGCGGTCTTGACCATGCGCTGGCTCAGCGGCGCGCCGTCGGCCACGTCCATGCCGCGCAGGGCCATGCCAGCAACGTGCTCGCCATAGTTTTCGCGCAGGTCCTTCACGAACCCGGACAGGATCTGGCGGTTGCTGACCTCGCATTCCCCGAGCTTGACGGGGTAGCTGTCCACCTCCTGGCGGGCGCGCTGCAGACTGCCCATCTGCCCCAGCAGGGGCACGCTGCTCAGGGCTGCCTTGAACTTGGTCCAGCCGCTGGGCGGGTTGAGGGGCTCGCGCAGTGTGACGTTCTGTTCGCCGCGCTGGCCCACCACCATGTCGGGGGTGGTGGTCTGGCGCGCAATCTTGCTGAAATCGCCGATGGTCATGGGGTGCCTCCGGGTGGGTGCGTCAGCCGAACAGGACCGGCGTGCCGGGGCGGGCCAGCGGCTCGGCCTGCGCCTGGGGGACTTGCGCGGCTTGGGCCAGGCGGCGCGTCCAGCGCTCGGCCTGGGTGGCGAAGTTCTGCATCACGGTCTCGAAGCCGGACGCGTCCAGGTCGGAAACGCTGTGGGCGTAAACCAGGATCACGCCGCCCGTGCCCTCTTCCAGGCACAGCGTGGCGCCGTTGGTGCGGTGCCAGTACAGGTTGGCGGCCAGCAGCTCACGCAGCAGCGGCTCGGCACCGGTGGCGGGCAGCTCGTGCAGGTAGGACGACAGCACCAGCCGCTGCGTCTGCTCGTCGTATTCGATGTTGATGACGAGCTGCTCGTCAAAGATCAGCACGCAACTGCTGGTGTACTCGTCGAGCGCCAGCGCGCCCACGGTGAGGGTCTTGCCAAAACCGTCGAGCAGTTGCTGGGCCAGTGCTTTTTTGTCCATCGGTCGAATTCCTTGGTGGTGGGGCTGAAGGGCGGGGTCGTGGCGGAACATGCCCTTACACTGAGTAACGGTCCGCTGTTTATGGTTCCTCGTGATGGATAAGCTGCTTTTTTGATAGCTTGTGGCGCTTGACTGATAAGCGCTGAAGGCCAATCTTGCTAAAAAGCAGGGAACCTGACGCACCTGTCTGTTACCCACGATCACCATGTCCCGCATCGACGCCTTCAACCCCGCTGCTTCCACGTTTGACACCGCCCTGCGCCAAGGAGGCGCGAGGCAGGACGCCGTGGGGCATTTCGGCGGCCAGCAGGTGCAGGTGGACGATGCCAATTCGGTGCTCGCGGATGCGGCCGAGGAAATCAGCCTGCACCATTCCGAGAAGGCCGAGACCAAGCACTCATCGGAGCGCAAGAAGGAAGCCACGCGCGCCCTGGAGCTGATGAGCCCCGAGGCCATCCTGGAGTACATGGATGCGGCGCAGGCCCACGAGAACCCTGAGCAGCTCGTGCAGCTTGCCAAGCGCATGCTCTCCGGCCAGGGAGGAGATCCGGCGGCACAGGCCAAGAAAGCCTTCGGCGAGCCCACCCAGCAGTTCATGGCGCTGCAGTACGCGCTGCAGCAGGGCGAGCGCGAGGGCGTGGCGCCCGACATTCTGGACACGCTGCGCGAGGCGCTCGACGATCTGGAGATGGAGCACGGGCCGGCCATCCGGGCCGACATCAACACCGTGGGCACCGCCGCGCAGGGCGCGCGCAGCCGCGAGGACGTGCAGGTCTTCCAGGCCACCTACCGCGACGTGGTGCTGGGCAACAACTCCCTGGCGGGCACGCTCCAGCTGGCGCTTGCGCGCTTCGGCGGCGGCGACTTCGCGGCGGGTCTGGCGCGCCTCACCCAGGCCCTGGGGCAGGACCTGGCCGCCGCCCGCCCGTCGGGCGACCCGGCGCGCTTGCAAAGCCTGGTGCAGGACCTGTACCACCTCGGGGTGGCCTCCACCGTGCTTGATGCCTGCAAGGAGCTGCACGCCAAGCTCGGCAGCCAGCACGGCGCCATGCCCGGCTCGCCGGTGGGCCTGATGCAGGACCTGGTGGGCATCAGCGCCGAGAAATGGGTGGCCGGCAGCCGCTTCACTACACTCAGCGAGAAATTCGGCGCGACAGGGGTGGAGCCCCAGATTCACTTTCTGACCGGCGTGAAGGTGCTCATGCGCGACATGCCGCTCAAGGTGTTCGTCGATGCCGACCAACGGCAAACGGTGTTCCAGGCCGTGCAGGATGCGCTGGACACCGCCATTGACCGGGAGGACTACTAGACCATGGCAGACCTGCGACACGCACTGGCCGAGTTCGGTCACGACATAGGCATTCCCAACCTCGCGCCCGGCCCGCAGGGCGAGCTGCAGCTACGCTTCCCCGGCACGGGAGCTCTGCTGGGCGTGAGTACGCACGAGGGCTGGGCCGTGGTGCACTACGCCGAGCCCGTGCGCTACGATGCCGCCGCCCTGGTGCTGCGCGCGCTGCGCCAGGCGGCCAAGGTGCCCGAGCCGGCGCAGGCCGTCCAGGCGGGCCTGCGCAGCACGCCCGAGGGCGACTGGCTGGTGTTGGCCACGCGCTTTCCTGAGCAGGAGCTGGGCGGGCGGCGCATCCACCAGGCGGCGGACTTCCTGCGCCAGTGGCTGGCGCGGCTGGAGGCGTAAAAGGAACTTCCTCCGCACCGCCGTTACCCACCATCTCAACGCAAGGAGATCCGCCATGTCCAACATCAGCCTCAGCCACCTGGCCTTCGACCGGGGGATAGACCGCGTCACCTACACGCGCCAGCAAGAGGCGACGCAGCTGCCCGAGCGCGAGGAGGCCCTGCCGCCCGACCTCGGGGGGCGGGCGCAGCTCGATGCCTTGCTCTCCCGGCCCACACTGGACGACGCGCTGGACGCCGCTGTGCGCCCGCTGCTCGAGAATCGCGACTTGCTTATGCCCTCACGCTTCGGTCAGGCGCTCCAGAGCGCGCTGCAACACCTGACGGATGCGGCCGAGCGGACGCAGGACGCCTCCACCGACCAGGCGCGCACGCTCAACCGCGCGGTGCGCCTGCTCAAGGAGGAAACGGGCCTGCGCGACCTGGTGCAGATGTACCGCAGCGCCCTCTACCAAGGCTGAGGATGGAGCAAACCCTGGCCCCCGATGCCGCGGCGCCGCGCACCGGCTCCGAGATCGAGCTGATGGACTTGCTCGGCTACGTCTACCTACAGAACAACCGCCCCGACAAGGCCGCCGTGCTGCTCGCGGCGCGCGATGTGCTCGCTCCCGACCACCCCCGCACCCTGCTCACCCTGGCGCTGGCCCAGGTGCGCTCGGCCAAGCCCGGCCGGGCGCTGGATACCCTCGACCGGCTCGCCCTGCAGGGCGCCATGGATGCCGCCTTTCACCTGGTGCGCGCCCAGGCTCTGCAGGCCCTGGGCCGCGGCGACGGGGCGGCCAGCGCCATGCGCGCCTATGTGGCACTGCGCGGCGCCGCCTGACCCATTTCCTTCTCCATGACCGCCACCACCGCCACCGCCAACCGCCTGCAGCGCGCCGTCCAGATCATCACCAGCCGCAACGACCTGGTCCTGGCATTCTTCCTGGTGGCCGTGATCTTCATGATGATCCTGCCCCTGCCGACCTGGCTGGTGGACGCGCTCATCGGCATCAACATGACGATCTCGGCCATCCTGCT
>RRZU013487961.1_pt1 | contig 17235 bp, 11 predicted proteins | sample 2165561 | NCBI WGS metagenome assembly RRZU01 (sample SAMN10456909, study PRJNA506462) | wastewater metagenome | isolation source: wastewater sludge | place: USA: Moscow, Idaho | reverse complement strand
GTGCCAATTGCTCGCCACATCGTCAAGAAGAGCGACGGTACCGAGGTCGACGTGCCGTCAGAAGTGGTGCAACTCTCCCTGAGCCGTGCCTGGCTGGCGGCCCGTGGCCTGCGCTCCCTCGACCTGGTATATATCCGCATGCCAGACGACTCGATGACGCCCACCGTTCGCAGCGGTGCCGTGGTGGTGGTCGACGCCAGCACAGACGCCCTGCGCGGCGACGGCCTCTACGCTCTGCACCTCGGGGGGGAGATGGTGTTAAAACGCCTGCAGATGCGCTTCGACGGTGGTCTCTGGATACGCAGCGACAATCCGTCCTACCGCGAGCAGGAACTCACCAAAGACGAGGCTGCGAAGCTCTACATCATAGGCAAAGCCATCTGGGCCGGTGGCGAGTTGTAGACGCAAAACGGGCCAGGTATCTCTACCCAGCCCGTTACTTTTGAAATGAACCTAATCCGCGATCGTTAAAGCGCCATTTATTTTTGGATTCTGCCCGTTATTTGAGCATTTCTGATAAAAACCGTGACAAATGTGCGCTCGGGTTTTCTACCAGCCGAAATGCCCAAACCCCGCGCCGTTTGGCCCTTTCAAAAGCGCGGCGCGTTTTTCCCCCGCCCACCCCTGCCGTGCCAAATGAACACCTCCCTCACAGGAACCTGGAAGGCGGTCATTCGCAGGGCAGGATTTCCCACAACCATCAAGACATTCCGCCTCAAAAAGGATGCGGAAGACTGGTCGCGCCGGACGGAAGACGAGATGGTGCGCGGTCTGTTCGTCCAACGAGGACCATCCGAACGCCTATCCTTTGAGAAAGCGATGGAGCGATATCTGGCGGAAGTAACGCCAACGAAGCGGCCACAGACGCAGATCCGAGAAACCAGACGCGCAGCCCCTCTAGTCAAATTCTTTGGACGTTATGCGATTGCCGGCATCACCCCCGAACTGGTTGCGCAATACCGTGACCTACGACTCTCCGGAGCAGATCGCAAGCGTACCGACGGAGAACCAAATCCTCGCGCCCCCAACACTGTGCGACTTGAACTCGCGTTGCTCGGACACTTGTTCACTGTCGCCGTAAAGGAATGGGGCATCGGACTGACCTATAACCCAGTCCTGAATATTCGACGCCCATCGCCCGGAGCTGGCCGAAATCGTCGTTTGAATGCAGACGAGGAATCGAATCTGCTTGATGTCGTCGACAGACACTCAAATCCAATGCTGCGCTGGATTGTCCGCATCGCATTGGAAACAGGGATGCGTTCCTCGGAAATTACGACGCTGAGGCGCAGCCAAGTTGACCTTGAACGACGGATTGTCTGCCTCTTGGAGACCAAGAATACTCTTCCGCGAACCGTGCCGCTGACAGCAAATGCCACGGCGCTTTTTGGAGAAGCGCTGCGCAACCCGATTCGCCCAATCGATACGGATTTGATCTTCTTCGGAGAGCCGGGCAAAGACGGCAAACGACGCCCTTATAACTTCAACAAGGTTTGGATCGACATCAAGCGATCAGTCGGTTGCGCGGATTTCCGATTTCACGACCTGCGGCATGCGGCCGTAAGTCGCTTTGTCGAAGCGGGGCTAAGCGATCAAGAAGTATCCGCCATCAGCGGCCACAAGTCGATGCAGATGCTGAAGCGTTACACGCATCTTCGAGCCGAAGACTTGGTCGGTCGTCTGGATGGTCTTTCAAAGCGTAGAACGACATCCGGAACGAAATAAATGCCACGAGCAATACACGTTCCGGGAATTCTCTGACAGCGTTCTCCACGCGAAAGAGCGCTACGCAGAATGCTCTTGCCAACTTTTTTGTAACGCTTTGTGACAGCACCGGGCCAAGCAAACTAGGTTATTGGTTATTCATGCGTTTTAGATCGACAAATAACAAAGCTGTCTGACCAAAACGTATTTTTTGACGAGCCAAAACACACAATAGCCGCATGCCAAAATATACTATTTTGGTTAATTTTCAATATCTTACATTTCTTTAATAGGACTATCTCCTGCCAAAATACGCTCAACTCGATGAGGTTACGGAGATAACATGTCCACCGAAGAATTCTTGTTGCAGCAATACGGCACACCTTTACTCACGATCCAACAGGTTGCAAAGGTACTGAACCGGAGTCCGGAAGGACTGCGCCTCACTCTGGCTGGAAACAACGCAATAGCTGAAAAGCTTGGGCCAGCGCGAAGAAAGATTGGCCGACGCGTTCTCTTCAGCGTTTCCGCTCTCTCTCGCTTCATCGACGACTCAGCGAATAGCTGAAGTGAGCCTTGTTGTGCAGACGGCTGAATCTCAATTCCCGTCGCAACAAAAGCAAATCGACCTTGGCTGGTTCGACGAAGCAACGTATCGCACCCGACTGGAGCTCGCCGGTTTGCCGGCCGATGCCGCTGCTGCCGTTGCCGCCAAGACAGCGGCTACAAGGCGTGAGTCTGTAGTCGCCGAGACAGCGCTTGTAACCACCGAATTCTTATGCGATCAGAAACCATTCGCACCCAAATGGCCGGAACATCCTGCTTCGGATTCATCAACACCGGAAATAGCCGCAAAACAACCTCTCATTCGCTTAAGAAAGGCGCGCAGGGCAAGCTCAAGCAAAGTCACGGACCTCCTTGCCACGGCCATTGCTATTCAAGAGCAGGATGCGGCCGCAGCGGGTCAGATTGGGTATATGGCACGGGCAATGATCTGGGCATCTATGCCACACAGAAAGATCGACGGCGCGCACTACAAGCGTGACAACGGACTCGCATCTATCACCATGCTGGTTGATCCAGAAATCGGGCTTCCCTATGGAAAGCTGCCTCGTCTCATTTCCGCATGGCTCACGCGGGAAGCAAAACGCACTGGGGAGCGCGAGTTGTTGCTCGGTCGAAGCCTCAGCGAGTTCGCCGGCAAGCTTGGGCTATCAACGAACGGCGGCTTGCGTGGAGATACCTCACGCTTGAAGATGCAGGCCACGAAGCTGTTCAGCACATTTGTGTCGCTGAAAGCGCACCACGGCCAAGACTTCGCCTACAAAAACGTCGCGTTATCTGACGAAGGTATGTTGCTCTGGAATCCGAAGAAGCCGAATGAGCCATCACTTTGGGAAAGCAAGATAACTCTGTCAGAGGCTTTTTTTAGGGAATGCATGGACTACGCCGTTCCGTTTGATCTCCGCGTACTGCATTGCCTGCGTTCTCCGCTGGCTATAGACATCTATCTATGGCTCACGTGGCGTATGTTTATTCTGCGTCGACCTGTGTTAATTCCTTGGATATCTTTGCGACAACAATTTGGCGTTGGTTATGCGGCCACCAATCAAGGGATGGCACATTTCCGAGCCGAATTTCACCGCTGTCTGCACGACGTTCACACACTCTATCCAGTAGCGCGCTTGTCGCTCGAACACGATGGTTTGCGCCTGTTCCCAAGTCCACCACATGTCACCAAGCTCCGTGTTTTGGAATAAATACAATCCCCCAAAGGCCAATTTCGATCAAGCAGAACTCTGTGAAAGACCAAGAAAGTCGAGGCGGTTCAATTACGCACCGGCCCCCATCACTTGGCGGTTTGGTCCAGAAAAGCAGCTGTTAACCTGCTTCTCGGACATATACGCCCCAATACCCAAGACTCCTCTCGAAGAGATACAATCCGCGCGCGGAACGCCAACACTACCACTTGGCAGGTAATTCCAGCAGCATTCCACGGCGCGAGAGTCGCGCTTTTCTTGTACGACGGAAGATTGAAGAACAACAACGCATGACCCAACGCAGACCCATCCCGGTAATCGACCTTTTCGCAGGCCCCGGTGGTCTCGGAGAAGGCTTCTCGTCGATCCAGGACTCTCTGCGCAGCCCCCATTTCTCGCTCAAAGTGTCGGCGGAGAAGGATTCAACTGCCCATAAGACACTGTCGCTGCGCTCGCTCTACCGAAAGTTTCCGCGAGGCAAGGCGCCCGACTGCTACTACGAGTATATTCGCGGCGAGATCTCTCGCGAAGCCCTCTTCGCTCATCCGGACACTGCCGAGGCAGGTAGAGAGGCGTTGGAAGAGGCGCGTAACTTCGAGCTCGGGAAAGACGACCCGGAGGACCTCGACCGCCGTATTCAGGCGGCTCTCGGCGGCACGGACGACTGGGTTCTGATAGGCGGACCTCCGTGCCAGGCCTACTCGCTCGCCGGCCGCTCAAGACGAACGCACGAGTCTCAGGAAAAGTTCGAGAGCGACGAGAAGCATTTCCTCTATAGGGAGTATCTGCGGATCATCCGCAGGCACAAGCCTGCCGCCTTCGTCATGGAAAATGTGAAGGGAATGCTTTCTTCCCTGCATGGCGGCTCGCCAATCTTCGACAGAATCGTGGCCGACCTCACCAATCCGGGCGACGATCTGGAATATCAGATTCACTCGCTGGTGAAGCCCGGCGTGGCACAAGAAATAGACCCGCACGACTTTGTCATCGAGGCAGAGCGTTTCGGTATTCCCCAGGGCAGGCACAGAGTTATCCTGTTCGGGATACGCTTGGACGTCGCGCGGTCTGTTCCAGAGCTGTCCTCCTCTCCTGATGAGTTCATTCTAGGAAACGAGAACACGAAGGTGACAGTCGGGGAGGCTCTCTCCGGCTTGCCGCCGCTTAGAAGCAGGCTATCGAAGGAGCCGGACGGATACGAGCAATGGCTCTCCGCTCTGACGGATACGGCGGAGAAGCTTCGCTACTATCGCTCCGAGGATTTGAAGCCCGTCTTCGAGGAAATGAGCAGAGCCGTCGAGAAAGCCGGACTTCACCTCTCAACGGGTGGCCCTTTCGTGCGCCACGACACGACGACAAACCAGATGCGGAACAGGTTGAGCGACTGGTACATCGACACGCGCCTAGGCGGCGTGATTCAGCATGAGACACGCTCGCACATGCGCTCAGATCTTCACCGATACCTCTTTGCCTCCGCCTACGGAAGAGCGAAAGGACTCTCGCCGAAGATCGCCGACTTTCCTGCCCCTCTGCTTCCCAAGCACGACAACGTGTCCTCCGAGAAGGTGCCATTCGCGGACCGATTCCGGGTTCAGTTGGAGAACTCTTGGTCGTCCACCGTCGTCGCGCACATCGCCAAGGACGGGCACTACTTCATCCACCCCGATCCATCGCAGTGCCGAAGCCTGACTGTGCGCGAGGCCGCTCGTCTTCAGACCTTCCAGGACAACTACTTCTTCGCCGGCAACCGGACCGAGCAATATACGCAGGTCGGCAACGCGGTCCCGCCTCTTCTCGCGCGGAAGATTGCCAGCGTAGTCTCAAAGTTCATGGATGCGTGGAATCGGAGCAGAACTCCCCGCTGAATTCGGCTCCGTCGATCCAGCGGCGCAGTAGCTCGGGCAGGGCCTCTCTCACCTCGGCCGAGCGCGTCGCACACTCCCAGACTACCAGAACGCGCCATCCCTCCGACAGCAGGGCCTTTCTCGCGCGTCCGTCCCGCTCGACGTTGGCGGCGAGCTTGGACTCCCAGAACTCCCTACGCGAGGCGGGCGTTTTGGCGTAGCGACAGCCCGGATGCGCGTGCCAGAAGCAGCCGTGCACGAACACGGCGACTCGACGTCCCGGCAGAACAACGTCGGGGCAGCCCGGAAGATCCTTGCTGTGCAGTCGAAACCGGAACCCGGCCGCGAACAGCGCCTTGCGGACGACGATTTCCGGCTTCGTGTTCCGTCCTCCGATGCCGGACATCATCCGGCTTCTCGTCGCCTGGTCTACGACGTCGGTCACCGAGTCAGCCCCGACGAGCCTCTGGAACGTCCACGGACGGAGGCGAGAACGGACGCGCAAACATCGCCTCCTTACACTCGGGGCGCTTGGCCCACTCGGAGATCATCTTGCCGTTGGCGGTCTCGTGCAGACGCTCGCTCACCTCTCGTGCCCAAATCTCGACCTGTTCGAGGAACTGGAAGGAGACGCCTTGGTTGCGCCACACCTTCTCGAGATCGAACGCGTCGCGGTAGGAGAGCGCGACGACGGCGACCGTGTAGGCGGCCACGTTCGCCAAGAACGCGGAAACGAGCGGACGAGCCGTCTTGTGGACCGCCTTGAAAACCAGAGTCTTGGCCACGAGAACCTTAAAAAAGGTCGGGTCTGGCACGATCGGAGTCCCCGCAGCCTCCGCCTCGGCGAGTCCCGTCATGAAACGGTCGAAGCACTTCTGCGTTCCAAGGGCGACGATATCTGGTCTGGCGTCCCACGCCATCAGGTATTTCGCCAACTCCGTCTTGGTTATCTTGCGCGACGCAGGAACAGAATCTTTCAGCGCCTTCAGCCGTGCCGGGGTCCCCCCCTCGCGCAAGAGAAGGGTGTTGTAGCTTCCCGCCGCCCGTTCATAGAACCATCGTCCCACACCGTCGGGGCAGTAGACAGTCAGAGATAGACGCTCGACGTCCACGTGGAAAGGCTTGTTCGCAGACAGATCGGACTGCTGGACAGCTTTCTGGGAATTCGCGTAGCGCGAGATGTCGGAAACCAGAGCCTCCTCCTTCGCCGGGTCATCATCCCTCATGACGATGATTTTCGCGGGCACTCGGACCTTGCTCAAGTCTGTCTCCGGATACTTCTTCTTCGCGAAGTAGATCGACGCCGTTGTCTGCCCCCCGTTCACGATCTGCATCCCGCGAAGCCAGACGATGCCGGGAGATCCGTCCTCGGCACGCGCGAGCTTCATCTCGTCGGCGACCAGAACGATGCCGTTGTTGAAGGCCATGAAACGCTCGGGTGCGCCGCGTAGCGTGCTCTGGATGCCGGCGTTCACTCCTTTCGCCTTGACGCTCAGGAACGAGCGCACGTTGGCCTCCAGCAGCCGGGGGCCGTACTTCTCGTAGACATAGCGCAGGGCTTCGCCGGGAACGGCGGTCAACGCGTAATCGTAGTCTCCCGTCTCGCCGGGCACAAAGACGCAGGGCAGAGGCGAGCCGGAGACCTCATTGAAGTCGACTACGAGCTCGTCGCGCGGCTTGCCCTCAGAGCGGTGGCGGAAGAGCCGCTCGATGTCCATGACCTCGAGACGGACCGACTTGCCGCCGACGTCCCTGGGTTTGAAGCTCTTTGACTTGGCGACGCCGTCCGTAAGGACGAAGATCCGAACCTGCTCGAGACCGTCATATATTTCTCGGATGGTTAGGGCAAGCGAGTGGGCGTCGCTGGACGGGTCGAGCTTATCGGCGAGACGCCCGGCCGCGCAGAGTTCCAGGAAGCGCACGCACTGCTGGGCCGCCGTTTTGGACTCCTGATCCTGTACGAGCGTCGGCGTCTCGAAGCCCTCATAAAGACTAACAAAGAGATCTAGTTGGTCGGCATCGTCGGAGATGGCGTAACCACTGAGCCGCAGGTTTGCGTTTCCGACCTTCCCCTGAAAGTGGCAGACGACGGGCTCGAAGGTCATACCCGCGTCGACGAGGTGCTGCATGACCACCTCGCAGAAAACTAGTTCGGCGAAGAGAGAGCCCTCGCTCATCTGGGCCGCTATCTCAGCTCTCGTCTCAGCGAGAAAGTCGTCGAGGGTCATTGGGTCTCTCCTAGTTGCGAAAGGACCTCGTCGAAGTCGCGCAGGAAGGCTCCGGCGTGGTCCAAATTGATTTCGTAGAGAGCGCGAGTCACCCCGGCCGGAACGACTCCAGACGTTAGGCGCGGAAAGCCCTCGCTCACTGAGAGAAACCGTCTCTCCTTCGGCTCGAATCTTCGAGAATACTGGCCCGCGTGGGCCTCAGCGTAGCCCGCGACCATGAGCCGCTCGCGCAGATGCTCAATCGCCCCGGGTTCGTCCTCGAGACGACGCTCGACCTCGGCGACCATCTCGGGAAGCGTCGCTCCTCCCTCGATTCTCTCAAACCTGACGGCGGCGAGAAATAGCGGCGAGGCAACGGCGTCGTCCAACTGTTCCAATGAGCCGATCTTCACCGGGAAGCCCGACGAGGACATCGTCGCCTTCACCTCGATCGCTCCGTCCCCGATGAGGAAGTCCTGCGGAGCTTCATCCGGCCCGACCCAGCCTCTCAGGATGCTCTCAGGCGAAACTCCGGCATCTAGAAACAACGCCATGAAGTAGAGTTCCCCCGCGAGTCCTAGCTCCGCTTCAGGACTGAGAGGCCCTGCTCCGCGCGACATGAATTGCTGCCAAGCGCGCACCCGTCCGACAAAAACCCGCAACAGTCTGGATTCCGAAGCCCCCTCCGCCGCCGCGTCGTCTATCGCGCCAACGACGTCACAGGTCATGGCGGCGAATAGCTCCGTACTCCCTGCTGCCTGACGAGTCAGCGCCAAGCGGAGGCCTTCATGGCCTGTCAAATCTGCTCTCTCGACCAAGAATCCCTTGCCCTCCGGCAGTCTTTCAGAGCGAGACAGACTTACCGTGGGAAAGCAGAACAGAACGGCCTCCGAGTTGTCCGGCGAACGTCGCCCCGCTTGTACCTCGACGGGGCCGGCGGACGGCAGGGAGATGGCCTGCCAGCCGGGGGCTTGGTCGTCGCAGAAAAGCGACGACCAAGCAAGAACGAACTCATCACTCGGACGGGCCATATTCCTGCATCCAGTATAAAAGGTTGACTTCGTACTCCACCTTGATCGCCTTATCGCTGGCGGGGAACGCGATCGCGAACGCCATGATTGGCTTGCTCCATCCTGGGACGATTAGCCGCTCAGGCTTCTTGTCCTTGTAGAAGTAAGGTGAAAGAGGGTAGAGCAGCAACAATCCTCGGTCAGCCTCGCCGCCGAGTTTTCCGCGTGTCTCACGGATGCCTTTGCCGCTGGGAAAGCTCGGCTGTGTGATGCGGCCCCGCGCAGGATCCGGCTTCCAAGCCGCACGAGTCAAATCCAAGGCTTTACGCCAAATGTCATCGCCAAGGTCAATGCCCTCGTCCTTCGGGTCTGTCAGCACGCCGATGGCGAAGTTCTTCGGATCCTGTCGCTCGACATCTTCCGGATCCTCAGTCTTGCGGATGAAATAACTATTCGACGGGAGGCCTCCGGGGAAAGTGTGCTCGTCTCCCGCTCCATTGCCGCCACCCAGCAGAGCGACGCTCCATTTTGTGAGTTGTCCGGTATCGATCATCTTCGATATGAACTCCGACAGAACGGCAGCCTTCGCGCTGGTAGCGTTCGGGTGCGTGGCATATGCGCCGAGAAACGCGAGAACTCTGGGCGCGTCCACGTTCTTCCAGAGACGAGAGCCGGGCCAAGAATCCGGATCTCCGTCGCGTTCGTACCTCAGCGAGTCCTCCCACGGACTGCCGAGCGACGAGACGAAGGTGTCAGTGGCGTCGAGATTCTGTTGCTGTATTTTGGCATCACGATGAAAAAGGATGGTCTGAGGTCGCGTGCCGCTGTAAGTGAGAGAAAGCGTCTGTGCGTTGCGCATCTTTAATGGTGACGTCACGGTAAGCACCTCGTGAGACATCACTTTGAGGCCGTATTGCTCAGGAGTGAGATTCGCCTCGGCCATGAAATCAAACTCTTCCCGCAGTTCCTCGGAAGCGTCGGCAATATGCCCGAACCACTTCACCAGATCGGGAGAGGTATAAAGCCGGCACAAGTCCAGATAACCTGGGCGATAGCCGAACCAGCGCCCCATCTGCATGAGCGTGTCGTACATTTTCGTCGTGCGCACGAAATAGCTCACACAAAGGCCTTCAAGCGTAAGCCCCCGGGCGAGCTTGTCTCCCCCTACCGCAATCACTTTCAGCGCCGCGCCCGGCTTCGCATAGTCTAGTGCGTCCTTGGCCGTTCCGTTGATGGAGCGAACCTCTATGTCCTCGAGGACGTCCGGCAGAACGGCAAGAACCTCATTCCAGTCAGGCATTGCCGGAGGACGTTCCTCTTCCGGCGACAGATCTGCAACCTGGTCTCGAACGGGCAGGAAGTCGTCCTCCCAAAGTTCGCGCAATTGATCCAGTGTTTCCTCCGCGCCTATTCCGCGCGTGATCCGCTGTCGCATGCGACGGACGGTTCTCTCTACCTGCTCGCGCACGTGCTTCTGCACGTCGACCAATCGGGTGACGTGAATCAGCATGGAGCTATGCTGAGTTCCTTGGCCCCTCAGTTCACGCGCCGCGCACGCAAGAACAAACGCGCAGATGGCCTCCCTCAACGACGGTGGAATATCATCCTCACCCCCGTAAGTAGGTTGATGGGTCTTCTTGTGCTTGGGTGGCATCCAACCCGAATCCGACTCTGGGTTGTAATGGTCAAGAATGTTCCTCGCGAGCGGAAGCGCCCCCGTTCGGCCTTCCTTCGTCATCCTGCCGAACATCCGGGCAGGACCGACATAGTTGGATGGAGCGGCCAGATTGATGATGAAGGAGCGAGGAAAGAGGTCGGCCCCCTCCTTGGCCGTGGCCCCCTTGTGATGAATAAAGATGTTGGCGAAAGGCGTGGCGGTGTAGCCGACATATGCCTTTCTGGTGAATGCGTGAAGGATCTGGCGAATGAGGCTGTTGATGGTCTTTGGCTGATGCTCTTCGTCCGGCGTACCGTCGTCCTTGAATATCTGCTCCCCCGTATCGACCGAGGCGTTATCCGCCTCGTCGTCGATCATAAGAAGAGGTAGTTTCGTAACTAGCTTTCGACCGTCGTTCGCGTCTGTACTGTCTGCCACCCGAGTGTTAATCCATTGCAGAAGAGCAGTCAGAACGGTCTTCTGTTTCTTGACGACGAAAAGCCACGGGCGCTCCTCGGGAGAGATACCGTGGAAGTGTTTTGCGATGGCTTTGCTGAAATCGCCGTTCTCAGCGCGCGTGGTCGCAGAGTTGGTTTTCAAATCGTCGCCGAATTCCGCGACTCCGATCGGCATGCCCGGATCGCGATCGACGGTCGTCTCGTAGCCGAGAAAGCTCTCCTCGAGCCGCATCTGCGTTTGCGAGCGCAAGTTGTTGTGCATGCCCGCGAGAACGATGATGATCTTGTAGCCGGCGTCGGCGGCCTTGCAGATGAGTCCGGAGTAGTTGCTGGTTTTTCCCGACTGAACGTGTCCGACAACCAAGCCACGACGGTCCCACGGATCCGTTCTTCTGGGGTCTTCGAGAAGTTTGAGGATGTCCTCGGTGGCCTCGTCGATGCCTTCCACCACGACGTCGGACAGCTTAGACTCCAAGTAGTCCCGATACCGACGCCAGTAGTGCCAATCACGCTTGCGAGACGCGAAGAGCCATTCCACGTGATCCGTATCATTCTTCATCATGGTGGATTTGCCGATTCTGTGGCTGAAGCGCTGAATCAGTATTACGACGGCCTGGTTCTGATCCACTAAGTGAGGCGAGTCGCCGGAAAACATCATCGTTGCAAGACTGACCTTCTCCGCGATAAACGCCGGAGTTATCTTAGACCTGTCTTTCTCGGCCTTCACCAGCCGCTGAGCGGTGGCGACAACATTCTCCATTAGCTCTGCCTGAGCGCCTGCGTCTTCCTTGTCGTTCATTCACTTCTCCCTAGATTCGCGATCAGCGAGGGGTATTTCTGGAATGGCTCGGTCCTTAGCATCGCTTTTCGCGCCTCCTCCGCATTCAGACCTTTGCGCGTAATCAGATCGTTGAAGAGTACGGTAGCGACCTCTATCACGGACTCGTTCGGTTCTCCCTCGAACCCGGTTCTCGGTGTGTCCTTGCTCTCGGCGGTGTCCAGCCAGATACGTTGCACCGGCACGGTTTCCTCGACGACCCGCAGCATCGCCCTTAGGAGACCCTTCTGGTCTCCGCATGCCTCGATGACGGCCGCGACGGCGGGATGCCCCTCGTGGATGCGGTATCGGATACCGCTGCGCAGGTGCTCGACACGCCACGCCTGCTCGATCGGCGCGCCGCCGAGTCCGGGCGTGGACGCCCCCCGGAAGGCGAAGACTTTTCTCGCCTTTTCGCGCGTATTCTCCGCCAGCCCGGTCAGCCACGAGCGGACGAAGACCGGCGGTCGGGCCGTGGACTTCTTCACGTCGATTTTCCAGTCGGCGTCTGCGGAATTTGGGATGTCCACCCTGATGCGTGCCAGACGGTGCGACTCCTCGCGGTTCCACGCCCTTCCCCTGCCGAGTCCGAGCCATCCTCCCGCAAGTAGCAGCCGCTTGTTGCGATAGACGTAGAAGCCCTGCTGTGACGTCCATCCTTCCGGACCTCCGGCGCTTTGAAACTCGTCATCGGAGAGCTTGTCTTTGTGGGGAAGCACGTGGCATTGAACTTCAAGGACACCGGAAGGTGTGCCCCTTCGTTCCACGGGAGACTCCATGGCTTTTGCGGGATGGCCGGTCATGAATGGATCCCAAGGGCGCACAGGCCTGTCGTTGATAGATAGACGTAAGTCCGGTCGAGATCCATCGATGAGGCGATGAAAAATCATCGCGAGACGGGACTCGACGTCATCGGCCAAGTCAGCGAAGTGGTCCAGAGTAGAGCCGGGAGTGGCCACCCGGTCCATCTTCTCCCAGAGGACGAGCGTCCCCGAGCTCAGAGCAGCGAGAGGCTCCAGAAAACGCTCGGAACCGGGAACCGGCCCCTCGAACATGCGCCAGCCGCCCTCTGGGTCGGAGGCGATGGCGTCGAGGTCCCAGCGCAGGCAGACAATCTTCTGTCCCTCCCGCATCGACGCCACGGTGAGGCTGCGGCACTGCGAGAACGACGCCGTCTTCAGGCCGAGTCCGAAGCGTCCGAGGTCCGTCGGAGCCCTCTCGTCGAGCGGGTTGATCGTCCCAAGCGTCATGGCGGCCTCGAGTTCAGGGTCGCTCATGCCGCGGCCGTCGTCCAGAATCGAGATCCGGCTGTCTGAGCCGTCCCACTCGAAGCGCAGACGAGCTTCGGAGGCCCCGGCGGAGATCGAATTGTCCACGACGTCGGCCAAAGCGGCGGCGGTCGAATATCCGAGTCCTCGAAGGGCCTCCATCATCGCGCCGGCCGTCGGCGGAGCGTGTCTGGTTTTTTTTGTCATACCAAGAAACTCTGCAGCTTGTCTGAACGGCTCGGATGGCGCAGCTTGCGCAGGGCCTTGGCTTCGATCTGGCGGATACGTTCGCGGGTCACATCGAACTGTTTGCCGACTTCTTCCAGCGTGTGGTCGGTGTTCATCTCAATGCCGAAACGCATGCGCAGAACCTTGGCTTCGCGCGGGGTCAGGGTGTCAAGCACCTCTTTGGTAATCAGGCGCAGGCTGGAGAACAGCGCAGCATCGGTCGGCGCCAGCGAAGTGGCGTCTTCGATAAAATCGCCCAGATGCGAGTCGTCGTCCCCGATCGGCGTTTCCATCGAGATCGGTTCGTTGCTGATCTTGAGGATCTTGCGGATCTTCTCTTCCGGCATTTCCATCTTCTTGGCCAGCGTTGCCGGATCGGCTTCCATCCCCGTTTCTTGCAGGGTTCGGCGCGAGATGCGGTTCATCTTGTTGATTGTTTCGATCATGTGCACCGGGATGCGGATGGTACGCGCCTGGTCGGCGATAGAGCGGGTGATGGCCTGGCGAATCCACCAGGTGGCGTAGGTCGAGAACTTGTAGCCACGGCTGTATTCGAACTTATCCACCGCTTTCATCAGTCCAATGTGGCCTTCCTGGATGAGATCGAGGAACTGGAGACCGCGGTTGGTGTATTTCTTGACGATAGAGATCACGAGACGCAGGTTGGCTTCGGTCATTTCGCGCTTGGCACGACGGGCCTTGGCTTCGCCAGTCGACATCTGCTTGTTGATGTCCTTCAGTTCTTTGAGCGGAATACCGATGCGTTCCTGAAGCGCCAGCAGTTTGCGCTGCTCTTCTACGATGTTCGGCGCATTGCGCGTCAGAATTTGCGCGTAGGGCTTGCCACTCGCCGTCGCGATTTCCTGCTCAACCCACGCAAGATTGAGTTCGTTGCCGGGGAACACCTTGATGAAGTGCGGACGCGGCATGCGGACTGTGTCAACGCAGATACGCTGGATCTTTCGCTCGCAGGCACGAGCCTCTTCCACCATGCTGCGTACCGAGTCACACAAACGCTCAATGGTCTTGGAGGTGAAGCGGATCGCCATCATCTCTTCAGAGATTTTCTGCTGCGACTCCAGATAGGCCTTGTCCTGTGAACCTTTCTTGACGAGCGCGGCGTGTGTCTTGGCATAGTGCGCCTTGATCTCGGCCAGACGGGCCAAACCGTCTTCCTTGAGTTTCAGGAGTGATGCCGTGGCATCAGCACCTTCACCACCGTCGCCGTTGTCGCTGTCTTCTTGGTCGAGATCCGCTTCCTCATCATCCGCTCCGAACGCTTCCAATTCTTCTTCCGATGCATTCGGGTCAATCAGCCCATCGATCAGTTCGTCGATGCGCATTTCGTCTTTGGCGATTTTGTCCGCACAATCGAGGATTTCGGCGATCGTCGTCGGGCAGGCAGAGAGTGCTCGAACAATAACCATCTGGCCCTCTTCGATGCGTTTCGCAACCTCGATTTCACCTTCGCGCGTTAGTAATTCGATTGCCCCCATCTCACGCATATATAGATAGGCTGGATCTGCACGAACCGAACCAAGTTCTTCAGCGAACTCTTTCGCTTCCGTCAGCAGACGCTCCTCCTCCATCGTCGGTTCGGCTCTGAACGGGTCGTCCCAGCCGGTCCATTCGACGACGTTCGCGCCAAGTTCTCCTGCGACGAAAGCGAGAAGTCTCTCAGCCTCCTCGTTGCGACTGCCGTCGGCGTTCGAGCAGACGTCAATCAGCTCGTCCTCCGAGACCATTCCCTCACGCAGCGCCGCGAGCAGAAGGTCTTTGACGGCTCCGGCCCCTTCGTCACGAGCGAGCGGAGTGGCTCTGACGGGCAGATGAAGGTCCACGTCCCCCCAGTCCTCGTCGCGATCCACAACTTTGTGCCTTCCTATGGCCTCATGAACCTGTCTGGCCGCCTTGGCAACGGTCTCATCGCCCTCAGGGACCGAGACATCCCCCTCAGCCTCCCAGTCGTCAGCGAAGAGTTCGTTCAGCGGCTCGTCGTCGAGCGAGAGGATTTCCGCCACTTCTGCGAGGACGATTTTGGTGGCGGCATCGACGACAGGCGGGTTCGAGCAAGGAAAAGACTCATCGACACACTCTGCCTCTTGCTCGTCGCAGCAGTCTTCCGGCGAGGATGTTTCACTCAGCGTGGGCGCTGTCGCCGACGGAGGAGATTCGCCCGAGATCGGCGGCTGCTCCGCCGGCTCGTGGAGAGAGGCGACCTCGCGCTTGTCGAGAGGCGGCGTGGTGATTTTTTCTGAAACTTCTTCCGACGGTCCGGCAGCAGCAGATAGAGCCAAGGCCTCGGACAACAGAGCGATGGTTTCGGGGCATCCGCCCTTTACAGCATGCGCTAGGGCATCCATGCCGCTCTCGTCCGCGAGCGTCGGGTTCACCCCAGCGTCCAGCAGGAGACGAACTGCCCCTTTCCTGCGCTTGGCCGCCGCCAAGATCAGAGGCGTCGCGCCGGACCTGTCTCTTGCGTCCAGATCGTCGCCCCGACGGATGTGTAGCTTGATCGCCGTCTCGACGCCCGAGATGGCCGCGAGTTTCAGGAGTGGGTTGAGCTTACTCACGGGGCTATCCACGAGCGGACTCTCCTGAGACGTAACCGGGAGCGATAGACGCGCTGTCTACGCCCTCCAGCGACGCGTGATTACGCAGCCAGAGACGATATTCCGGGCCCTGCAGGGAGTGACCCTCGGAACAGTCGACACTCCATCGACGTAGAACGTAACCCGCCAAAGCGGCTTTAGCGCGAATGCGCAGGACCCCGTCCGTCATCGGATAGTCCAGAGCGGCCAGTTCCGGGCGTGGAAAATCGGGATGGGGGACGAGTTCCATCTCCACCTCGCGGGACCACTGGACGTCGTTGGCTACGGACTCCTCAGGCAGGGGAGCTTCCGAGAGGGCACAAACGGAGCGGATGCGAGTCAGCACGAAGTCTCGAAAGGACGAGGTTTTCCGATCGAAGGCCCGGACGTGCCAGCGCAGACCGTTGTCGGCTAAAGCAAGTGGGACGACTTCCCGTTCGGTCGCTCCGCTGGAGGACGACACGTAGGACATGGAGAGAACACGCCGTCCGCTGATGGCTCTGGTCACCACCGCGAGCACCCCGATCACGGGCTGGTTGATGGGGGCTGGATACTCGCAAGGCACCAGACCGCTCGCGGCCCCGCCCAGTCCGTCTCCGAACCCCTTCGACAGCGCCGTCAGTACCCGGTCCAAAGAGTGCTCGAACAGGGGGCTGAAATCGTCGGTCGCGCGATAGACCTTCGTACTTCCGTCAAAGCGAATGTTGTCAGGAGCGAGAGCTCGATAGCGCGCGATATCCCTCGTCGCTACAGCGGGGGCGACACCAAACCTTCCGGAGATGTCCGCACGCGACACCTTGCCGAGGAAGAAGAGTCTGAAGTCTACGTAGGCGAGCCGCTCTCTCTGAGCCCCTCCCGCCTCCCTAACGTCCGTTCTCAACGGATTCTCGCGGATGGAATAATTACGATAGATTCTACAGAGGGGGCGCTGCCCTGTATATATTCCTAATCTTTTTGATTAGCAGAAGGCTTTACGCCAAGCTCCCGCACATGGGAGACCAGACAGCTTTGGCTCAGCAGGCAGAATTGCATTAATCGCAGCAACTGAATACCCGCTTTAGGGCGATTACTGACTTTTCTAGCAAACGCGACAACCTCAGCAGAGGATCATGAGGATGTATTCATTGAATGAGATAGCTACTGGCCAAGGTCATTACATGCTGATTGACAGCTAAGTGCCGTAGTCCGTACCAGGCCGAGCAAGTGAGCAACGGCGGCGGAACTGCTGTCAGAGGCGGCATACAAGGACTGTGTGTAAGCCTGTGAATGAGGTGACATATCCACGCTGAAACGCCGATACAGCTATAAAACGATGAATTGCCACAAACGGTGGTGCATTCCGGGCTTCCAACTCAAGTTATCCACGCAGAAACGCCGATACAAGTACGCTGAAACACCGATACGGTCACGCTGAAACGCCGATACAGGAATGCACGAGTCACTCCTAAATGATTGATTAATTGTGCTTTCTATTTCCGAACAACGTCGGCAAGTAGTTCTACAAATAGAAAGCAAGTATTCAACAATTAGTTAAGGAAACGCTGATTTATTCCACCCTGCGATGAGCCGATGGCTGCGGGATGAGAAAATGCGGGAAGAGTGACAGCGGATAGGCGAGATGACGAAGCAAGCGAGTTTTTCCGAACTGGAATACGCGGCGAAGAAGAAGCAGACGCGGCGGGACCGGTTTCTGG
>RRZU010253957.1_pt1 | contig 17237 bp, 6 predicted proteins | sample 2165561 | NCBI WGS metagenome assembly RRZU01 (sample SAMN10456909, study PRJNA506462) | wastewater metagenome | isolation source: wastewater sludge | place: USA: Moscow, Idaho | reverse complement strand
GTAAGATAATACTTACCAAAATATACTTCTACTTCTTGGAAAGGCGCACCTGTTATAAGTACATAACGTGTGTCTTCAACGTAGTACCCATTACCATTTACTTTAATAGCTACATTTGTAATTGGCTTAGGTGTTAAATCAAGTTCAGATAAAGGTTTAACTTCAAACTTTAAATTGATTTCTTCAGTACCGCGACCATGTGTAGTATTTAAACGTAGGTACGCTATACCTATTTTAAAATATATGGTAGATGAGTTTGCGCGTGGCGTAACAACGATAGTGTAGTTTTGTTCCCAATTCCCAGCTTCGTTATAGTTACCGTCAAAAGATTTAATGTAAGCTGGGTTACTTTGGGTATTACCTGCTTCGGTATAAATACCTTTACCATTTAAACTATTTTTAAGATATGGTACAACGTAATCTATACCTTCACTACTTGCTAATTTAGCACCTGTAACAAATGTAGAACTACCACCAACACCAATTAAGTTAAAGTTGATGGAATAATGTACGCCGACATTATATCGAGTACCATGTGTGTAATCAACAAATGAACCATCTTCGTTTTTAAGTTTCAAACTGGTCAGTGCATGTAGTACACCATCTGAATCTTGGTATGCTAAATGCATGTGGTTAAATCTAAAACCTACAGGCATATTTTCATTAAAGATAGCTTGGTAAGTAGTCGCCATACTATCTTTAACAGTACTTGGTGCATGTGTATATTCAGATGTTTTAATTGAACAATAGTTACTAGGAACTATGTCATCATCTATAGAGGCATCTTCTTCACGATACCCAACACACAAATGCGTAGCAGTTTGTTCACCTAAATCTTTAGGTGCTAAAAAACGTTTTAAACCGTACTTGGTAATAAGATTGAGGCAGCGATGTGCCTCAACCGTACCAGTAACACGGTCAGTAAAATGAAGCTCTACTTCACCATGAATACCGAGTTGCATATTGTTTACCTATTTTTTACTGATAGTAATTGTTGACAGAATACCTTCACTTGTACCACCCTTGCGTACATTAGGTTCTGTGATTGTTGGGTAACCTGTTGCTGCTGTAAAGAACTTATCTGCAGAAGCTGAAATTAACTCACTCAATCCTAATTCATAGGATACTGTTGTTCCAGTATAGGTTATATGGAATTTCCATGTACCGTCTAAATAATCTACACCATCTTCAACTGTAACTTTACCATTTGCGATATTATCATAAGTTGTATAAGTTGTATTACCAATATCTTTAGCAGTAAAAGACCAAACTGATTCAGTTAATGGATCTTTACCTTCCTGATACAGGTAACCATTTACAATGGCAGTTGATGTACTATTATAAACGTAAGTAGGATATAGAACTGATAAAGTTAAACTAAAACTAAGTTCTGTTTGTGAGGTATATTGTAACTTAGTTAGCTTAGCAAATACGCCGTTTTGATAAGTTGGTAAAGTATAGAAGTTAGAATTAGTCCAACCAGACGGTGTTAAATATGTTACAGTAATTGGTTTGGTTTTATCTAGTGCAGTATATTCGGACATACTGAAAGCCATTCTAAATTCACCAGACTTATCACTGTAACCTAGATTACCTTGTCCATACCCAATATCTGTATTAGCTTTAAGAACCTTATTACCCAGTGTTACTAACACCACTGCGAATGGTGAACCTTTAGCTACTAGTGAAATAGTACTAGATACTTTATTCCAGTTAACACGGCTAGTTATACTTTCAACAAAAGGTGCATCACCATTATGTTTTTCTACTAGATAATACTTATCTAAAAAAGCAGCAGGAATGGATTGATAAGATGCAGATGTAGTTCCTTCTAAATGGTATTTACCATTAATGTTATAGAAAGATACGTCCCCACCACCATTGTTGTAATTATGCCACTTTGGTAATGGTCCACCAAAATCCATACTACGTAACAACTTCTTATTAACCTTGGCGACATCCACTGTGATGTTGTCAGGTAATTGCCACATTACGCGACTGTAGTCACCTTTAGAATATGGTGTATTGGTACCAGTGGTTGTTTCATATACCCATGGTATTAATGGCATTTCCCAATATTCCCACAGGGTTTCCTTAGCCACTTGCATACGTCTATTAAAACCAGCTAAATGCCAGTTATGATTAGCACGTAATAGATTCCAAGCTACTTGTTCTTCCGTTAAATTATCTGCACCACCGGTTTCAGTTGCCGTATTTATAGTTAGTGTATAAGTAATAATTAAACTATCACCACCATATAAAACAATTTCACCTAGTTGATTGTCACTCATTACATTTGCTAATGAAAAATAATCATAAGTGCTACTTATTACACCACCAATATTTGTTGTGTTTTTACGTCCAGTAGCTAATTGTTTAATAACTACTGTGGATTCTGGTTCATATCTAAACACCAGTGAGTTTTTATGAATACTTGCTGATGTATCTAAGAAATCAGGTTTTATATAATCAACGTATGGTACAGCCGCAACTGGGGCAATTGCCATGTCAGTAGTATTGGCAGTAATTTCGCTGTGGACAGTACCAAGCATTAAATGCGTGATGATACTATCCTCAGTATTATTAACACTGTACTTTCGTTGAAAGTCTAAACCTGATCTTAATATGCGATTGTTAAAGTTATGTTTTAATACACGACCGTTTCTAACAATCTTAATATCAAATTCACCTTTCATCTTTCTTTCCTTAATTAAGACATATTCAATATATCAGAATTCATATTTAATGACACCACATTTTCACTAGCGATATCAGTTAAGGTAACGGTTACTAATGTAGATTTATTACCTGCTGTATCTTTAGTGTATAGCGTAACTATATCGTCGTTATTAAATATAGTATCAGTTAAAGTGATTTCAAATGTACCTGTAGTTGTTGCTCGACTTGACCCAAGTACAATATCTTCACGCTCTACATAGACAATATCATCACGGATAGCATTACCTGTAATTGTATTTCTAGTAGCCATACCAAATGTAGGTGGATTTGGTGCCACTGTATCTGGTACAGGGAAGGTAAATGTTCGGTTGGTATAGGTACCAGCTTTAAATTTATGTTTTTGTGTAATAGTTAAAGTACCACCAGTAGTGAAAGGGATCGTCTTTTTATTTACACGAATTTCGTTATTGATATCTGATATTTTATCATAATCATAAGCTTCGTTATTAAAGAAAATATCCACCATGGTTGGTCTATTAAATTTAAGAATAATAAACTCACCTGCAGAATCAATAATAGTTTCTTCAGGTAAAAAATCACTCTGATGTTTCAAAGAAGTAATTAATGCTTTTCTATAATCTACTACCTTAGTTGATTCTTCAGTATTAAAGTGCCCAGCAGTATTTGAAATTAATAGTTTCAAATAGACATAATTAAATTTATTAGCACCAGCTAATAAATGTGTTTTCATATCTTCTGTTATTTCTAACCGAGCTAAGTTGAAGCGCCCAAAATATGAGCCGATAACGTATGAAACATTTTGAATATGTGTTTTAATGTCATTAGCAGAAATAGCTAGATCAATATACTTATAGTTTATATCAGTATCATTATCTACATTAAAATATTCATATTCTGCTCGACTAGATTCCCAGTGGTTTTTAGAATTAAATAAAGTAGTACCAGAAGCATCTTTAAATCTTACTATTGTATCTAGTTCTGAATCAGGATCTATAATGCCACTAAGTTTAGCTGCTTCTGGGATATTATAATTAGCTGCAGTAATTTTACCAAGATTGTTTTCATAGAAACGATAATCAACATAAGTACCTAGTTCAAATTCACCACCAGTGAGGTTATTTACTAGGTCTGCTTGAAATACCATTACTTCGTTTACCGGACTATAAACTACGGCATTACGATGCATACTGAGTTTTTGATTCATGTAATAATAGTCACCCCAACCACCCCAATAGTTAGGACCTAGATATCGGTCTGAAGTATTGTGTGGTAGTAATGAACCATTGTTACTAATATAAGGTTGTACTGATACTGTTTTATAATGCGTTTTATTAGTTTTAGAATTAGTATATTCTATATTTTTCGATACTAATTCAAAACCATGATCAGCATTAGTGTCCTCAGTAAATAGTATATTTGAACGATATCGACCACCTTGAAACTTAAAGGTTTTGTCTGTACTAAATACACCTGCGGATAATACTATACCAACTGGATAGGTGATCTTATCCATACTTGATTTTAAACCACGAATCTGATACATTACTATCTCCTTAATTGGTTGGTAATGAATTTCTACCGTAGATTTCTACGAGTTTAATTGAAGCGTCGGCAACAAATGTTTGTTCTGGATCGAATGTAGTTAATTCTTCCAAAGTAACACTGTATGGCTCCGTCATTTCAACAATGGTGCTAGATGGTGAATTATTTTGCGTATACACTAATTTCATACCTTTATCTAATGGATATCCATTTACATTAAGATCTTCTATAAGTGTCCATTTGTTGATTAAAGAAATTACTACACTACCCAATAAATCATATTGTAATAACATTAATTTATTATCAATAGTGCGATATATAACAAAGGTACCGGCACTAAAGTTTCTACCAAGTAAATTGTTTAGACTTATAACACGTCTATTAGCTGGCGTTTTACTTCCTATATCCATGTTGGCGGAGTTGAAAGCAATAGTATCGGCTTTAGTTGCCTGATTACGTATACCACCAATGTATCCATTACTTATATTAGTAATTTCAATATGTTTGGTTACCTCATCTAAAAGACGAATAACCCAATCGCCATTACCACTAAAACCCGACAATGCTATTGCCATACCTGGTCTTAATAACGTATCATAAATAGCTGTGCCCGGATATAGTCCGTTTGAACTGGCTACCGTAGCAGAGTGCACTAAAAATAGTGTAGATCCATTAATTGATAATGCAGGCATTGAATCATTTATACCAGTTATCTGCATTGTGTCTTTATTGTAAGTCAATAGATTAGTGTTATTATCTATTGCTGACAATCCAAAATAAACTGTACCCGTTATACCAACTGGTAGTCGGATTTGGAAGATGGCATCACCTACTTCACGGAAACCCCAGAACAATTGTTTACCTTCTTCATACGTTGTAATATCATCCGTAGTGAAAGCAGCAAACTCTTTAAGTTCTTCTTTAGTTTCAATTGGCATAATGCTCTTAGAACTATTAACGGGTTTAATCGTATAGTTACTAGCAGATGCTTCGATGTCTAATTTAATTAGAGAAGGACCAGTAATAGGAATCTTAAATTGTAAGAAACGATAACCTTCGTAGTAGTATGTATTTTCATCTTTAATTTCAATACGCGCGCGCATCGCACCCAATGCAAACATCGGGATTGGCGGTGGTGTTGTTACATTACTAATAAAGGTAAAACGATAGTTCGTTGTTACAAAGTCTTTAAACGTACCATCATAATCGATAGTGACATCGACTACAGTATTCTTACGTGCATGATTTTCAATAGTTAATAAATAATAATATTTACCATTTACTAACTGTGCTTTAGTAATAAGTTCTTCTTTATTAATAGTAACACCACCTGTAGTCAATGTAACTACTGTTGCTTCATCCACTAGATTAGCTAAGAACTCTAAAACAAATGATTGTTTTAAAATAATAGAGTCATCTAATTTGTACTGGAATAAAGCTGTACTTTCTTTTGAAATTAAAGTCTTGATGCTAGTAGTAGTATCTAGTATACTGAAGCTATTTGCTTCTTTACTATACACTACACCCGAACCTACCATCTCTGCCACTAACGCTGCGTCAAAGCCACGTACGACCACTGCAGAGGCTTCTGCGTTAGCATCAACCGTAACACTAACCTTAACACGATGAAATGCTGGTAAATACAGGGTACGATCACCATCAAAGTCAACGATTAAATCAATGTAGTAATTAATATCAGATTCACTGATCTCTAGTGGATAAATAATATCCCCATCGGCAGTTCTTAACAATTTAGTTTTATTAAGAATTTGATTACTAGTACCAATTAGATCATTATTAGCAGCATTACGCTTTGTTACACGAATGACTATATCATTTAAACTTACATCACTAACACCTAAGTTTAATAGATAATGTTGTTTACGCACTACATTACTTAGGATATTATCTTTAATACGTGATGAAAAACGAATAGCTAAATCGGTTTCAGTATTATTAGCATTATGACTAATAGTTACTTCTTCAGCATCAATAAAAGGTTCACTAATTTTACCGCCAACAATAAGTTCTGCTAATAACTCATCTTGAGCCTTTTGTGCAATTACTGTTGATTGTTTTGGTGCTGCTAAACAAACCTGAATATCTTCTGGTGTATTAATATAAGCATTTGTTTCACCACTACCCAATACACCAGTAGTAAGTTGGGTATCATTACTCATTTTGATTAAGCGCATTGGTATCGAATCTGTACCAATATTCTTAATTCTAAATTTGCTATCACTCATAGTCGATTCTACTTTAAATAGGTTGATGAAGATAATGGGGGATTAATCCCCCACTAATTAATAACGCATGATCCATACGTTAGTATCGGTTTCTGGAATGTAATGACATTGACCAGCTCCCCAATTACTAAACATACTATTTTCAAATAATGCTGACCCTAAACCAGTTACTGCAACATACGAGTAATCGTATTGGTTAAGATCATATAGTGGTGTTGGTAAAGGTGTTTCAGCTAATGATATTAGATCAAGAAGTGCTCCACCTTGTGCTTGGTTGTAATATATACCAACCTCACCAATACGTCGTTTTAATACATTAACTGTACCAATAGGATCATCAGTATTATCACTTAACCACGTTGTTACAAAGTCATTAAAGGTAATTACTTCAGAATCGGATACTATACTTACTGTTTTAATTTCAGTACCTGAACGCGTACCAGCCTCATAAGACATTGCTGTTAGTTGTTCTGGTGTATATGTATTCGGAATAGTGAAAGTACCACTATTAACACGGTTAGTGGTGGTAGGTGTAATTTGTGCTAATACATCATACTTAGTAAATGCACGAAGTATTGTTGGTGAAACATATTGTGTTTTAACATGATACCCATTAATACCACCTAGTCTACTAGCAGTAACAATATATGTGTTGTTATTAATAAACACATTGCTACTTACCGATAGTTCCCAAGTGACTACATTATCCACATTACTTATATCCGGATAATAATTATCATTACCAATAGTAACTACAACTGAGACATCTGGGATCTCACCTTTATAATCACTAACATTACCAGACGTCACACTACCATTAATTGTAATGATGGTTTCGCTACGTGTATCAATATTAGTTAATGGCGAATGAATAAGTACTAAAGTTGGAATAGATGCTTTAGCTAGGGTCATTGTAAAACCTTTATCATCAACGACTCTATTATTTACACTACCAAAGGTTGGTGAAAGATTATAAGCATCATCTTTACAATAAATGGCTCTACCTTTATAAACCTCGGTAGCAGTACCTGCTACAGTATTCTTATTACCAAATGGTTTGTTTTGATTTACATAACACTTGACAACATGGGGAACTGTATCAATATTAACAATTTGATAGTTGTGAAAATTACCAGCAATAGGTGCTTGACTTTCTATCTTGAGAATATTTCCAAGATTGTTTTGTTGGATGATAGAATGTAATGAACCATAACGATCACTTGATGGAACTAGATCACGCTTATCAAAATACGCAACATTATCAACTTCAATTACATAAGTGTTACCACTCATGTGTACTGCTGTTTCATTATCATGGGTAGCGTATGTTTCTACTTGCATTTCATTTGGATAAACCCAACACGTTGCCGCATTGAATCCACCTAAGGAAAGTTGCGCTGTTAAACCACTATCAGTAATTAGAACATCAACATTACCAATCACTTGTTCACGTGGGAAATTTATAGGTTGATCACCAGTATATTTAATCGATACATTATGATCTAATGCACTAATATTTTTAACCATCAAACTAGGGGGTGATATTGTTGTATCACTATAAATTCCATATTTGGTTTTTAAATCATTAATGATAGTAATTAAATCTTTACCAGAACCATCTATTAATTCACCATTTACCTTTACTTCCCATACACCGATAGTGTCGTAAGATACTATCGAAGGTGTTAAGAAAGCAAAGTATGGAGTTCCATAATTATCACTCATTTACTTCACCATTTTTTGGACCTAATACAAAACTATATCCATCATTAGTTACACTAATATTTACTGATGGGTTTCTTGTAATGTAATTACGTATACCAACCAGATCACGTTCACTACCATATGGATATTGTAGTTTCTTGTAAATACCAGTTGGGTTATCACCAGCATCTACCGTCTTATCATTTTGGAAATATGCAGCTTCTTCATCCAAATAGATTTTGATATGTAATGGAATACCCGATAGGTTTTCAAATCGGTTATAATCACCACGAGAATCACATTTTAATAATAATGCTAACTCTGGGTTTAATTCTACTACTGCACTTAAAGACGCAGTTGGTGCAGATAACTCATGCACTGTGCGAGTATCGCGATATTTAACACCATTAACTTCAATAACGTAACGGTTACCTGTAACACAGTCACCACCAGTATTATACTGGAACCATGGTTGCACAGTCATATGGGCTACTGGTTGACCAGCAAAGGTAATCATTACACCTAGACCATCTGGATCTACACTATGTCCATTCGTACTATCAGTGAATATTAATGGATCAGTTATTTTGGCACTTTGTAAAATTTCTGGATCACTACCAATGTATCGAATATATAGTGTATGGGGTACTGAATCACGATTTTCAATATCAATGTTATTTCTAGTGATAATGTCTGCTAGACTTATACCACCATTTGCTGAAATTAATAAATGTTTATTATCAGCATAATTTAACATCGCTTCAATAAGGTTTTCACCTTTTGGATTAATATGTACGCCATCAAGTTCGATATAGAAAGTGGACGTTGCACCAATAATAACCATAGGTGATATTAATTGTTGTTTGTTATAACCCGGTTTAGCTACATGGTCATATAACACTACCAAATTAGGATCTTGTTCTATTTCCTGAAGTAATGCATTAACTGTAAATTCACCCGCACTTAAAGTACCGGCTTTTTCTAACATAAAGCTTTTACCAGACAACTCAGCCCGATTGGTAATTGATGAATTTGCTTGACAATTCATTTCAGTATCAGTATGTATGTTGTCACAGAACAATAAATAGTTAGTTCTTGCATCAACACCAGCGCTTGGGTTTTGATTGGATTGTTCGCCTATAGTAAATTGACCAGTCTTTGGACGAATAGCAAGTTTGGTACTACCAGTTGGTTTAGTATTAATGAATAATAAACCTTCTATACCTACGCCATTATCCACTGGTCTTTTACCTTCGCGGAACAATTCTAGTGATAACTTATCACTATAAATATATTCTGTTCTACTCATGGAAAGATCTCCAAAATTAAGAATAAATAAGGGAGGGAGAAATCCCTCCCTTATTGTACATTAAACAATTATGGTGTGATATCTACACCAATATTACTTTCAGCTAATATGGTTTTCAATGTTTCTAAATCAACTGGTTCAGTAGTAACATATTCGCCATTTACTTTAGCATTGAATAATCCGTTAAGTTCAATATTAAGAGTTATGTTTTCAGCTGATACGCAACCGGCTATGGTCCAGTATACTCAACAAACTCAATACCATACTCTGCTAATAAAGCTATACCTTCTACAGTACTTACCGGTACATCAGATAGTTGGATACCATTAACTTCAGGAATCCAAGTACCAGATAATGTCATCATTCTAGATTGGTTTACAAGTACGGGTACTTCTACATCTGACGGTGTATCACCAAATGGAATAACTTCAATACCAGAAGCATTACATAATTCAACTAAACGAGCGTAGCTGATGTTTTTATGGAATACACCATCTAGCTGAATATCAAACCATGTAGTACTAAGATCACCACTGAATTCAGCATAAGTACTAGGTGTTGCAGTCTCACAACTAATTTCCATAGCAGTGATATTGATCACTAAGTTGTAATCAATAGTAACAGGTTTTGCACCACTGTAGTTTGGTGTGTATGATAAATTAAAGCTATACTTACCTTTAACGATTGTTGGATCTTCTACCAATGCATTATCTAGATTTGGAGTAATAACGTAGTTACGAATTACTTTGTTTCCATTTGAATCGGTTTCTAATCCAACAAAGTCCTTAGCGTAAACTGTTAAGTTTTCACCACTGATAATAATTTCGTTAGGATTATCTTCAATAGCTTCAAGGATTAACGCGTTATAAGCTTTAGGAATTACCAAGTCGATATTAAATGCAGGTACTAATGGATCAGTACAGTCTGCGCTCAATGTATACGAATTAGCACCAGTCGTTACTGTAGCATTACTATACACATCACCATCAACCGGCATTACTGGTTTAAGGGTAGGTGTTACTGAACTTCCAATACCAACATTATAATTAACAGTGTATACATACGGTGTATAAAGATCCTCACCCTGTGCATTCAATGTCAAGTTATAACTTAATGTACCAGAACCAGCAGTCGCTTTAATATAAATAGGATAGATGAACTTATCGGCTACTTTAATTAACTGTGTGAAGTCCATTGCAGTTAATGTTTGACCACTTGTATTATCGCGGAAGACCGGAGTATCTGGGTAGTCAGTAATTAACGCCATGATTCTTTCACTCACATCCACAGGGAATGTAACTGCTAAACGAATATCATGTCGATCAGTAGGATAGTTAGCATCTAAGTTAATAGTTGCTGTTGTGCCAGTACCGTTTGGATTATCAATGAACGCAGTGCTATACTCCTTGATAGGAATAATGTTTTCACCGTAGTTCATGTCGTAAGTGTAGTTAGCCGTATTTAAGCGTTGTTCAATAAGTACAAGTAAATTCATACTTAACCTTAATGCACCCGGTGTATAACCACCGTAACCCTTAGTCCAATGGAAGTTGAACTGAATGTCACCATGACTCACATCAAAGTCTTGCGTGAAGTAAGCATGTTGTAGGTCATCAAGATAAACCATTTGCTCAAGTTGTTTCGCAGTACATGTTACTGTTGCATTTGTACCAGTCATCAACATTGTCAATACAACGACATCATCTGCTAATCCCATTGTACGCGCTTTTTGGAACAACGCATACTGAGTACCGTCAATTCTAAATTCCATACGGTATTTGTTATCAGAAGTGACTGCACCATTTAACACCATGTTAATAGTATTGCCTGATTGCCATCCCTTAACAAAGTTAGGTACGTAAGTAGCATCAACATAAGTAGCTGATAATGAAGATACACCAACTGACGTGTTAGTGAATTTATACGATAACGTATGTTCAGTTGGTTGATAAACTGAATGACTACCATCCAAATCTAACACCATCTTAATTGTGCGATTACTTACTAATTTAGAAGCTGGTATAAAATACTCTAAGGTATTATTTACGTTAGCTTTAATAAGTGTTGCCAATTCAGCAGCAGTATATGATACACCATCAAACCCACTCTTAAGTATAACAAGCGTAGGGTCAATTTCTGCAAGTGATAAGATATATGCTGCGGTTATGTCATCTAAGCGATAACGTAAACCAACTTTATCCAAATCTTCCGGATAAATATCTTCCAACTTAACTGTAGCCGATGCACCACTAGCGCTAAATGTATAAGTTGATAATGGGTAACGATCCGCGTAGACAGTATCGAATTCTTCTTCAACTGTAAAGCTAGATGAAATCATTCCAGGACGAGTGATCACCATGTGATACGTGAAACGCCAAGTTGATTGTGTATAATCTAAATGGTTAACGTCCCAATCAATTACTGCTGTAATTTCACCATCAAGCAGATTTGATGATAATACAAATGGAACTAGTGCATCACCACCCTCTGTGCGAGGTAGTGCTAGAATCTCATCTGCTGATAAGGAATGTACGTTGGTACCATTATGATAAGCCGACAACACAGTACCAACATAACCATCTTCTTTAGCTAATCTAATAACTTCAAGATCAGCAGCAATAATGATAGCTGCGATGTTTACTTTATTCCAATACCAACCAGCATCTTCCCCTACCGTAATTACTGAACGATAGTTATTGAAGTTACTAGTAATGCTTTCATTAGCAAATGCAGGAACTAAATATTCACCATTAGTTTCATAATCGAGAGTTGTGTCGATACCTAAGTAACGCATCTCGGTGGGTTGTTGTAATGGATTATTAATTTCAACATTATAAGCAATACGAATTGTGTTACCTACTGCTTCTGGATAAACATTAGTATCCCAGTCAACGGTTGCCAATATTGTACCAATTGACTGTGTACGTGGAATAATGTATGGAATTAAGCCTGCACCATCTGTGTCTTTTTCAAGAGCTAAGATTTGCTCAGTCGTATATGATTCTTCACGTAGACCATTAACTAAAGTTAATACTTTACCAACATGTCCCTTATCCACTAATCCTTGTAAGAAGATTAATACATCAGGAGCAATTGCTAGATATGTTTTAACATCAGTCCAATACCAACCAGCTTCTGCACTAGTAACTATCTTAACACTATACCCTTCTGGCGTGCCAGTAAAGTTTTCTGTTAAGTAACTATTACTAATTGTACCCGGTGCAGTAATCGACAATTGTTGATTATCACGTAATGCTTTAACGCCACGATAAGTGATTGTTGATTCTAATGGGTTTGGATCCACTGCATCTAAGATATAGTTGATAACTGTGGTATTACTTAGATAGTCTTTATGATTACCATCCCAGTCAGTTGTTACACTAATATATCCTGTAACATCAGTGCGTTGAATAGTAATAGGATAGATGTAGTTACCTTGGGTATCTTTGGTAAGTGCCATAATTTCAGCAAGTGACAATTCTACAATTGTTTCATTGTGATTTATAACTAATTTACCAACAGTAAACTCATTGAATGCTGCATTCCGCATTGCATCTACATCTTTACGTGAGATGCTTAACGTAGTATGAATTTCTGTCCAATACCAACCAGCACCAGAACCATTTTCAATTGTGACATTGTATCCCGTAGGAGTAACAATAGCATTTTCAATATAATTGTCTGGACGAAGATATGGTGCATCAACAACGTTAGGGTAAGATCTATCTACACCGCCCCATTTAATTATTGACAATACTTCTGGAGGATTAACAATGTTTAGTGCGTAATTAATATCAATTACTGTAGATGTTGCTTCTGGGAATGTACCCAAGTCCCAATCGACTGTCGCTACGATTTTACCAGTAGGATGTGTACGTGGTACTTCTATACTTAACCATGCTTTACCATTAGACGTTTCTAAAGCTAGAATTTCTTCTGAGCTATATATGTAATTACGCCAAGGTGTGGTTAATGTTAATACTTCACCCACATGACCTTTAACTGTAGCTAACTTAATAAGATCAATAGCATCTTTGGCTATAGTGAAATAGACCGGCGCAGTTGTCCAATACCAACCAGCTTCCACTGTATTAGTAATCTTGTTAGCATAAACATTATTATTCAAAGATAATTCTTGAATAGCGATGCTTGTATTCAACTTGTCTACACGTAAATCTTTATACCAATCACCCGGTGCTTCAATAGGTTCAATAGGTGGTAAAGAAATATCTGTAGTATCAATACCTTGGTAAGTAATCCATGATTTTAAAGGCACTGGATTAATCGGAGTCAATTGATATTCAACTACATGTTTACCTGCAGTATAATCAAGATGTGTTGCATCCCAATTCATATCGAAGATAAATTGACCAGTAGGTTGATTACGATTGATTTCTAAAGGAACAATAATATTACCATGTTCATCTTTAGCCAAAGCATTTAACTGCGGTGCAGTACTAGTGCGAATCAATACACCATTTTGTTTAACAGTTAATACAATTCCTTCATATCCTGCAACATACGCATTCATCATTGCAGTTACGTCGGCAGCAGCAATTAATGCATAAGTACGGATTTTATTCCAGTACCATCCTGCTTCAACAACGTTGGTGATTTTAATTAATTGGTTAACACCCGGTGTTGGTGTGTCTTCAACTAAACGTGCATGCTTAGGATCAATATATTCACCATCAACAACAACCTCATGACTGCGATCAAGACCTATGAATTTAATCTTAGACACTTGTTGCGGTGGGTTAATTGGATCGATAGTATAATTGATCTTTAATGGAGATTGATAGAAGCGGTTACCAGTGTTACCATCGTAATCCGCTAAGATATTAATGATACCTGTGGTTTTTGCTTTATCTAACAATAAAGGTATAAGTAAGTTACCACCTTCATCGGCATTAAGTGTGATCACTTCTCCAGCACGATAGTTTGTCTTAATACCATTATGATCTACAGTAACAATAGCACTTTCTAAACCATTGGCTGCTTGTTTAGTAATAGTTGTAATGAAGTCATCAGAAATAACAGCATTAAGTTGTACGTATTTCCAATACCAACCAGCACTAGGTAAATTAGTGATGTTAAGATTTAATTCTTGTTCACTGAGATACTCTATATTTTCAATATAATCTTCAGCTCGAAGATAGTTGATATCTTTATAATTACTTAATCCGCCATATGTTACCGGCGAAGCAATTGGGTCTGGTTCTTGTATTACAATGTTCCAGTTAACTGTCCAAGTATTAGTAAAGTAATCTTTGTTCAGAGTACCATCCCAATCGAGAATCAAAGTCAAAGAACTACTAGGATTTGCTCGAGTGATATTGATAGGGTACTTAAAGTTACCATTATCATCTGTTTCCAGTGCCAGCATTTGTGCAGCTGTATAGATAGGTAAACCTTTTGCATCTTTAACGACTACTGCATCAGGTGAAGTAATAGCTAATTGCTTTAATGCATTTACATCAGCTGGTTTAATTAAACCGATTAGTGGAATAACATTCCATTCATCACCAGCATCTTTAGCAGTAATACCATTAATTACATAACCATTAGTTACACCAGTAATACCCATTTGGATTTTATCTGCTGCAATAGGAATGATTTCTACTTCACCAGGAATTGGTGGTACTACTTCCGCATGAGTAAGTCCCATAAGAGTCATCCACGAACGTTGTGGCTCTTTAATTTCAATACTTGGACCAATATAGTCGGCAACCATAAATGTTGAGATTACAGCCCATATGTCGCTACGCTTAGCCATTGGTACAGCAAACGCTTTCTTGGTCTCTAACGCGAACCCAGTGTCCCACAGGGTAGTAAATGGATTCTTGGCTGGGTCTTGTAACAAAGCATTATCGACAGCCCAGTTACTTAAATATTTCTTAACACCACTGTCAAAGATTTCTAAGTTAGCAAGAACATCGTGCTCACCCGTTGACTTAACCACTAGACCATCGCTACCACCTTCACCTATGATATAATCTTTGGTTAAATCTACACCAAGGAACTTATAACTATCGGCTACTGTAAATGTTTTATATGGTTGACCCTGTGTATCTGTTCCGTGGAAAATGTTTAATTTACCATTTAATAACAAATAATCATTTGGGTTATATGAATCAGTGGATTCCCCCAACACAGTCATTTCACCGAAACTATATCCATTGATAAGTTTATGGGTTACATCTTTTAAGTTATTATTGTAGATATGAATATCTTTAAGTACTTGATATTTTTCACCTAGTACCGAACTGATCGCATAGTTAAATCCAGTATCTGGATCAAAACTGTCATCAGATAATGACACAGTAATACTTGTGTCACCTGTTGCTGTACGGCACAAAACAGGTAAGTTGGCTTCGTCTAATTCAATAACCTTTATACGATATAAAAAGTCATTGATATTGGACATTTGTGTAAGAGCTTCTACACCGTCAGATGTGATGTCTGAAAAATACATCCCGATCTTATTACCAAATTTACCAAAATCACGTAACTGTATATCCATAATTGGATACAATGTAGACGTTGCTGATTCGATAGTTGATAATGGTGTATTGTCAACAGCTATTACTTCAGGTCCACGAAACGCAGGTGTAATAATACCTTGGCGATATTTTTGGTTTTCCAAAGGAATAGTATTTTCTGGATTAACCGAAGCATGCCAGATTACGCGTGTACCAATAAACGTACCTTTAATTTTAGGTTTAAACGCACCGGTTTCATCACGCTCATACTGAATACTACCATCAGGATTAAATACGTATTCTGGTAATTCCGTTGGTATGAGTTCCACAGATAAACGAATTAATGCTTTAGTAGCATTTGGTGGAACAATACGTTGCACCATTACTGAGTTAGCGTTCTTTAAGAAACGTTTTAGTAGATTTGTTTGGTGTGTAAAATACTCACTACCCTCTACGAATGTTTTACTACCATATATGCGCGTTGGGCTACTATCCTCCACATACTCAACTGTATCTGGACCACGTTGCGACATAATAAATAGCAATGGTAAATGACCCGGTAAACGTTCTTCAACGTTACTGATGTCACGACCGCTCCCATCAGCTATACCATTCAATATAGCCCTTGGTGTGGCTTTAACATTTGCATCCATTATAATTTCCTTGTTTACTAAGGTTCATATTATCGACGAGAAAACGGAATAAAAAGGAGTGGGAAACCCCACTCCTTTTATTATTCAAGATTAGTTGCCAGGACCAACCGGTGTTGTCGTAGTATCCGTACGGATATTGTTCAACTGGTTTTGGTACGTCTGATTAGTAGCCAATACGTTAGAATCAATTTCAGATAGGAATGCATTACGATAATACGGGTTTGTACCAGTCAAAGACATACTGTTAAGTACACGTTGAGCTAGTCGTTTAACACCTGCGCCGGTTTGTGTAACTGCAGCATATTCAATGTTAAAGTTAACTAATTCAGTCGGAGCTGTACCATCACGAGTACCTTCTTCAGGTGGCATTGTTTTCGGGAATACACCAGCTGATAACCATGCAAAGTCAATATAACGCATTGTTACATCTGGGATAAACCAAAGAATGGTTGCACCATAGTAATCTAATAGGAATTCACGTGGTTCATAATCATCACGTGTAACTACGTTAGGAACGTTAGTTTCTGGATCACCTAAAAGATTGAGACCCCAACCAATATGGAAGTGCGAAATCGGACGACCATATTTGTCAGTATATGTT
>RRZU010950445.1_pt1 | contig 17238 bp, 17 predicted proteins | sample 2165561 | NCBI WGS metagenome assembly RRZU01 (sample SAMN10456909, study PRJNA506462) | wastewater metagenome | isolation source: wastewater sludge | place: USA: Moscow, Idaho | reverse complement strand
CGCGCTGTGCGATGCCGTGGACTACATGCTGCTGGGAGGAGACTGAATGCAGGTGACCAAATCACTCGGAATGGCCGTTGCCGCCACCATCCTGGCCAGCCAGCTGGCAGCGTGCGTGCCGCTGGTGGCCGCCGGAGCCGGCGGGGCCGTGCTGGTCGGGGCCGACCGCCGCTCGTCCGGCGTCTACGTTGACGACCAGACCACCGAGGTCAAGCTGGCGCAGCAGGTTTCGTCGGGTTATCCCGCCGCGCATGTCAACGTCACCAGTTACAACCGGGCCGTACTGCTGACCGGCGAAGTGCCGGATGAAGCCACCCGCGCCGGGGTCGAACTGCTGGCCCGCGGCATGCCCAACGTGCGTGATGTCTACAACAAGACCGTGGTGGCAGGGGCTTCCAGTCTGGGCGACCGGCTGAACGACAGCACGCTGACTTCCAAGGTCAAAGCGCGCATGGTGCAGGCCAACCTGTTCTCGCCCAACCACGTCAAGGTGGTCAGCGAACGTGGCCAGGTGTTCCTGCTCGGACTGGTGACGCAGGACGAAGGTGCAGCAGCGGCCCGCATTGCCAGCGAAACCTCGGGGGCACAGCAGGTGCATACCTTCTTCCAGTACATCGACGCCCGTACCAACCAGATGCTGCCGGCCACGCCGGCAGCGCAGTAAGGCATCCGGCGATCCATGTGAAAACCTGCCCCGGCAGCATCGCTGCCGGGGCAGGTTTTTTTGCAGGCCGGCAATTGTGCCGGCCCTGTCCGGGGATCAGTCCGCTTCGGTGACGGGTTCCGGAGCGATGCGACGGATCCGTACCCGCTCGATGCGGCGGGTGGCCACGGCAAGGATCACGAACTCGAACGAGCCGGCCCGGATGACTTCACCCGGTTCCGGCAGGGCGCCGTGCCGGGCCAGCAACAGGCCGGCCAGCGTGGTGTAGTCCGCCTCGGTGTCGAGCAGTTCCGGTGCATCCAGCTTGCGCGCCAGCCAGTGCAGGTCGGTGCTGCCCTTGGCCAGCCATTCCGCACCTTCGCGCACCAAGTCCGGTGTCTCGTCCTCGTCCGGGAATTCACCGGCAATCGCCTCCAGCACGTCCAGCGGCGTCACCAGACCTTCGATGGTACCGGCTTCGTCGGCCACCAGCACCAGCCGGCCGCGTGCCCGGCGCAGCACGCCCATCAGCGTGAGCGTTTCCAGCGATGCCGGTACCACGATCGGCGCCGGCTGGCGGCGCACAAAGCTTTCCAGCGCATCGTAGTTCGGCAGGGCGGCCAGCATGTCCTTGGCGCGCGCCACCCCCAGTACCTGGTCCAGCGAGCCGCGGCAGACCGGGAACAGGCTGTGCGGGGTATCCAGCAACTGCTGGCGTACCGCATCGGGACCGGCATCGAGGTCAATCCACGAAATCTCGTTGCGCGGCGTCATCACGCTGCGGATCGAGCGGTCTGCCAGGGTCAGCACGCCGCTGATCATGTCGCGCTCTTCTTCACCGAACGCCGGCAGCGGTGCCGGCGCATCGTCCGACGGGGCGGCGGCATGCGGGGCATTGCCGGATGCATGGGGATGCTGGCGCGGCCCCATCAGGCGCATGATGGTTTCTGCCGTCCGCTCGCGCAGCGGCCGGTGCGCCTGCTGGCGCACTAGGTTGCGGTGGGCCATCTGGTTGAAGGATTCGATCAGGATCGAGAAGCCGATGGCGGCGTAGAGATAGCCCTTGGGAATGTGCAGGCCGCTGCCTTCGGCCACGAGGCTCAGGCCGATCATCAGCAGGAAGCTCAGGCACAGCACCACCACGGTCGGGTGGGCGTTGACAAAGCGGGTCAGCGGCCTGGATGCCAGCACCATCACGCCCATGGCGATGATGACTGCGGCCATCATGATGCCCAGTTCGTTGACCATGCCCACGGCGGTGATGACTGCATCCAGTGAAAACACCGCGTCCAGCGCCACGATCTGCGCGACCACCAGCCAGAAGCCGGCGTAGGGACGCTGGCCGTTGTCCTGGTGGGAGCGGCCCTCGAGTCGTTCATGCAGTTCAACCGTCGCCTTGAACAGCAGGAACAGGCCGCCGGTGATCAGGATCAGGTCCCGGCCGGACAGGCTGAAACCGCCGAGCGTGATCAGGGGCGAGGTCAGCGTGATCAGCCACGACATGACCGACAGCAGCCCCAGCCGCATCAGCAGGGCCAGCGACAGGCCGATCAGGCGGGCGCGGTCGCGCTGCTCGGGTGGCAGGCGGTCGGCGAGGATGGCGATGAACACCAGGTTGTCGATGCCGAGGACGATCTCGAGCACGATCAGCGTGGTCAGGCCCAGCCAGACCGACGGATCCATCAGCCATTCCATGACAGCCTCCCCGTCAGGTGATGCAAGGGGTCAAACAGGGGTGTGCAGGGCAAGCTCGGTCTGGGATGGTCCATGAGTCGTAAGACAAAAAAGCGAAGCGGATATTTTGCGTCAAAAAACACGACCCATGTGGCGGTTTCAGCGACATGGCGTGTCAGAGGGCGAGAAAAAACCGCCGGTCCGTGCCGGCGGTCAAGACAGGAAGGGTACGACGGAACAGCAGGATTACTGGTCTTGCTGGATGCCGGCCACCACCCATTTCTGGCTGGTCGCGTCGGACTTGATGAAGTGCCAGGTTTCGGCAAACGGCAGGGCCGGCGCACCGACCGATTCGCTGACCAGTCCGGAGAAACGCACGCTGGCCACGATCCGGCCGTCAGCCTCGGTGGAGGCGTCCACCACCTGGCAGTCAAGCTGCGGGAAGTCGGCGGTTTCCGGATTGCCGGCGATGTCGGCGCGCAGCTGTTCGAACAGCTCCGGCGTCAGGTACTTGCGGACTTCCTCGACGTTGTCCGGGTTGTTCATGCTTTGCAGGTGCATGAACGTAGCCTTGGCCTGGCGCACGAAGTGCGGCACTTCGGTACCGTCCGGCAGGCGGGTCAGCGCCGCCGGCTGGGCATAGCCGCCGCCGATCGGCGGCACCGGCACGCTGCCGGTCGGGTTGATCTTGAAGGCGTTCGGGTTCAGCGGCGCGCGGGCATTCGGCGGCACCATGCCGGCCGGAGTCGGCAGCGGCGGTTGCTGCTGCTGGCGGCGGCGGATGAAGCGGAACAGCAGGAAGCCACCGAGGGCCAGCAGCAGCAAGGTGCCGATGCCCATGCCGCCGGTGCCGCTCTCGGCCGCCGTCTTGTCGCCGGCAGCCTGTTTTTCGGCCGCACTGTTGGCGCTGGCGGTCTGGTTGTCGCTCATGGCGTTGCCCAGCATGTAGCCGGCTGCCGCACCCGCCGCACCGGCGGCGATGGCGGTGCCGACACCCGGACCGCTGCGTTGCGGTGCCGGTGCCGTCTGTGCCGGCATCGCCGGAGCGGCCGGCGCAGCCTGCTGATAGGTCGGTGCCGGCTTCATGCTGCGCTGCATGCCGGACGATTTGCCCTTGCCGATGCGGGCGGCGTCCGCAAATGGCGCTGCCAGCAGGCCGGCGAGGGCGAGCGACAAGGCAAGGTGGCGAGTGGCAGTCTTCATGATGATGGCGGCTCCTGATCCTGAAAGAGGGGCGGTACGATTCAAAGGATAAACCCAGTCTTGTGGGACTGGCCGGCCGGCAAGGGGTTCCCTGACGACCGGGAACGCATGGTCAACGGATGAACTTAGCCAGTGCTTAAACCTTGCTGGCATGTGTTGTGCCAGCGTCAACCAGCTCGACCACCTCAACGCCACCGGCATCAACGCGGAAACGCACGTCCAGTGATGCCAGCCGCACGCCGTAAATCCGTGCCGGATCGTCATGAAAGGCCGGGCGCGGGTCCTGCGCCAGCACTTCGCCGATCAGGGCCGCCAGGTCTCGGTCGGCCAGTTGTGCCAGCTGGGCGGCCGCGAGCGGAGTCCAGCGCAGCGGCAGGGTCGGCGGTGGAGCCGGCACCCAGTCACAGCGGGCACCGGCCACCGAGTCGGAAAACGGAATGTAGGGCTTGATGTCGAGTACCGGCGTGCCGTCAACCAGATCGGCCCCCGCCAGCAGCAGCCGGCCCGGTTCGACCGCCAGCAGCTCGACCAGCGACAGGCCAAGGGGATTGGGACGGAAGGTGGAGCGGCTGGCAAAGACACCGAGCTTGTCATTGCCGCCCAGCCGCGGCGGGCGCACCAGAGGCTTCCAGCCGCGTCCCAGATGAGCGTGGAACACGAACGTCAGCCAGACGTGCGAATAGCCATCCAGTCCACGCACGCAGTCCGGATGGTCGAACGGCGGCAGCAGTTGCAGTTCGGCCCGTGCATGCGGTGCCAGCCGTGGCTGGCGGGGTACGCCGAACTTGTCGGCAAACGGCGAACGGATGTAGCCGACCGGCGTCATGGCGTCCATGGCAAATCCCGTAACAGTCAGGCTGCGCATTGTCGGCAGGCCCGCCGCCGCCGGCAAGCCGCAGATGTCGCCCGGTGATGCATCCGGGAGCCGGTCGCGGGGCGTGGCGGAGGTATGAGTCTGCTGGCCGCGCGGTATTCTGGCCTGCCTGCCTGCCTGCCTGCCTGCCTGCCTGCCTGTCGGGCCGATTGTCGGACTGCATCAATGCGCGCTGTATTGGCCATGGTTTGTGCTGGCCCGGACCCGTTGCCCCCGGCAGCATGCCCGCATGCACCGGAAAATCCGCTCACCGGCAGGGCATTGCCAGCGCCGGGCCGGCAGGCAGTGCCTGGTTACTTCATGACCATGCGCAGTTCCTGCGAGGGCGCAGGTCTGGCCGGTGACGCAGCGGCTGTTCCGGTCCGGGGCTGCCAACCGGCGGTCTGGTCTGGCGTTGCCGGCCATCCGGCTATGGCCGGGCTGGAACATGCTCTAGACTGACGCTTTTGCATTGCAGACAAACGGTCATGACTGATTCCGCACCGGCAGGCGGCTACCTGTCACGACATCGCGGGCCGGTCTCGCTGGCACTGGCCGGAGGCGGCCTGCTGGCCTGCGAGGCCGCCATCTGGGCCGGCTGGCTGCCCGGAGCCGAAGGGCGGGTGCTGGCCACGGCATTCGAAGGGGCAACGGTCGGCGGGCTGGCCGACTGGTTTGCCGTCTCGGCCCTGTTTCACCGCATTCCGCTTCCCGGCCTGTCGCGCCACACCGATCTTCTGGCCCGCAAGCGCGAGCGGCTGGCCGAAGGCATTGTCGAAATGACCGAAACCCGCTGGCTGGCACCGGACGTGCTGCGTGAGCGCCTGGCCGGTGTGTCGTTTGCCGGGCTGATTGCCGACTACCTGCGCGATCCGGCCCGGCGCGACGCGGTCCGGCGCGCCTTGCGCGGTTTTGTGCTGCCAATGACCGCAGCGCTGGAGCAGCCCGCCCTGCAAGAGGCGCTGGCGGCCGGGTTGCGCCAGGGGCTGACGGCCGAGCGGCTGGCCGGTGTCGCCGGTCGCGGCATGGCCCAGGCGCTGGCCGAACCGTCCGTGCAGTCCCGGCTGGCCGACGTGCTGGCGCTGTCGCTGCGGCGGGCGCTGGCCGAGCCGGCCTTGCGTGACTGGCTGACGGCGGCGCTGCTGAGCGCCCTGGCCGACTACGCCGGCGAAGGCTGGTGGGAGTCGACCAAGCTGAAGCTGGCGCGCCTGTTTGTCGATGGCGACGATGACCGGGAACGCGTCAGTCATCTCGTGGGCATGCTGGTGGTGCACGCCGACGGCGTGCTGCGCGAGGTGGAAAATGATCCGGCGCATCCCCTGCGGCAGGAGCTGGCGGCCACGCTGGCCGGCTGGGGCAGCCGGCTGGCAGGCGGACAACCGGCCACGGTGATGCTGGGTGAACTGCTGCGCCGGGTGCTGGAAGAACAATGGCGGCCGGAAGGGCCGCTGGCGCACTGGCTGGCCGGCGCACGTGCCGGTCTGGACCGGGCGCTGGCCGATCCGGTGTCGCCGGTCAGCCAGCGGCTGGATGCCTTGATCGGCGGTGGCATCGCCCATTTCCTGACGCATGCCGAGACGCGCGACAGCTTTGATGCCAGCGCCCGTCGCTTGCTGGTCGAGGTGATCGAATCCCGTCCGGGCCTGATTGGAGATACGGTACGCCTGAGCCTGTCGGAGGAGCGTTTGCCCACGCGGGAGCTGGTGCGGCAGATCGAGGACAAGGTCGGCGACGAATTGCAGTGGATCCGTGTCAACGGTGCCGTGATCGGCGGACTGGCAGCCGGTGCCATTGCACTGGTGCGCTACGCCCTGGGCTGACCGGCCGGCGCGACAAAGCGGCGGGCATAACGGGCATCGGTGGCGGCCAGCGGCAGCAGGACGAAAAAATCGGCACAGCGAAAATCCGGGTCCCACGCCGGTTCGCCGCAGATGAAGGCGCCGGCGCGCAGATAGCCCTTGAGCAGCGGAGCCAGCGGCATGGCCGGGTCGGGTGCCGGCAGCGACTCCAGCGGCAGGGGCAGCAGGGGTGTCACCCGCCATTCCGGCGGGGCCAGTTGTGGCTGCAGGTGCTGCCAGGCGCTGGCGGCTTCACGCCCGCCATCGTGCAGCGGCACGCTGGCACAGCCGGCCAGATAGTCGCCACCGACGCTACGCGCGTATTGCACCAGCCCGGTCCACAGCATGGCGATCACGGCGCCGCGCCGGTAGTCGGGGTGCACGCAGGAGCGGCCGACCTCGACCAGCCGGGGCTTGAGGGTGGCCAGGGCGCCGAGGTCGAATTCGTGTTCGGCGTACAGGCAGGGTGCGCGGGCCGCCCGGGCTGGCGGCAGCATGCGGTAGGTGCCGACCACCGGGCCGTCGATGCCCGCGGTGACCAGCAGGTGGTCGCAGATGGGGTCGTATTCGTCGCGGTCGATGCCGGTGTCGGCCGAGGCCAGCCGGGCACCCATTTCACCTGCAAAAATGTCGTAACGCAGGCGCTGGGCTGCTAGCAGGTCCGCTTCGTTGCGGGCCAGCCGGACATTCAGCTGGGGTGCGCCCTGGCGGGCGGTGGACCGGGGAGAGGTGCGCATGGGCCTTCCTTTGGTGAAAACAGGACGCCTGGAGCGTCTCGTTTCAACATGACTGTTTCGCGACCCGGGCATGAACAATCGGCGACAGGAGGAAGAATGGCCGGACGGGAGGCAAGATCGACCGCGAAATCAGTCGCTTACCGGGGGGGCGGATTTGGCGTAGAATTGCGCGCTTTTCTGTGCAAAACGCATCGGCAGACTTTCAGCCATGATTTACCCGACCGAATTTGACGTCATCGTCGTCGGTGGCGGCCATGCCGGCACCGAAGCGGCGCTGGCCGCGGCCCGCATGGGACGCAGTACGCTGCTGCTGACCCATAACATCGAAACGCTCGGCCAGATGTCGTGCAATCCGTCGATCGGCGGCATCGGCAAGGGCCATCTGGTCAAAGAGGTGGATGCGCTGGGCGGCGCCATGGCGCTGGCCACCGACATGGGCGGCATCCAGTTCCGTACCCTCAATGCCAGCAAGGGCCCGGCCGTGCGCGCCACCCGCGCGCAGGCCGACCGCGTCCGCTACAAGGCCGCCATCCGCCACATGCTGGAAAACCAGCCCAACCTGTGGCTGTTCCAGCAGGCAGTGGATGACCTGGTGATGCAGGGCGACCGGGTGGCCGGTGCCATTACCCAGGCCGGCATCACGTTCATGAGCCGGACCGTGGTACTGACGGCGGGCACCTTCCTGTCGGGCAAGATCCATATCGGGCTGGAAAACTACACCGGCGGGCGCGCCGGTGATCCGGCCGCCAGCACGCTGGGCGCGCGCCTGCGCGACTACGCCCTGCCGGTGGGCCGGCTGAAGACCGGCACGCCGCCACGCATTGACGGGCGCAGCATTGATTTTTCGGTATTGGAAATGCAGCCGGGCGATGATCCGGCACCGGTGTTCAGCTTTCGCGGTAGCCGCGACATGCACCCGCAGCAGCTGCCGTGCTGGGTGACGCACACCAACCTGCGCACGCACGAGATCATCCGCTCCGGCTTTGACCGCAGCCCGATGTTCACCGGCAAGATCGAAGGTGTGGGGCCGCGTTACTGCCCGAGCATCGAGGACAAGATCAACCGCTTTGCCGACCGCGACAGCCACCAGATTTTCCTGGAGCCGGAAGGGCTCGACACGCACGAAATCTATCCGAACGGCGTGTCGACCAGCCTGCCGTTCGATATCCAGCTGGCCGCCTTGCGCAGCATGAAAGGGCTGGAAAACGCCCATATCCTGCGTCCCGGCTACGCCATCGAATACGATTACTTTGATCCGCGCGCGCTCAGGCGCACGCTGGAGTCCAGGCAGGTGGCCGGGCTGTTTTTTGCCGGGCAGATCAACGGCACCACCGGCTATGAAGAAGCCGCCGCACAAGGGCTGCTGGCCGGACTGAATGCCGCCCGCGCCGCGCGTGACGAAGAAGGCTGGTATCCGGGGCGCGAAGAGGCTTACCTCGGAGTGCTGGTGGATGACCTGACCACCCTCGGGGTCAACGAGCCCTACCGGATGTTTACCAGCCGGGCCGAATTCCGCTTGCAGTTGCGCGAGGACAACGCCGACCTGCGCCTGACTGAAACCGGCCGCCGGCTGGAGCTGGTGGGCGATGCGCAGTGGGACATTTTCTGCCGCAAGCGGGATGCCGTGGCGGCCGAACGCGAGCGTCTGAAGTCCACCTGGGTCAATCCGCGGCTGGTGAGCGAAGAAGATGCTAGGCGGGTGCTGGGGCAGCCGGTGGAGCGCGAGTATTCGCTGGAAGAACTGCTGCGCCGGCCTGGCGTGGATTACGCCACGCTGGCCACGCTGCCGGCCTTCGGTGGCGAGGCCCTGACCGGGGCGGTTGCCGAGCAGGTGGAAATTCAGGTCAAATACCAAGGCTATATCGACCGTCAGCATGAAGAGGTCGCCAGGCGCGAAGCCACCGAGCATGTCCGCATTCCGGCCGCTTTCGATTTTTCCGCCGTCAGCGGACTGTCGAAGGAGGTGCAGCAGAAACTGGCGCTGCACCGGCCGGAAACGCTGGGCCAGGCGTCGCGCATTTCCGGTGTCACGCCGGCCGCGATCTCCCTGCTGCATGTCTATCTCAAACGCGCCGGGGCGCCAAAAAGCGAATGAACCTTAAAGAAGAACTCAAAGCCGGTCTCGCCGAGCTCGGTCTTGCGCTCAGCGCACCGCAGGAACTGCTGCTGGTCCACTATGTCGAGCTGCTCGACAAGTGGAACCGTGTCTACAACCTGACTGCCGTGCGTGAAACCGGCCGCATGCTGTCGTACCACGTGCTCGACAGCCTAGCGGCCCTGCCGCTGGTGGCCGGCCAGCGCATCCTGGACGTGGGTTCGGGTGGCGGCATGCCGGGCATCCCGTTTGCCATCAGCCAGCCGGACTGGTCGCTGACGCTGCTGGATGCCAACCACAAGAAAACCACTTTCCTCAAGCAGGCCGTGATCGAGCTGGGGCTGACGAATACCGAAGTGGTATGCGAGCGGGTGGAGGCTTTCCAGCCGGAGCGCAAGTTTGACGTCATTACTTCGCGGGCGTTTTCCGATCTGGCCGAATTCGTGCGCCTGACCCGCCACTTGCTGGCCGAGGGCGGTGAATGGGCAGCCCTGAAGGGCGTGTACCCCGACGAGGAAATCGCCCAGTTGCCTGAAGACGTATGCGTGCGCGAAGTGATTGAACTCAAGGTGCCGGGGCTGGATGCCGAGCGGCATCTGGTCAAGCTGGGGTTGCGCTGACATGGCCCGGGTGCTGGCGGTAACCAACCAAAAGGGCGGAGTCGGCAAGACCACCACGGTGGTCAATCTGGCAGCCAGTCTGGCCGAGCGTGGCCAGCGGGTCCTGCTGGTCGATCTTGATCCGCAGGGCAATGCCACCATGGGCTCTGGAGTGGACAAGGGGCAGCTGCGCCACAGCGTCTACCATGTGCTGGTGGACGGCATGGATCCGGCGGCGGTGCGCTGCCGGGGCGAGGGCGTGGCGTTTGACGTGCTGCCGGCCAACCGCGATCTGGCTGCGGCCGAAGTCGAGCTGGTGGATGCCGGCCAGCGCGAGTCACGCCTGCGTACGGCGCTGGCATCGATTGCCGGCGAATACGACTGCATCCTGATCGATTGTCCGCCGGCGCTGAACCTGCTGACGCTGAACGGGCTGGTGGCGGCCACTGGTGCCATCATTCCGATGCAGTGCGAATACTACGCGCTGGAGGGGTTGTCTGACCTGGTGACCACCCTGCGCAAGCTGCGGGTGGCGCTCAATCCGGCGATCGACATCGTCGGGCTGGTGCGCACCATGTACGACGCCCGCTCGACGCTGGCGCAGCAGGTGTCGGCCGAGCTGGCGCAGCATTTCCCCGGCAAGCTGTTTGAAACGGTCATTCCGCGCAATATCCGGCTGGCCGAGGCACCGAGTTACGGTTTGCCGGTGCTGGCCTATGACCGCCGGGCCAAGGGGACCAAGGCTTATCTGGCTCTGGCCGACGAGTTGCTGGCCCGGCTGGATGCAATGGCGGTAACGGCATGAGTGTGTCCAAACAGAAACCCAAAGGGCTGGGGCGCGGGCTGGATGTCCTGCTGGCGGCCCACCATACCGAAGACCGGCTGGCGACGCTGAAAATCAGCGATATCCGCCCGGGGCGCTATCAGCCGCGTACCCACATGGACGAGGCGGCGCTGGCCCAGCTGGCGGACTCGATCCTGGCGCAGGGGGTAATCCAGCCTGTCGTGGTGCGCGAGATCGGTCTGGGTGAATACGAACTGATTGCCGGGGAACGGCGCTGGCGGGCGGCCCGCAAGGCCGGGCTGACCGAGATTCCGGCGGTGGTGCGTGCCGTGCCGGACGAGGCGGCGCTGGCGATTGCCCTGATCGAGAACATCCAGCGCGAGCAGCTCAATGCGCTGGAAGAGGCGCACGGCATCCAGCGGCTGATCGACGAATTCGGCATGACGCACGAGCGGGCTGCGGCGGCGCTGGGACGGTCGCGCAGTGCGGTCAGCAATCTGCTGCGTCTGCTGCATCTGGCTGAACCGGTGCAGGATCTCGTCTATGCTGGGAAGCTCGACATGGGGCACGCACGTGCCCTGTTGCCGTTGCCGGTGCTGGACCAGATCGACATGGCGCGCGACATTGCCGATCGTGGCCTGTCCGTGCGTGAGGCGGAACGGCGCGCCCAGGCGCGTCTCAGCGAGTCGTCGGCTCCCGTGCCGGTGGCAGGCGGGCGCAAGGTCGATCCGGACGTTGCCCGGCTACAGGAGGAGCTGGCTGACCGGCTGGGCGTGGCGGTGAAAATCCGTCATGGCAGCAAAGGGCGCGGGCGTCTCGAGATTGAATATCTTGATTTGGATCAACTGGATAGGTTTCTTGCCGCACTCACGCGCGAGTAATGTGCCAGTAGATTCTGATATTACAATGTGTTATTCGGAATTGACGTTGTGCGCTGCACATTCCTATAATCATGCGGTTTTTCTAGGCGCTTCAAGCCGATGATCACAAAAAGAGTAGGACACGTGATCCGGCTGCAGGTCGGGTTGACGGTGCTGGCAGCCTTGGTTGCCGCCGGTATGGCGCAGGACGCCATGCATGCCGGTCTGTCGGCCCTGCTGGGAGGCGCCATCGTTGTCATGGGCGCTCTGGTTTACATTGGAGTGGCCTTTGCCCGAAAACGGGCTGCACCCGGTGTCTTGGTCCGGCGTCATTTCCGGGCCGAGGCGCTGAAAATGATCGTTACGGCATTTTTGTTTGTGGCGGTCATGCTCTTTTTCAAGAGTGTGTCGGCGGGCGCATTGCTTGGCGGTTTCGCCGCTGCGCAGTCGGCATACTGGTTGGGATTGTTATCCAAATAAAATCGAGAGTGGGCAAATGGCTGGAAATGCTACCGAATACATCAAGCACCACCTGACGCAGGCAACTTGGCCGCACGATGGTGGTTTCTGGGCGATCAACGTGGATACGTTCACGGTTTCGCTCATCCTCGGTTTTCTCTACCTGTTTATCTTTGCGCGGGTAGTGCGCGGTTTTCGCGTTGAAAATCCGGGGCGCTTGCAGCTCTTCGTTGAAATGGTTGTGGATATGATCGGCAGCCAAGTCAAGGAAGTCTTTCATCACAAGAGCAACGTGGTTGCCCCTCTGGCGCTGACGATCTTTGTCTGGGTGTTCCTGATGAACGCCATGGACCTGCTGCCGGTTGACCTGTTGCCGTACGGTGCCCAGTTGATCGGCCAGCACGTGTTCGGAGCCGATCCGGCCCATGTCTATCTGCGGGTGGTGGCTTCGGCTGATGCCAACGCAACCTTTGCCATGTCGATCGCCGTGATGTTCCTGATCATCGGTTTCTCGATCAAGGCCAAGGGCTTTGGCGGTTACATGCATGAGCTCTTCAGCGCACCGTTCGGTCCGAAGCTCGGCCCGATCAACTTCCTGTTCCAGTTGATCGAACTCATCGCCAAGCCCATCTCTCTCGCGCTTCGTCTTTTCGGCAACATGTATGCAGGTGAACTGATCTTCATCCTGATCGCCCTGCTGCCGTGGTGGGTGCAATGGCCGCTGGGCGCGCCGTGGGCCATCTTCCACATCCTGATCATCACCCTTCAGGCCTTCGTGTTCATGATGCTGACCATCGTGTACCTGAGCCTGGCGGTGGAAGACCACTGACCGGTCTGACCGAACTTACCGCCCTCGGGTGAGGGCGGTGGTAACTACCCCTCTTTAATTCACCCTCATCAACTCGTTCTCACTTTTAGGAGACATCCATGGAAGCACTCGTTTCGCAGATTCAGGGCATGACCGCGCTGGCCGCTGCCATCATGATCGGTCTGGGCGCCATCGGCACCGCTCTGGGCTTCGGCATCCTCGGCGGCAAGTTCCTCGAGAGCTCGGCCCGCCAGCCCGAAATGATCCCGGTTCTGCAAACCAAGCTTTTCATCATTGCCGGTCTGCTGGACGCCATCTCGATGATCGGTGTGGGTGTGGCCCTTCTGTACACGTTCAACAACCCGTTCCTGGCTGCCGCCAAGGCTGCCCTGGGTGCCTGATCAATCCGGCGCAAGCCGGGTGTTGTTGAACTGAAGGAGGAAAACAAACGTGGATATCAACGCAACACTGCTGGGACAGGCGATCACTTTCGCCATCCTGGTGTGGTTCACGATGAAATTCGTTTGGCCTCCGCTGACTAACTTGATGGACGAGCGTGCCAAACGCATCGCGGATGGTTTGGCAGCTGCCGAGCGGGGCAAGCAGGATCTGGAGCAGGCGAGCAAGCGCGTCGACGAACAGATCCGTCTGGCCAAGCAGCAGGCAAGCGAACTGGTGCTGATGGCTGAAAAGCGCGCAGCCCAGATCGTGGATGAGGCTAAGCAGGCAGCCAAGACCGAGAGCGAGAAGATTCTCGTGGATGCTCGCGCTCAGATCGGTCAGGAAGTCCTGCGTGCCAAGGAAGACCTGCGCGGTCAGGTAGCCGACCTCGCAGTCGTGGGTGCAGAGAAGATCCTCAAGCGCGAGATCGACGCCTCCAAGCACGCCGACCTTCTGGCCTCCATCAAAGCGGAGTTGTAATCAGCCCATGGCAGAACTCATTACCGTAGCGCGGCCTTACGCCGAGGCGGTATTCCGGCTGGCCAAGGATGAAGGGCGTCTGGCTCAATGGAGCGAGGCGCTGGCTTGGCTTGCTGCATCTCTGGCCGAACCGGCCGTGAGCGCAGCAGTCGCCGATCCGGAACGCACCGAAGCGGAAGTCGTGACACTGCTGGGCGGGATACTTGGTGACAAGGCCGGTCCTGAGGTCAGGAACCTCCTCGAGGCCTTGGCCGAGAATCATCGTCTGGCGCTGTTGCCGGCCATCGCCGAGCAGTTTGAACAGCTCAAGCAGGTCGAAGAGGGTGTCCTGACTGCGGACATCGCATCGGCCTACCCGCTTACCGAGGCGCAATCGGCAGAACTCGCCGCCACGCTCAAGGCCAAGTACGGCAAAGAGATCGTGCTCAAGGCCAGTGTGGACCCGTCGCTGATCGGCGGCGTCCGTATCCTCGTCGGTGACGAAGTCATCGACGCTTCGGTACGCGGCAAACTGCACACGATGGCGATCAGCCTCAAAAGTTAGGAGAGATCATGCAGTTGAACCCTTCTGAAATCAGCGAGCTCATTCGCGCGAAGATTCAGAACCTGCCGTCTGCGACCGAAGCACGTACCACCGGTACCGTGATCTCGGTGACCGACGGTGTCATCCGCATTCACGGCCTCAAGGACGCGATGCAGGGTGAAATGCTCGAATTTCCGGGCGGTACCTACGGTCTGGCCCTCAACCTTGAGCGCGACTCGGTCGGCGCCGTGGTGCTGGGCGAGTACGAGCACATCAGCGAAGGCGACGAAGTCAAGTGCACCGGGCGCATTCTCGAAGTGCCGGTCGGGCCGGAGCTGGTTGGCCGCGTGGTCAATGCTCTGGGCCAGCCGATCGACGGCAAGGGTCCGATCCAGGCCAAGGCTTCCAGCCCGGTCGAGAAAGTGGCTCCGGGCGTGATCGCCCGCAAGTCGGTGGACCAGCCGCTGCAAACCGGCCTCAAGGGCATTGATGCCATGATCCCGATCGGTCGCGGCCAGCGCGAACTGATCATTGGTGACCGCCAGACCGGCAAGACCGCCGTGGCCCTGGATGCGATCATCAACCAGAAGGGTTCCGGCGTCATTTGCATCTATGTTGCCATCGGCCAGAAAGCCTCGTCGATCGCCAACGTGGTGCGCAAGCTCGAAGAGCACGGCGCGATGGACCATACCATCATCGTTGCTGCCTCGGCTTCGGAAACTGCCGCCCTGCAATACATCGCCCCGTACTCCGGCTGCGCGATGGGCGAATACTTCCGCGATACCGGTCGTGATTCCCTGATCGTGTATGACGACCTGTCCAAGCAGGCCGTGGCCTACCGCCAGATCTCCCTGCTGCTGCGTCGCCCGCCGGGCCGCGAAGCCTATCCGGGTGACGTGTTCTATCTCCACAGCCGCCTTCTTGAGCGTGCTGCCCGCGTGAACGCCGAATACGTTGAAAAGCTGACCAACGGTGAAGTGAAAGGCCAGACCGGTTCGCTGACCGCCCTGCCGATCATCGAAACCCAGGCCGGTGACGTGTCTGCCTTCGTGCCGACCAACGTGATTTCGATCACCGACGGCCAGATCTTCCTGGAAACCGACCTCTTCAACGCCGGCATCCGTCCGGCCGTGAATGCCGGTATCTCGGTGTCGCGCGTGGGTGGTGCAGCCCAGACCAACGTGATCAAGAAGCTCGGCGGCGGTATCCGTCTGGCACTGGCCCAGTACCGCGAACTCGCGGCCTTCGCCCAGTTTGCCTCCGATCTTGACGAAGCGACCCGCAAGCAGCTTTCGCACGGTGAAATCGTGACCGAGCTGATGAAGCAGAAGCAGTTCTCGACGCTGAAGGTGTCGGAAATGGCCATGACGCTGTACGGCGTGACCAAGGGTTACTACGAAGGCATTCCGGTCAAGACCGCGCTCAAGTTCGAATCCGACTTCCTGTCCAACATCAAGGCCAACCACGCTGAGCTGCTCGCTGACATCGAAAAGAGCGGCAAGCTGTCGGACGAGAACGACAAGAAACTCGCGCAAGCGTACGAATCGTTCAAGGCCGGCTACAACTTCGCCTGATCCTCACAGACGTCAACACTGAAAGGATTGGGAGATGGCAGTCGGCAAGGAAATTCGCAGCAAGATCAAGAGCGTGCAGAGCACGCAAAAGATCACCCGCGCGATGCAGATGGTTGCGACGTCGAAGATGCGCAAGACGCAGGAGCGCATGCGCTCCGCCCGTCCGTATGCCGAAAAGATCCGTGAAGTCATGGCGCATGTCGCCGAGACCAATCCGGACTTCAAGCATCCGGCACTGGAGCGGCGCGATGTGGTCAAGCGCGTCGGCGTGATTCTCGTCACGACGGACAAGGGTTTGTGCGGCGGTCTCAATGCCAATGCTCTGCGTACTTTCTACCAGTACGCAGAGCGTTGGGCCGAGCAAGGCATCGAAGTGGATGTCTGCTGCTTTGGCCAGAAAGGCTATGCCGCGCTGACCCGTCTGGACATGAAGGTCGTGTCGAGCGCCACCCAGCTGGGCGACACGCCGCAGCAGGAAAAGCTGCTCGGCCCGGCCTCGCATATCGTTCGCGCCTATCTCGACGGTGAGATCGACGAATTGCACATCGTGTATTCGAAGTTCCTCAACACCATGAAGCAGGAGCCGCGTGTCGAACAGCTGCTGCCGCTCAAGACCGAAGAGCTGGAGAGCGAGTTCCCGTATTCGTGGGACTACCTCTACGAGCCGGACGTGCGTGGCGTGCTGGACGTGCTGGTGCGCCGCTATCTCGAGTCCGTCGTCTACCAAGCGGTCAGCGAGAACATGGCGAGCGAGCAGTCCGCCCGGATGGTGGCCATGAAGGCCGCTACCGACAACGCGGCCCAGGCGATCGAGCGACTCAAGCTCACTTACAACAAGGCCCGTCAGGCCGCGATTACGACCGAACTGTCGGAAATCTGCGCTGGCGCTGCCGCGGTGTAATGCGCTGCGAACGGATTACTTAATTGGGATTTGAACAATGAGCCAAGGCAAAATCGTACAGATCATTGGTGCGGTGATCGACGTGGAATTTCCGCGCGATTCCATCCCCAGGGTCTATGACGCCCTCAAGGTCGAAAGCACTGGCCTGACGCTGGAAGTGCAACAGCAGCTCGGTGACGGCGTCGTGCGCTGCATCGCCATGGGCAGTTCTGACGGCCTCAAGCGCGGCCTGCCGGTGACCAACACCGGTGCCGCCATCTCGGTGCCGGTCGGTACCGCAACGCTGGGCCGCATCATGGACGTGCTCGGTACCCCGATCGACGAACTCGGTCCGGTTGCCACCGAAGACCGCATGCCGATCCACCGTTCCGCTCCGAAGTTCGACGAGCTTTCCGCTTCGTCCGAACTGCTGGAAACCGGCATCAAGGTGATCGACCTGCTGTGCCCGTTCGCCAAGGGCGGCAAAGTGGGCCTGTTCGGCGGCGCCGGTGTGGGCAAGACCGTGAACATGATGGAGCTGATCCGCAACATCGCCATCGAGCACAGCGGCTTCTCCGTGTTTACCGGTGTGGGTGAACGTACCCGCGAGGGCAACGACTTCTATCACGAAATGAAGGAGTCGAACGTTCTCGACAAGGTGGCGCTGGTTTACGGCCAGATGAACGAACCGCCGGGCAACCGTCTGCGCGTGGCACTGACCGGCCTGACCATGGCCGAGAAGTTCCGCGACGAAGGCCGTGACGTGCTGCTGTTCGTGGACAACATT